>Ga0065711_1008083_pt1 | contig 13529 bp, 8 predicted proteins | sample Hoacrofraction12_FD_59098 | JGI IMG/M metagenome (GOLD analysis project Ga0065711, IMG submission 59098) | Hoatzin crop microbial communities from Cojedes, Venezuela - Epithelial fraction 12 v2 (version 2) | ecosystem: Host-associated > Birds > Digestive system > Esophagus > Crop | place...
GCTGATACACCGGAAGGCTGTGCTGCCATTCAGCGTGACCTGGACAGGCTGGAAAGTTGGGCAGAGAGGAACCTGATGAGGTTCAACAAGGGCAAATGCAGGGTCCTGCACCTGGGGAGGAACAAATAACCCCACACACCAGAACAGGCTTGGGGCGGACCTGCTGCAGTGCAGCTCTGTGGAGAAGGACCTGGGAGTGCTGGTGGGTGACAAGTTAACCATGAGCCAGCAGTGTGCCCTGGTTGCCAAGGAGGCAAATGGGATCCTGGGGTGCATTAAGACAAGTGTGGCCAGCAGGAGGAGGAAGGTCCTCCTCCACCCCTATTCTGCCCTAGTGAGGCCTCATCTGGAGTACTCTGTCCAGTTCTGGGCTCCCCACTTCAAGGAAGATGAGGAGCTGCTGGATAGAGTCCAGCGGAGGGCGACAAAGATGATTAGAAGGCTGGAGCATCTCTCCTACAAAGAAAGACTGAGGGAGCTGGGCTTGTTTAGACTGAAGGAGAGAAGGCTGCGAGGGGACCTCATAAATGCCTGTAAATATCTTAAGGGTGGGTGTCAGGAGGATGGGGCCAAACTCTTTTCAGTGGTGCCCAGCGACAGGACAAGGGGCAATGGGCACAAACTGAAGCATAGGAAGTTCCACCTAAACATGAGTAAGAACTTCTTTACTTTGAAGGTGATGGAGCCCTGGAACAGGCTGCCCAGAGAGGTTGTGGATTCTGCTTTTCTGGAGGTATTCAGAACTCACCTGGACGAGGTCCTGTGTAACCTGCTCTAGGTGACCCTGCCAGGGTGGTTTTACTAGATGATCCCCAGAGTTCCCTTCCAACCCCTACCATTCTGTGATTCTGTGATTCTATGATTCTATGATTCTGTGATTCTGTGATTCTGTAACTGAAATTTACAGTTCTAGGTAGCTGCAGACACTTGACTGCCACTTAGTTAAACCTGTTTCCGACCCTGTCAAGCTTTCTGAAATGGGTTTGGTAATGTTATAGCATCTTATAAATAGAATGTATAGTTTTATACCAGATGTTAGTTACTGCATCTGTAGATGGGAGACAACAATTCTGTAATGTTGCTACTGCACCCTCATTAGTTTATGGATTGCGTGTGTCTTCAAGGGCAACCATTTAAAGTTTGAAGAGCAAAAATATGCGAAAACATGGTATAACCAAATTTTTTGAAAGAAAAACTAGTTAACCCACCCTAACATTTCTTCAGGAAAAGACTGCATTTCTAATATCCACAGGAGCTCAGTGAAAGCCTCTGTCTCACAGAGGGGTGATATACCTCATTGCTTTCCACTGAGTGCCAAAATGGCAATATCTTTTCTGGCTATAAGACAGCAGTTTCAGGCTCCTTCATCCCTTTGAGTGCAGACTTCGGTGTGACCCTGGGCCTCTGCATGGCGGGGATGCAGGAATAAAATCCGCCATAGTGCAATGCAGTGGCTGCCAGCTTGTGAGGTTGCCACAGGAGCCCGCAAAGCAGCCCCACTCATCAGCCGTGTCTTCCTCTGTGACCGTCTTGACTTTGGAAAAAAACAGTTCTACCTTATTCAGGCACTGCCAAAATTAAATGAAACTTTTCAGTTTTCCTTCACCCACCTTGAGAAGAATATGAACAAATGACTGAGCAATTGGGCCGGAAAGGCCTGCTCTGGTTTCCTCCCCGTTTTATCTCATCTCATCTCATCTCATCTGTTTTGTACCATTTCAGCTGTGCAAGCAACTGGATGAATTGGTCATAGCCTCAGCAGTCCCACCAAAACTGGTAGAATGAGAAAACTGAAGAACAAAACAGCAAGCAACTATAATTGCTGCATGGACCAAAGTGAAAACAGTAGTGTGGAAGGTCCAGACTGTATTTATGGAGGTCTTGAATCTTTTGTGGTTACATATAGGAGTGCAAAGTGAGAATGAACACTTTCACACTTACTGGGCATGCTTCAGTTGTTTTCTCAACGTTACAGAGTTCTGAAAGATCCAGTTTATGGTCCTTTCTTATTTGTTTCAGAAGCATAGCGAGGAGAAAAATGTTCTGAAAAACATGATGGCACTGTGGTAACAAAGTAAGGTCACAAGACTGGTTCGTATTTCTCTCCCCAAATGAGAAAATGTCAGCTGCACGAGAGGCCGAAACTCCAGGTGATCAGAAAAATTAAAAGCTTCTGCAGTGACAGACTGAGGTTTCTGACCAGATTATTTTCTGAATGTTTTGAGATGCAGTAATTCCCTGTACCTGTTATCCTAGATTCAATTATTAGAAACCAGCGATAATACTGAAATGCAAAAGACTGTGTTCAAAAAGCCTCATTACTTGTCTGCTATGCTGTATGGAACCCTTAGGCGGAATGATGTAAGGGAATTGTAAATGCGCATCACACCCGGGATACTGAGATGACTGCCATCGTCTGCCTGTGGTAAAGTATTTGAACATCATGAGTCAGAACCTTCTGTACCTCTCCAAAGGATACTGAATAAAACTGAACAAACTGCTAATCTAGGAATTTCTAATTAGGTGTGCTGCATGGAAACACTGCAGACGAGAAAGGGCATCTGAATCTGACTCATAACAAGCTGCACATGTTATTTAGCAAAACTGCTTAGTACAGTTAGCTGTGCAATACAGTTATATAGCTTCTTTTAATAATTTGGTTGCAGTACCTCAGATCTTCAGCGAAAATGCTGTAGTGCAGCAGGGACAAAAGTATTAAGGATTTAAATCAGAGAAGACCTCAGTATCTAAAACAGAAAGGAGATGTATGAAAATTCAAAAGTGAGGTACAGCCATCTAAAGTCTGAGAAGTCTGAACTCCAAAACCACTTCCGCTTTTCTCTTTTACTTTGAATTTTCCTGAATACTTCGAAGTATACATTTGCAGATGCTCAGAATTTGCTTTTTTCTGGAAGGGATGATCAGAAGGCGTTTGGCTCATCCTTAAGCCAGACAGCTGGGAAACGGAACCTACGTGTTCCTCCCCTTATGTCCTTGGAGGAGCTCACATAATAAAACCAGCCTATAAGAGCCTGATGTAACAGCAAAGTAGCCAGGGAATTGAAGTAGAAATGGAAAGATGGTCATGAAATCCAGCTATATAAATGTTTGTGAGTTGTGTATATACGTATATACATGCACATGATATTTATATGTATTTTTCCTCACTGATTTTCAATATTAGAGTCCAAAATATCACCGGGATCAAAAATAAGAAACACTATTCTCTTAAACCCATATGAGTACACTAATCTGCAACTACACTTACAGTGATATCTCAGCATGGATACAAGCATTCCTGTCTGGATTTTGTTTGCTCCTTTCTTCCTCTGTAGCCTAATACCTGTAAAGTGAGCATTAAGAATGATATATTTCTCCCCTACTTCCATATAATGACTTGGAAAATTACCCTTTAAAACTTCTGGTTTATGGGTTACTTCATTCCAGATTAATGCTTTGAGATCATCCTTCATCTGGTGCAACAAATTAAGTGATGTCCCATCACCAGAACATGGAAACACCTTTTCTGGGAGGGCTTGGGTGCAACCCCACTCTTACACCCTATCCTGCTTTTACCTGCCATAATTGCAGAGATCAGCTAAACAACCCAGAATAAAAAGCGCTCTTCCCTGCAACCTCAGTCTAGTGCCAAGACACTACGGAGAGTTGATGATCCTCCGATAGTCATAGTTATTCCTACCCACTATCTGCAAGTGGCTGCATGGTGGCTATGATAAAGCTAGGCATCTCCCAACACAGAAAGTTGCTGTACATCACTTTCAGAGGCACATCAACATAATACGTAATAGAATCATAATACAATCTCTAGGATCCCAGACAAATAAAACAGGTTTTCTTGATGCAAACAGGACACCACAAATTAAAATTGTGGGGTAGCTGGAAGAAGAGAGGGCTGAGAGGGGATCTTATAAATGCCTGTAAATATCTTAAGGGTGGGTGTCAGGAGCATTGGGCCAGACTCTTTTCAGTGGTGCCCAGCGACAGGACAAGGGGCAATGGGCACAAACTGAAGCACAGGAAGTTCCATCTGAACATGAGGAAGAGCTTCTTCCCTCTGAGGGTGATGGAGCACTGGCATAGGCTGCCCAGATAGGCTGTGGATTCTCCTTTTCTGGAGGTATTAAAAACCCATCTGGACAAGATCCTGTGCAGCCTGCTGTAGGTGACCCTGCTTTGGCAGGGGGATTGGACTAAATGATCCCCAGAGGTCCCCTCCAACCCCTACCATTTTGTGATTTTGTGGATACCTCCAGGATATCCCCTGTGCTATGAGGGTGTCCCTGTGCTACAGACTTTACCATAAACCTCTTTGGTCAGAAATGAGACATTTTCCAAATATTATCACTGAGATAAATAAAGTAGAAATTTTATTATATTTATTACATTGTTATTTTAGTGTGAAAAGTGGGGCAAGGCACTATTTGCATAACTATGTTATTTCCAGGAAGGAACCTTTTCCTGCCTAAGTAAACGCTATTCTGAAAATGTGCTTATGCATTAGACAGTCAACAAGAAACTTGTAGCTGCCAGGTTGTCCTAAGCTATAAATTTCAGGCACCAAATTTGCCTTGGACTAGTTTGCTTTGCAAACATTATTTGTTTTGTTTAAAACGTATCAGACACATGAAATATTCTGTCCTTAAAAAGACACATCTTTCTCAGTTTTGAATTTTACTGCACTTTCAATTAAGTTGGAAGAAATCTGGAGCAACAGGGATAAAAGATGCTTCCTGTGGGAGTAAACTATATTTACACCCTCTACCAAGCCTTTTTGCTGTGCCAGAACACTCCAGTGTAATCAGAATCAGGGATTCTTTTTGCCTACTGGTTTTGTTCTTGCTCTACCATGCGATTCTTTTTTGCTTTCATGAAATGCCTGAAGATCTCCTAGCTAGCAGGACTGATTCTTCGGTGCTCTGTATTTTCCTACTGATACCTTCCACCATTCCAAAGTCTTCATTTATTTATTATTTTAGGCAAATTTTGCCCTCCTAGGGCCCAGTGAAATGCAGTGAGAGAATGAAAAAGGCATCATAAGAGGAGGGATAAACTGCTGTCTAAACATACCTGTCTCTCTTTGTAATTTAAAGTACAAACCTATTAAAATAGCTGAGACTTGACACCTAAATTTTGGATGGCTGGAATTTGGTGAGATATGCCCCACTAGTGGGATTTCTCTACAACTGTTTAGCAACTATAAAAAGAATGACAATGAACTTAAATTTTCACATATCCTAAGGACCCTAAATAATGCACTTCTTAAACTGTCCCAGGTATCCTCAGGAAAATCAGTCCAAGTGGTGAGAAACCCTCAGATCTAATGCAATTCTCCCTGTACCATCTTTGGATCCCTGAGGCCATGTGATATGCCGAACCAAATTCAAAACTCTTCCTTCCATTCAAGCTTCTTCTATTTACAAGGAAAAGGAACAGGGATTTCAAATTAGGGAAAGAAAATTCCTCTTTCAGTTAAAGAACAGCAATAATACAAGTACACTTGTGGAGACATCTGAGATTGGAGACGAGATTGTAGGACTGGCCAGGGAAGGAGACAGGCTGTGACTTAGAACGACTGGAGCACAGGGAAGCATTTAGAAAGGAAAACTTCTGTTCTGATCATTAAATTAAACACTCTGCAAGTATGCAAAGTTGACTAAAAAGAAAAAGCAAGTTTGTTTTGCGCTATGACCAATCTGACCAATGGATTGATAAATCTCAGCCCTGACAGGCAAAGGTGAGGGATTAAGTTCAGGAACTACTGATCTGCCACAAAGGTAGTCCCAGCAATTAGCCCTCTCTTCCCACTTACGACAAGAGGTCTCCAGCTGAAGCACTACGCCTGACTAAAACAATGGACTGAGTAAAAAATGGAAATTAAATTGGATTTCATTTTCTTCATCAGCCTTCTCCAGAATCTGCTTGGGGAAATGCATGAGGCTGCCTATCTGTCTGTGTGTGAAAACTGGCAGGGTAAACAGGCTAATCAGCTCCAACCATGCCTTTTGCAATCAGACTCCCCTGAGAATTGCACGCGTTTTTCCACCCTGTTTCTTTTGAAAATAAGCACTCATATTACACAGACAATCTGCAATGAATTAGTGACAGCTCTGGGCGAGCACCAACCCACCCAATTTAGGCAAGTCTACTTGTCAGCTTTGTTTTTTAAATCTGTGCAATAACACGTGTGCCCCTTGCAGTATTGCCTGGGGCTGCTCTCTTACGTTACTTAGGCTCTTTGGAATACTATGCCCACAACATGGCATATTTTAGAAAGAAGTTGTTTAGCTCAAATTATTATTATATCAGCATTCAAATCTTGACCTCTTTCTTTCCCAGGTAGCAGAACCTGATAACTAACAAGATACCGTGGCACTTTGACAGTGTCTGTCATTAGCAGAAACTGTGAATCTTTGAAGCCAAGACCTTTGTCTACAGGTGGACAGCTGTCCACGGTGAGGGATCTGAAGGACAGCAATACGCCTTGACAGCAGAAGAATGTGCTTGCAGGGACTCCATCACCATCAACTGTCATCCTAACTTGTGGCCACATCCTTTGCATGCCTCTGCCACAGCTCCATGTTGCTGAAGGGCAAGATTTGCAGGGCCATGACATAAAAGGGATGGTCCCTGCTGGGGAGCTCCACTGAAATACCAGATTCAGCTATTTTAGCTTTATTGAAGATGCCACAGAATTTTGCCTTCCGTGACAAAAGGTTTGAGGTGATTCTCCTGCAAGTAAACCCTACCTAGAAAGACATGTAATTTTGGTGGTAACCTCTGCGATAGAGACAAAAATCGCATCATTCCGTCTCTTTTTTGTTAGTTTGTGTGTATTTTATTGTGTTGTGGTGCCTCCATTGTGTATTCTGTATTTAAGGATGTTAAACATCGTCCTGGTAAGGTTTAGGTGAATCCACACAAGTGAGCAGAAATGCCCTAGGTGGCTCCCACAGTCCTGCTCCAAGGACCTGTGTACAGAAGTGTGTTACATGCTGGATGACGTGGTCCTGGCCTCGACTGTTCCCATAAAGAGACGTACAGGAGTACATACAGCCTGCAAAGAGTCCACATCTGCTTTTGCTTTGTAGCGAAATCCAAGCTTGTGGGCAAGTGGAACCCAGTGTGCAGCTTAGCTGCAAACAGGGTGAATTAGTAGGTTCGAAGTCACACCACAGGGCTGTCTGCTCATATTGCAGACTCAGCCATATGCATAAAGGTCTTGCCTGCCAGTATAAAGCTTACCTCTTTTCTTCTCCATTCCTGATTAACTCAGGTGCCTTTTCAGTCAACTAGGTCATGAAGATCTGCTTCAGAAGCAGCCAGGTTGTACTGGGAGCCTGGAAAGTTAACTGACGTGGCAGACAACAGGGTGATTTGGTGATGGCTCTTGAAATGCCAGGGCGTCTTTGAGGCTACATTTCTCAGCATCCACCAGTGTGATTTTTAATTCATTAATCAACTCAGGTACACATAAAAGCAGAGTGTACTAAGGATTAGAGAGCCTTATTTCATCAGGGCTTTTTCTGATATCATAATTATAATAATTCTGTGCTGCTATTAAATCCTTAAACAGTTTGCTTTCAACAAGGTTTGACTATCTGTGTAATAATGTTGGTTTTGAATGAGTGCTGTGACTGCAGGCTGACAATATTTCAGGGCCATCACAGTAGGTGGAGGGATGCTTTTGCACCCCGCTATGCTAAAAGGCACCTTTTATATTTATTTCTACCCTGTCCTGTTATTTTACATGTTCTGGTTGGAGGCAAATACTGAATAAAACGAAGAACAAGACTGAATGAAGATGTTTATATTCCTTCATTATTCCAAAATCTGCGTATACATACATAAAGAAAGCCTGTGAATGGCAAAATATGTCCCTTTCTTACTCACTGTTCTTCCATTGAAGAATCACAACCCACCCCAAACAGTGTCAATGAAAAGCTCTACAAGCATCCTGAAGTGAAACTATAAACTCTATAGACATATCCCAGCTGCTTTTATATATTTATCTTAGGGAAAAATTTGCAGTAAAATGACTGCATGGACTAGCAATCTGAGAACATGGATAGCAGGCATCCCGTAAGGTTTTTTTATGGGACATAACAGAATCACAGAATCACAGAATAGTAGGGGTCGGAAGGGACCTCTGTGGGTCATCTAGTTCAACGCTCCTCTGCCACCAATTCTTTAGCGTCAGTCATGCTAGCCAAACCAATGCTGTAGAAGGCTTCACTACCTGTACTACTTTTGTCTGTTATGGGGATATATCCCTTAGAAAAGAATTCAGAATAGAGAAAAATTGAGTCATACTGAAGAACTGCTTATATGTTAAGACTACATATGAGAAGTGTTCTTCAGACAAGATGCCACACATATTAAATTGGTTATGCATAGGGGCTGGTGATAGGTGCCCTTTTGTGAGACTGAGATACTGTATTACTTTACCAAAAGTAGGCAGACTGCTTATTACATTTAACTTGCCATCTGTGTCTTCTGACAGTGCCAGTGACAAAAAAAATTGCCTGGGCTTGGGCCATATTGGAACAAGAAATGAGGTAAACAATAACATTAAAAAGTAATTCTCTGCAATAGCTTTTCTTTTTACTAAGTCATTTTAATATACTATTCTGTACATGTAAATTATGTGTGATAGTCATAAAAGGCTCTTGCGTTGAATTACTTACATTATTTGCTGGTCCTTTCAGGCTGTTACTACAACTGGTATACAGGGAAGCTGGCAAGCCACAGTCATTTAAGCTGATTAACAGATCTGTCTGGTAAAATACACGGAGATTTAGAAGCTTCTGGTCTAACCAGGTTCAGGGAACAGTGTATGGTGGATGTTCATACTTCTGGAAAAAAACATTCTAAAGCAAAATAGATACATAGTTAATTTTAATGCAGCGTGATCTGAAATCCAAGCAAGTCAAGAAAGGCATCAGCAGCTTTTAGGAAAGCATCACTTCACAACATAAGAACTGGGTCTAAAGTCTTTGGCCCCTGGCACAGTACAAACAGGATTCAAACAACAGTAGTCTGGATGACTTCCATAAGGGACCTCTGGGGACTATACTCACCGGTGCAGAACCAACTGATGGAGCACATCCAAAAAGTAGGAACTAAGCACTTAAATGAAAAATTGGACTTTTGGCATGAAAGTCCAAAACAACATAGTTCTTGAAGACCTGGCTGCACACCAGGCTTTTTTGCTTTAAATAGATCAGATTCATATAATCAAGTGACAATAATCAAAAGATTTATGACTTCTTGTGGCTGTGCTTCTCAACTCATTGCTCCTGTCTAAGCTTAATTGGGAAACTCAGTAGAGAAAAGCTGTTGATGCAGGTCTCAAAGTGATCATTTTAGTATATATTTTTGAAAATATGTCATTGCAAACATGTGATCAAGAGTTATCGTGAAATAATCAGCTGCTGTTGTTGCTTTCTAAAATGTTGGACCAGGGTGTAGGTAGTATGTGGTGGCCTAGCTGTTGCTTTATTTCCCTCCTCAGATTGAGTCAAATCTGTCTCCATTGCTGGAAAATACACACGAATTCTTCTACCTTCCTGTGCTTCTCCCTGTTATAACAGCTATCGCAAGACCACGAGGAGGAAAGCACCAATGGCTCCACTAGTCTGAATGTTTGACTACTACCATCAGAGAGAAACTAATAAGGCCGTAGCCGAGAAAATGGGAGACATTCTCTCTCACTTCCCCCTTCCCAAGCCCCCGGTGTAAAAGAAGTGTTAGGGTGGCCTGAGACTCATTGCAGTAGCAGTGCATCTGGCAATCCAGCCTAGCATTTGTAATTGGACTCACAACTCTCTCTTCATGCCTGAGAGCAAAACACTTTGCCATTTGTGCAGCCATTTAAACTAGTCGAAAAGGGTAGATAAATCAACAGTCTGGAAAATACGGCTTCATGCCTGTTTTATATTCATTTTGCATAGGTACAAATGACTGTACAAGCACCAAATGATAAAGCATTTGATCTACATAGGTGTTAAATAAACAGCAAATAGTGCCCACTTTATTTCTAAGTATAATAAGTTTGAACAACTAGAAGAAGCTTCAGTACAGCTCATAGCCAGTAATATATGAAAATGAACAGCATTTTTATTAAACGTAAAGTACATACATTTCTACAATGCATGAGGTCAATAATGTCTGGGACTGATATAATTTGTATTAATCATAAAACTTTACAGATATTGAATGTTTTTCTGCAACAGTTAGAATATAATATTGGTAACTAAAATCAATAGTTTAATTGAATTATAACACCATGATTGGATTACATGACAGCCGTGTACTTACTTGTCAGTCAGCTGTAACTTGTGTTAATAAGATTCACTGAACTCATTACCTTTTGTAGACTCTTAATTTCTGAAAAAAGGCCTGTGAACAGAAAGGATGTTGTCTTGTTAAGCAAATGCCAGATTGTTATTGAACACTCTACAGGAATAATGAAAAGAAATATTTTCCAGAGAGAACCTGAAATTATTTGATTGACCTTTACGATTTCTACTCTTTGACACAGACAAAACTGGAAAAGGAAAATCTCCAGATCCAGGAGATACTAAAAGCCTTTCAGGCTTTTAATAGGGTCAGGAATAACTGATCTAGGAAACTGCCTATGACACATACACATTTTTGAATTTCTTAATGAATGACTCCCATCTTGATAATAACCCCATCTCAACTCATGCCCACCAAGTAATGCACATGTAGTGCCTTAAAACATATGACCAAAAATAAAGCTACCTGAACCACATAGTTCAGATTGTTATGATACAGGTCACTGTACAATAAAATTTTATTTTCTGTTGTCCCATGCCACAAAAGACAAACTGTATTCACTGTGTTTAAAACTTCTGTATTTAAGGACAAAAGTCCAAAAATCTCACCGTATGCCACTGAAAAATAGCAGATATGATTGAACACACGAATTACAGCCCATGGTACTGAGGAAAAAAAGTAGTTCCTGAGTCTCGGACACTGGGAAAATAGCTTCCTGTTCCAGCATCTGACAATCACTACAATGCCAAGCACTAGAAGGACACACCAGCTAAATGTGAGTTTCACAGCATCGTCAGGCACTGCAGAGCACTCCACCCAACATACAACCTTGTGGCTAATCCCCTCTGCCTCTGAGGAAGGAAACCATGCTATGGGGAAGGGGAAAAATATTTTCTTCACTTTTCTTCACTTTCTTACATGTGACCTGAAGTATATAGCTGTTTCAATATAAATATATATGGTTAAAACATATTTTCTGTATAAATATATGACTAAAAAAGTGTTAACAACACTCCTTTCAACTCTATTTCAAGAACATCAGAAAGTCTCGTCTTCAAGCTTTTATTCTGAACACTGTCCTGGTTTTGGTTACGAAAACTAGGACAAACACCAATTCACCTATAGGGTGTCACAAAGTCTTTTATATAGACTTATCAAGCTTCATCTTGAAACAAATTAGGTACCCACCATTCTCTTTGAAAGGTTATTAAAATTGTGGACATGTTATGGTCATAAAATTTCTTTTAATTTCCAGGACCAATTTACCGATCAATCTTCCAAGATTATAGAGTCTTAGGGTTTTTTTTGTTTGTTAATTTTTTTTTATTTTTCTTTCTCTTGATATTAGAAATGGAAGTTTTTCTTGTACTCAGTCTGCAAAAGTTTGACTTCCCATTTTTCATCTTTAGTGTTTCACCACATTTCTGTTGGACTGGCCCACAAGGTTGTCAAGCTCTATTTTTTAGGGTGATCTACCAGATAGTACCAAACAGCCATCATTTTGGTTGTGATCTCTCCTTCAACCAGTGAGTAGAACCTTCCTTGCAGCAGTGAGTTAGTCACTAGCTGCAATATTGAAAAGCTTTGGCCCCAGAATCTTTCTCTGCAGGACACCTCTATTTTCTGATAACTCCTTCTCAGTACAACCCACTGAGGCCTACCCTAAACAGTTCTTTGTCAGTTTTATGGCTCTTACATTAAACTTCGTCTTTGTCTTAGAATGAATTGCTTAATCTTCATCTTAATCTGAATTGCTTGGGGTCAATCCGATATGAAATGAGAAACATAAAGTCTTATTCAGATCTAGTGGCACCAAGTTTGCCTACACTCCTACTCCTATTATTTTCCATTAATAGAAGTTTCACTACGTCTAAGACTAGTGTCTCAACTATAAGTTCATAGAAATTATCCACTGGTCTCGCCTAGTGAAGAATCACCTGCTGTGTTCAAGCTCAGTTTTCCAGTGCCTGCCAACATCTAAGACACACATTAGTGCAAAGTGATACAATCCATTGCGGTACTTTCACCTAATTCCAAAGTCTGTTTCTTTGCCTCAGTAGGTGCAGTTCCACATACTGATTTTGTGTCATTTAATGAATTATCAGTCTGAGTTCCATATGTCTTTCTGTAGCAGATCTTTTTTCATGAACTTATCACTATGGAAAGCCCATGGTGGCAAAGCTACCCACAGAAAGCTTCAGTCAGGTATGATTTTACATGGCAGTCTCTGATTTTAGCACAGGTAAACTTCCTCCAGTGTGCTTTCCTCAAAGTGCTTTGTTTCACATACCAACCATAATCTTATCAAGGCCTCTATAAAATAATGGAATTACCAAGTACACTCTTCGGCTTCAAATCATTCACAATCTCTTCTCTATTTCCAGCTGTTTTTTGTACCTCTTGGTAAGAGACATCTCTTTCTCAGACGCTTCAGTTCTACAGAGAGCATAGTACCCTTCACACTAATACAGTTTCAGAGTTACCTTCTTATGACTCAATTAAGTGAAAACTATGAAAACATCAAGTGCTTCTAAACAAGATGTTGTTAGAAATAGGGCTTAGTCTCTTTGTTCTGCTTGCACTTGTTTGTGCAAACAGAAATTAAAACACTGTTGATATGATCTATCTGTGAAACAACTGTTGAGTCATTTCAACCAATATTTCACCAAAATTCATCTGATTTCGCCCAGTATGAGTATGGTTAGTGTTTGGCAGAGTTAAAAAGTGAATGAAAGCAGGCTTGGACTGTAGTGGAAAAAATAATATTAGCAATGTTTATTATATACTCGGTGTAACTAAGATTGGAATCTCAGTCTGAAAATACAAAGCACTACATAACAGTAAAATGAAGATCAAAATTTGTCAAATAGATCAGCATTTTAAAAATTTTTGTTAGAGTTTCTTATCTTAATCTGTACACATCTGTCCAACTCAGCCCTCCAGAATGGTGTATGTAAGAAACAGTCCGTATATGTAACAAGAAAGTTATCACAGAATCACAGAATCACAGAATGGTAGGGGTTGGAAGGGACCTCTGTGGGTCATCTAGTCCAAACCCCCTGCCGAAGCAGGGTCACGTACAGTAGGCTGCACCAGGCGTGTCCAGGTGCAAGACCGTGTCCAGGCGGGTCTTGAATATCTCCAGAGAAGGAGACTCCACCACCTCCCTGGGCAGCCTGTTCCAGTGCTCCGTCACCCTCAGAGGGAAG
>Ga0065711_1045371_pt1 | contig 13529 bp, 13 predicted proteins | sample Hoacrofraction12_FD_59098 | JGI IMG/M metagenome (GOLD analysis project Ga0065711, IMG submission 59098) | Hoatzin crop microbial communities from Cojedes, Venezuela - Epithelial fraction 12 v2 (version 2) | ecosystem: Host-associated > Birds > Digestive system > Esophagus > Crop | place...
AAAAAAAAAAAAAAAAAAAAAAAGGCCATTTCTCCTGTCTGCCTGGCTGGCACAGAATCCTCTTGCCTGCAGCCCCAAGCAGACCACGCTCAGAGAGACTGACAAGAACCAGCAAACACCTGTAGAGCGCTGACCCAGTTCAGCAGCCCCCGGCAGACGTGCACTTTACCAAAGGGCTCAGCAGCCCCATTACAGCTGTGTATGTGGTGCAAGTAGCATGATGGGGTGAGCAGGCCAAGGTCAGCAGCCTGTTCCCACAACCCAAGCACCTTGCTCAAAACCCTCTGGCCCTTGTAAATGGCAGCAGGAGACTGCCTGCAGAGGGCTGACCCACTCCCAGCTGCCCCAGACAGGCACTGGACTTCTGCAGTAACACCCAAGTAGCAGCAGCAGCACAGAAGGGCTCTGAACTCGGACACCTCCAGCACTACAAGGTGTACAGGTGAAAACCATCAGAACAAGCTCAAGTGTGCCATTCTCAACCACTGTATTGTGAGAAGATGCAGGAACTCCAGCGGTCTGATCAGAGCCAGAACCAGCTCAAGGAAAATAGGATAGCACCAGCTAGGAAAAAGCAAAGAGGACACATGTTTCATTGTGACAGTGTTCATGGTATGAGTGACATCTGACTGCCAGCAAGAGAACACTCGCTGTCTGCTTGCATAGGCGCACGTGTGCGTGTAACCACACTTAAGACTACTGTCAGACAAAGAACATATTGCTCTGCCGTGAAGCCTGCACAGCAACAAAAGAGCAGGGAAATGGGGAACACAGCCTGGGGCAGAAAAACACGTACTTCCAAAGTCTTTTATCTGCCCAGTTCAACACAATCTTGTGCTTATGCCAGAAGGAATCATCTAATCATCCAGTCTGATCTCTCTATACCACAAAGTTTCGTTTAGTTCTCCCAAATACAGCCTGAAGCTTGCACTCGGCAACATCTCTGCCCAGAGAAGCATCTCAACTAGGGGCGACAGCTGATAGCTCCTTTGCCACCATGTTCCAACAGATCATCCTCAAAAATAACATGCAGGACTGCTTTCCCTTACTTGAAGGTCTGATTTCAGACTGCAGATATTTCCTCCTCAGATTGAAGAGTGCTACAGAATTAGTATTTTCTCCCTGCAAATGTACTTGCACATTAATCAAGTCAACCCTCCATCACCTTTGTGATTAGCTAAACAGACTGGGAACTTCAGCTTTAAGTGAAGCACCTTCTCCAGTCCTGAGACCATTTCTGCATCTATTTATTACACTCTTCAATTTTTAATAACCTTTTTAAAATAACGGCTGCTCAGTATTCTAGTGAACAAGTTTCTAGACATAAACATGCTGTGGTCCTATTAGTTCTGCTTCAACACTCCAAGCTACTTTTCCGTGATTCTGCTTATGCTGGCACTTAAAACATTATTTACTTCACTGACTGACAAACACTGGCCCAGCACAGGGAGCTCTGCTAGCTCTGCAGTGCTTCCAGCCACAGAGCAGAGAAGCATGACATGCTCCAGCACAGTCAATCACCACAAAACCTGGGGGGACTGGTAGGCCCACTGATGTGTGAAATGGAGCACACTGGTCAGCAGCATAAGGTGATGCTCCCTGGTATGAACAGACAAAGGTAAACCTCGAAGCCTGGGCAAACATAAGAGTTCAATTATCATTTGTGATGCTGTCACAGTAACAAGGAATGGAGACATCAGTTACGATTTTCTACTCTTCTCCCACAGGACAAGGACCTTGCACACCCACAAAGAAGGTGCCTAGCACTTGGCTCACGTCAGGGAAGGCTGACCTCTCTCAAGACTCTCCACAGCCAAGGAAGTCTGCCCACTGCAGGCACGTGCTGAGCTAAGATTATGGACACGGAATACTGCTTTCTGCTTGCTGGCATGTTCCTTACCTTTGTTAGTGACTTATCTCCCTAAGGGACTGCAAGCTTTACGCAAGCTACAGAAAAAGATCTGACATTAGTCATCTGCCTCGGAATGCCCCAAGCCATGGAGCTTTTCGGTAGAGGATTTCCAGTGTCATTCTGAACAGTCAACTAAGCAGCCTTGCTCCCACTGGGATGGTATACAGTGAGCCAGATTACGGCAACTGGAGCAAGTCAGACTTCAAATCTTTACTGATCCTTCCTGAACGAATCTCTGACTTTCCAGCAGAGATGCCTACTTTGCTCACCTGGTACTCGCTCCAATCAATATTCAGAGATTGGGTCAGAGAGACTGGGATACTTAATGGAGCATCTACGTAATCCTGAAAAAAACCCCAAATACAACTGGTCAGAGAAAAGCCATGACTCAAAAGCAGTGAGTTCCAGAAAAAACAAAACAACAAATGCCAAATGGTGCATCTAGAAGTAAACATCTCAGCAAAGCATCTGTGGATGCAAAAAACTGGAAGTGGTAAGAATGAACTCATAGCCTCTTAGAAGGACTAGTGGACAAGAGGAACTCTCCCATGCTCCCAACGGTGGAAGTCAGGGACAAGGCATGTTAGTTTCCAAATTCCTGTAGGGCTTCTCCACTCAACCATCTGCCTCAGCAGGAGACAGAATATGAAGACAGAACTAAGAACAGAGACTATGAATAAGATATCAAGTTCAAAACCCATATCCCCCATGAGAGGTCAAGCATCCTTGACTTCAAGATAATGATTCATTTATTTTACGTAAGAATTTTACAATGAATAATTTAGTACATTCACTATCTGTTTTGTTTGTTCTATTGGTTTCCTTCCTGTGCTCAGAAATAAGCACACGACATATACACAGTCGCTCAGGAACTCTGAGGCAAGACCTAAGCCCAGTAAAGCCCACAGCTCCCCATTTTGTAACATCCATGTACCTGTTTCCAGTTGAATACGAGACCTTCAGCTGTATAATCTCGGTCTTTGTATTCCTTAAAAAATTCACAGCCTGCAAGAAAAAGAGATAATGAACAACCATTCAGCTAACCGATTAACAACTGAAGTGCCCTGTGGGACTGGAAGTGCTGGCAGCCCCAGGGTTCCACAGCACCAAACCAATCAAAACTGTTGCCTGCAGGAAGAGCAGAGCAGTAATCGTCAGTACAGTGTGCAGCACGGCCTCCCAGCAGCAACAACCCAGAGCACTCAGCACTGAACCTGCTCACACAGCAAAGGGCAAACTCCAAACACACAGCAAATGTGGAGTTTGAGGGACTGATTTCATTCTTTCCCAAATAAGAGGTTTCACCAAGGAGCTATGCTTTCCAGGGCTGCTGGCTTTTGCACAGATCTAAGGCATCAGCCTGACATGCTGAGTGAGAAGGAACCAGCAAAAGGAGGTGTCGGCAGAGCCCTGGGGAAAGCCAGCTTTCACAGGGCATCTGCTGCAGGTAACAAGAAAGGGCTCTGTCAGAGGCAGCTGTGATTTCTCTCACATTTAAGTCTTCTCTTTCAAACACGTGAATCACCCTGTCTGAAGGAAGCAGGTTCACGACCACTTCCAAGGTTCCCCCCAAGCCCTCCCCCCTCCTGAAGTTTATCCTTTGGTTCCATTCTTCCCAAACAACTATTTGAAGTCTCTGCTGCAAACTGCAGTCACTTAGTCACAGCTGAGCAGCACTATTAGCACTGCAGCTGCCTGCAGGCTACGCAGAACACCTCTCCCAGGTACCGTGTGTACCCCAGCAGCGCTGCAGTGCCCACATCACAGAGACACCCCAGTGCCAGGCACTGAACATGGGCAGCAATTCTGGCCCTGCAGGCCACAAGTAACTCCAATGACACCACCCCACCACCCCCCCAAAAAAACCAAAAAACACAAAAAAACAAAAAAACCCTACACTTTGTGCAAGGACAGGACTAGCCTTCAAAAAACACACAGACAGGGAACAATCTGTCAGCTGAGGTTTAACTCCAGTTAAACAACGGCTTAAAGCAAAGAATGGGCAATTATGGACGTAAGTATTGGCATCTACAAATGCCAACTATTAGTCAAATGTAAAAGAGGGTTTTCTGCACTAGAGAGCAGAAAAGCTTCTACAGATACCCCATTTTAACCCAAGTCTTTCACCCTCGACAGGACACTGCTTCACTCACCTAAGACAACAGGATCTCAGAATAACTTTAGAGGCAAATCACAAAACAGAAATTCTTTCAATGCAAACCTATAAACATTAAGAACGTATCACAGCATTTGGCCAGTCACTAGAGAGTTTGCTGATCCTTAGATGTGTATGCCTTAGATCTAACAGAATGACAACACTCCCCTCTGGACCAGCACTGCTGAAATTAGGCAACACCTGCAGGGAGAGTTTTCAGGCTTTATAAGGTTTACCTCTAGCACGGCAGTGAAGAGCTGCTGAAGGATCACCGCTGTCCCAGATGGCAGAAGAGGAAGGGCCATCACTGAATATTGCACACAACAGGCAGATCCCCACACAGTAACAACTCTACAGCTTAACTCCATAGAATCGCTTTTTCCTCTTTCCGTACAAACCCTGCGAAAGACCTGCGTGCACTGTCTCCCACGGTGTGTCTGATGAGGCAGACAGCAGCAACATACACCCGAGCCCCATGCTACAGAAACTAGTAACACTTATTTCTGCACATCTCTGCAATTTGCACTACAAACTTCATACAAATCTTAACGCAGCTTCTCTGAACTGTCACTAATTTCTATATGAAAGGAAATAAACGTTTTTAAAAAACACAAATTAAGGGCAACAACTAGCAATCAAGGAAAAGTCTGGGTTTGGATCATCCACAAAAGTTTTGGGGTTTTCTTCTCCCCTCCTTTTCTTTGTGTGCAAGGGAGAAAGAAGAGTCCTTTCTTGCAGACAGACCTCAAGCACAGCAGTCTCACATCCAATCCCATCACCGAGCCTGACATCAGCAGGCAGGCAGCGATACTCAGCTCATCTTTCGGAGTGCAGCAAGTGACCCAGCAGTGGTTGCTAGGCACAGGGACTAATATAGCCATGGAGATGGGCTGGAGTGGTCTGCGTCTCAGCTGTACATTGCAGCTCAGGGTAACAGTTCTGCCTAGCACTGAGAACATCTTGCAGTGGTGCTCTGCAACACTAGGACTAGAAAATACTCTAAAGAACTGGGTTTTTTTATAACACGGAGCAAGATATACATTTTGCATGAAGTAGTAGTTCAGAGTTGTGGGGGTGTCAAAGGCCATGTTAACCCCAGCTCCAGCTCTGGGACTTTTTCTCCACGCTTGAATCCATTAGAACTTCTGAGAAATTATTCTGCCATCTCAAAGTGTGCCTAATGCTGACTCACACCACCAGAGCATCCAGATTTATTGCACGGTTCTCAGTTTAAAAGAGCTCCTCTCCAGAGGGACCACAGGAGATGTTCAGCAAGCCACAGTCATCTCACCACACGCACACAAACAGGTAGTTCCCAGTTCCCAGAATGGATTGTCACCTGTACCTTGCGAGTCCCTCTGGACATCAGTCCTGTACCTGGATATGGGATGGAGAGAAGCATGAAATCAGCATAACGTTGAGCTTTGTCCACCTTCTCAGAAGACGTCACACTGCACAGGACAAGAGGAAAACAGCAGACATTTGTAGAGTATTTTTCACAGGGACACTAGGACCCAAAAAGCTGCCTGTCGCACCCCCCTGCACAATGACTTGACTCAGGAGTGAGCAGGGGCACTTACTCAACTTATTCAACACATCCAAATAAGCATGTATAGCCCCAAAATACTAAAGCTTTCCTATGGAACAGAGAAATACCTCCAACTGCTCCTATACACAAGCAGAGGGCTCCTTTATTCTCCCCCCTTCTGAAGGGGTGGGCTGTCACATCACCGCAAGCTCTACATAGAAAACCTACTCAGACTGCAGAAGACAGATTGAAGCAGCTGCCTTGCCCATTGACACAGCTTTCTCTGGCCTGAAACCCTGGGGTTCTCTTTACAGCATTGACTAACTGACCCTTCTGCAGGACTCTTCCAGGGACTGCTCCCAGGTTGCTGAGTGCATGCCCAATAACAATTCACATGTAAGGGCTACACTAGCTGCAATCCAAAGCCTGCAGAAAAACAAATGAACCCAGACTCACTTCAAGCCAAACTTCACCTTCTTGTTTTCCACCATTAGGTCACAGATATATCGGACAGACAGGTATCGAAGCAGCTTGATGTCATGCCCTCTGACCTTGTCGAACAGCTGGGAGTCTGCATTTCTGCAAGACAGAACAAGGTAAAGCAAGACGAGTGTGGAAGACTGACCACGCTGAGTCTGATTCTTTGCACAATACCGCCACAGCTCTTCCCTGAACCGCTTCTAGCCATAAGCCGCATAGCACGAGCCTCGTCTCCAAAGGTCAGAGTCAGACTCTGCAATGAAATGATACTGCAAACTTTGTGCTTAGGGTCGCTCCCCATGACTCACTCTGTTCTGCAACAAGCACTTAAGATACAGAAAGATTTGTCCAGCCTGGAGATGCACTTTTTGATGAAGTAAACATGTCTATGTAATCCAAATATCTTGCTAAATGGCCCTATATATTCTTGTCTCCAGCCCTTCCCTCTGGCAAGGGATTAGCAAGCTTCAGTTACATGGGGTTCACCCAGCCATCAGCATTTAAGACTTTTTCAAAAGCAAGGGAAGAAAAAGAAAGACTTCAAGTCTGGTGATGGTCTCAAGCCTGTACCCAATGCCCAGTCTAGAAAAGAGCAGAATTGAGTGGCTGAGTTTTGGTCCAAATTCCCTTTTCCGCACAGCAGTGATGCATACGAACCTAAGTGCAGAATCTTCCTCTGAAATGTCTTCTGCATCTGCCCAAGCATCATCAGAACCTCCTGCAAGGAAGGCATTAAGAACTGAAGCTTGTGTAAACCAACTCAATCCCCAATCTGACAAGACATGCGCATGTGCCCCACAAGGCCATGGTTTGGTGCCCTCTCTCACATATAAGTGCTCTCAATAGTTCCCTACACTTCCTCTTCCTGAAAAGCCCGTTTCCTATTGCAGGCACTCTCCCCTTGTCATTGTAAAGGTCTTAAGCAGGTCAAACCCATAACCAACAGCCAGAAGGACACCCCGATAGTGCTACACAGTGCTTTGTTAAGCCAAGCTTCAGCTCCCACACTAGACACACTATATTTCCCTGAAGAGCTTTCTCTAGAATCCAGTATATCTCACCATTGGCAGGATTTGATTCCCAGTGATTAGCCAAGCAACAGTGTGTTCTCATCCTCTTTCTTCCATTATTCCTACCCCCAACAGTGTGTTCTCATCCTCTTTCTTCCATTATTCCTACCCCCGATGGCTGGGAATCAGTAGCCTGAATCCTTTGGGCCACCTTACTTGCCTACATGTTTCCCATAACTCTTTCTTTAGCCTCAAGTTCTTTTGTCACTGCTTCTTACGAGCTATGCCACTCTGTCCTGTAGTACGGTGCTTGGAAAGGGACAAGGGGTTCCAGTCTTTGCTCTGCTATGCAGGGCCCAATACAAGCAGGTCCATGCTGGAGCTCTGCATCAGCTCTCAGGAAGAGCTTGTTCTCACGTGCAGGTCACTGTCCCAGCACTGACCAGCCTCACCAGGCAGATAGTGACAAACGGCTCCTCACTCACCTGAGAAGATATAGTTGTAGCCAGTGCGCCCATACAGCTCTCCCCAGCCGGCCAGCGTTGCTGATCTGCAAATATGCTGGAGGAAGATTTTGTTATTAACCACGCATGCTCCAGGAGTCTTTCCCTTATCAGGTCTCTGGCCTCTTTGCTGTCATGTTACATAGAAATGGTTGGTTCCTACAGCTACCGCCTCTCGGCAGTCTCCCCTGCAACCCTTGTCCAGATTGAGCTCTCCAAACACATCAGAATCCCAAGTGCCTTCACCTGTAGCTAGTTTTTAAAACACATTTTTATCTTCAGTTCTCCAATTCACTAATACAGTCAATTCCTGTCAAGTAGCAACGTCCATGCTCTGTTAATACCCTGCTTGAGCCTTATTTCCACATTCCTCTGGGTAAGATTATGGATGGTCTCAGTACGACTCTGGGCAGTTCGCTCCTGCACAAAAAGGTCAGCAGGTTCAGCTCCACGATGCTTCAGTCAAGCCAGATTAAAATTGTCACAGGTATGATTTTGCTATTCATACAGTGTTTCTAAACTGAACTAAGAAAACTGAATTAAGCTACTCAAATTCTAAATGAAACTACCCCTACAGGGCTTCACTACAGTTTAAGCAATCCACATAAAAATGAACCTGATTTACTTTCTTACAGATCCCCTTGCAGGCAAGCCCACACATTCATAAGACCATTTATGCAATCTTGCCTCCCCAGGGAACAGACAAGGGAAACTTCTCTTTAGAGACCAAAGTTATTCAAAGGGAGCTCACTGCTGGGAAGAGTAAGGGGCAGAAAGTGACAATAGTTGTCTTTCTCCTCTCAAAGGCCAAATATCTTTGGTCCTTCAGAAGGGACACATGTACGCAGAAAATGTCAGCTCTTCGGTGCAACGCCTATGACATGTGGGGGTAAAATAGCCTGAAGTCCCCACAGATGACTTATGCAGCCTGGACAGCAAATGCTACCTACTACTACAGGCTGCCTGCTTGTACCTAAGACTTTTACAGCATTCGAAAAGGTTACAACCAAACGAAGACGTGGCTGCACAGTTCAAATGGCAGGGAGAAAGGTCATTTTCTAAGTTAACACAGGTAACCCATGAAGCTTTACCTTTCCCTTGTACAGAATGACTGGGCAAACAAATCGTCCTCTACACCTCGCCATCTTACTTCGGTTGATAAGGTCCTGCAGTTTGCCAACCTGCACAGTGCTCTCAAACCTAGTGGACAGAGATTTGGTTCAGTACACAGAGCATCTTCTCACACGTCTTTCAGCGAAGCTGCTACAGACACCCTGGGCTGTAATCCCCGTCCCTTTGGCCTACAAGCCAGCTCTGAAGTTAGCAAGCAAGAGGACACTTTTTTAACAATTGCTCCACAGCTATACCACATGTATGGACGCTTTTCTGTCTCCTTTTCTTCATTTTGAAAGACCAGCTGCACAGTACACGACAGCAAGCATCTTCAGGAGGTGGCAATACGAGCCCCGTCAGAATGGTCTGCTGCAGACTAACACGTGGATTACTAACGAAGGACTAACAGAGCAAGCCAGTGTCTACAAAAATGTACATTCTGCAGCTCAGCAATACCATCAGAGTGAATTCACTATCAGACTGCTAATTTTGCAAGGAAAAATAAATAAAATAGAAAATCAAAGCTTGAACACTCAATGAGCCTTAGTTCTGCTCACTTGAGCATTTGTGCTGCCAGGTGATTAGACAACTGTTTGTAAATCAGCTAGTGGGTTGAGCAGGGCTGTTAGATTAATGTTAGCTGCACCTGCATAACTAAGTTCTCTTTGGTTTTCCGGTTAAAGTTAAAACAGAAATCTATTCCAAGTTGGAGACATTTTGGAAACAAGTTCAAATTGTTGCAATTACCAGTCTACATTTGATAGGAATCCAAACTGACTTCCGAACTACACAGACCTTCAGGAAGGACCGTCAATGCAGGGAGAACTAGAGTTTCCACAAGGAACTGGAGAAGCATCCAAACTGACATAACAGAAACCAGATGAAGTCGGGACATACAAAACTGCACAGCCACGCACGTAGAGATGATTAACAAGAATTTCCAGTTAGCCCTTTCCAGTAGTGGAGCTCAGTGGAAAAGCTCATATGAACTGGTTGATCTCCAGATGCTTGTGCATTATCAGCATGGTAAGTCTGAAAAAAGGGACAAATAAAATCACAGGAAACTCTCCAGTGGGGTGGAGAAGTATCAGCATTACTGTGCAGAGCACAAGATCTCAGCTGAGACAAAGCATCCGATTCTAGTGACCTACACATGCCTGAAAAGGCACAGCAAGGCGATTAGGACGGCCAAGGGACAGTCTACGCTGGAAGAGAAACTGCAACGCATCGACTGGCAGAGCAGACAAAGTGAGAACAACAATGTATGCATTAGGGTGACGGAGAGAACTTACAGCAGAGGGGGAGAAGAACTTGAAGGCGAAGGACAACGCTGGTCTAAGAACAAAATAATACCTTTATGCTGGAAGTTAAAAGAAAATTGCTAAGCTTTAGAATCAGTGAGAGTGCAGAGCAACCTACCTGAAGCTGCCATTCTGGGAAGGATTAAAAAAATTAATCTATTATTAACATGGAAATTGATCTGTTTATGGAAAAGATGATACAAGTTGGTGCCAGTGGAAGCAGGGAAACAGCAGACAAGACCTTCAAATCCTACTTTTTTTTTTTTTGAAAGAAAGGATTAAGTTCTCAGAATTCATAGTGGAGGCTTCAGCCTTTTCAAGTGTTTCCCTATACACACAACTGTTATATCTGCCCAGCTCCAAAGAGCTCTGACATATACCAGAACTCAAAGAACAAGAACTCAAGGTAATCTTTTAATGTTGCTGGCATGAGGGTGCTAAGCACAAAGACAGGACAACGCCAACACAATATACTTCACACGGGTGTACGTGAGATTGTGTGCAGACAAGAGGCACGCGCCCGATCAATGCAGCCCAAACTCTGCTCATCGCTGTCACTGCAAACAGCCAAGAGCTCCGCAATCTGCCTCCCTCCTCGGAGAGGATGTGAATAACACACACCGCAGGAACGGCCTGTGAGCAGTCTGCGAAGAGACACCTTTGTGTGTAATTCCCAATATCAAACTATTCTGAAACTTTGAGAGAGTCTGACATACAGATTTGGTTGTGGGAATGTTTTTAAATGAGTGCATGCAATTAAGAGACACATCCTGCACTCTGCTCCAGCTGTCTTTGTTTCCTTTGCAAAAGCAAATACAGAAGGAAACAAGAACTTGAGTATGGTGTTACCAGAATAGCTCCATTGCACTGCTTCAAAGTCCAAAAGATGGGATTGGGCAAAAATCAAACGTATGGAAGATCAGAAATTGCAAGAGAAGCACCTCCCTGGGAGCTGCGACAAGCCAACAGGTCTCACCTCTCAGCACTCTAACCATGTTTCCCCAGAAAGGCATCGCAGCACCGGGAACGAGTCCGAGCAGCTCGGCAGGGACCTGGGACATGGGGTGAGCCGGAAGCCCAGCACCCCACAGGGACATAGAAGGATGCGCCCCTCTCCCAGGCCCCCGTGCCTGCTCCTTGGGAAGCCTGCACACGCACCGGAGAGACCTGCTCTGCTATCCTTCATGGCTGTGCTACACACAGGGCTCTCGGATCTTCTCATCTCAAGAACCTTCCTCAGTAAAGCTAGAGATAAACACAAGCTAGAGACAAACACTGTAAGTAAACACAGTTGTACCGAGACCACTGCAGTAAGGGGAAAGGTTGCTCTGAAGAACAAGTGCAACGCTCTTACAGGGACAAGTGGTTAAATGCAGCATAGGTGGGAGTAAACTCTAACTGAAAAAAAGTTCAGAAAACAGAGCACTCTTCAACAGCAATGTGAAAGAACATCATTAAGGCTGCTTGGCACAAGGCAGAGAACGAGGTGGAAGGAATGATGTGTATCTTAACTCATTTTTTCGGACTTTCAGATGTTTTGCCAGGAGGAAGGTTCTTCAGAAGTTTGTTTTCCAGAAGATATTGCTGGGCAACCTTACCTCCACATTAATTCCCTGCCCACCCTCCCCCGAGAATCAGACCCTAAACCTGAATAAATCTTTTTAAATGCAAGGGAAACATTTCCTACAAGATCAAGCAACTATTCTGGCAACTGTATATTTCAGACAGGCCTGAAGCAGAGGTGCTTCTCTTTGGGCAGCCATAACAGAATCGGAACCAAAGGGTTCCTCTCACAGTTCTTAGGCTGCATGCAACTGCGATCACGCTTGTTTGGCGTGCAGACACATAACAGGGTTGTCAGGTGAGACTGAAGGCGTGGCCAGTGTCCAAGACCTGGACGTTTTCATTAAGCACAGCCACAGTAACTGTAAGACAGTGAGCAAAGAACCAAGCGCATCCCTCTGTTTCCATTGCCTGCAGCACCTGCCCGCTCCTTCTGGGAGGACATCAGCGATTTCCCAGCACGAGGAAGGCGCTCCCAGCTGTCAGACGGGCTCTGCCACTTTACGTGGCTCCTCGCCAGCAGCACTTCTCCGAGGGGCACACAGGCCCAAACCCACCAAACTCCTCCTGCACCTGCCTGGCTTTCAGAGCACTGTGAGCAAGCTTTGACAAAGCAACACCCTTTCTTCCCCCAGCTGCCCAGCCACAGAACGAACAGGATCAGGAAACCGATCTGGGTTAAATACACCCATTTCTTGCTGGTTCCCCATATGGCTTCAGAAACGGCTGTACCAGCAGAGCTGATGGGGGAAAGCAGAGTTTGCATAAGCAAGAACTGCTTCCGAAAAACCTCGGTATTCTCAGAGGTGCAAAGTGTCCTGCACGCTTCAAGGAGATCTTACCAGCTGACTAAAAACATTGCAAAGATGAAAGGCAGCCAAAGACACTCTGTCATAGAGAGAATGTCCCGTTCACTGGAGAGTTTCTGGTGTTCTGTAACACCAGAAGTGCAACACTGTCTATTTCGTAATTATTCCATAGAGTACAACGATGAAACTGAAAACTGTGTTTGTCTAGAAACTACTTGGTGGCTTTCACAGAGATTGTCACCTGGAAATCAGGAGGGGAGGGATGATGAAGGGTACACCATTTCTGTGACACTCTGTGACAGCAAATCAAGACTTGGAAAGAATCAGTATTTAAAATGTTAATTGCTGCTGCTGGCTTGTGAAAGTCTCAGAAGAAAATGTGGCACTGAGTGTAAGCACGCTTGGCTTTGAACTCTCGTAAGAAAAAGCAAGCATCCTTTTCTCTTGCAAGAACAGGAAAAGCAGAAGCAGTCGGTTTCTCTTCCCTAAAGACAGCCCTAGTTGCATTTACAGCTTCAGACTTCAGCTTCCCTTTTCTCACAGCAAGGGGTTGAATCTTTTCTACTCTGATCTAACCATTAAGCAGAATCGCTCCCACCTGACAACCAGCTGTGGCTGTTCTCCACAGACCCCTTCCCACAACACCCAGCCCACCGCAGCAGCTGACGGTTTGCCTCCCCTGCGGGAACGCGGTGAGCCTTTCTGAACGTGTTACTCTTGTCATGGACACAGTACAGACGGCAAAATTGCATTATGTTTTGTTGGGAGAGAAAATAAATGAGCAGCTGTTGCTAGAGCTGCAGGGAGCGGCGAACGCTCAGCCAGAAGCCGGACCAAGGCGCTTCCCAGCTTGCGGGTCGAAGTCCAGCAACGCCTCGGCTTAGGCTTGCGCTCAGCCGCGAGCCAGCACCCCCCCGTTAACTCACCAAACCCCGGCACCCCAAGGAGGACGGGAAGAGCCCCGCCGGGAGCCGCCCCGGAGCACCCCACTCCCCTCCCGCACAGCCTGGGCTTAGCGGCTTCCCCCGGCCGGCGCGGAAGCTCCCCGGGCAAGACGCGGGGGTGCCAGCCGTGCGGGGCGGGAGGACCGGGGGGATTGAAGAGGGGGGGTGTCACCGGGGGCCTTACGGGGCGCGGCCGGTGTCGCGCTCCAGC
>Ga0065711_1045373_pt1 | contig 13528 bp, 10 predicted proteins | sample Hoacrofraction12_FD_59098 | JGI IMG/M metagenome (GOLD analysis project Ga0065711, IMG submission 59098) | Hoatzin crop microbial communities from Cojedes, Venezuela - Epithelial fraction 12 v2 (version 2) | ecosystem: Host-associated > Birds > Digestive system > Esophagus > Crop | place...
CCCCCCCCCGCTACCAAATACTGGCCACACAAACCCAGGAGACCCGGAGTCACAGAAAGATTTAGCCTGGGAGAGGCCTTTGGAGACCACCTGGTCCAACCCCTAGGTCAAAGCAGTTTTATCTTCAAGTTCGACCAAGTGGCTCATGGCTTAGATATTCTCGTAATGCAGAATTCTGCAGGTTTTTTCCTTGACAAAGTGTGCAAAACTTCTAGTAGATGAAGATTTCACATGCTTGTTGTTCCTGCTGCTAGTTTTAGATGAGTTTGGATTCATTACTGGTTGGTAAACACACTACTCAGGAACTCAGAAATGTGTTTCTGGTGCTTCATGAAAAGTGCAACGCAACTGTCCTGGCCCAGAACAGCCAGCACCTAAACTCAACCTGATACAGAAGAGGAGAGTCAGAAGACCAGAAGAAGAAAGGAAGCACAAATTCCTGGGAAGGGGGAAAAAAGAAGGGGTTACTTTGTTCAACGTGAAAACAGTTCGTTGACTCTGTAAACATGAGTAGTCTTCTCTTACCACAGTTTTGCCAGCCACATGGAAGAAATGGTCACTCGGAGGCATTGAAGGAAGTAAGGGAAATGGCTTGGTAAAGAGGTTGGGGCAGCTGTCGCATACCCAGAGAGATGAAAATAAGCAAAACCAGATTAAAAACATTGAAAACTCAACAAAAGGTGTTAATATTTGACTGGAAAAGGAGTGCATGTGCGACAACTCCAAAGATTAAGTCTGAGGCAAGCTCGAGGTGGCAATGGCAAGCATCACTGCATGGCCATTCTGATGGAGAGTGGCATTCACTGCTTGGAGCCCAGTGTCTTAGTCCTGCTGTCCCTGGATAGAGAGAAAATGAGTGTGGTGGATTGACCTATGCCATCTGCAAGATGTCCATCCAACCCATCTCTAATTTCACCTCCTCAACAAGGAAGGAGAAGAAAATAAGGTGAGAAAAGCTCATGGGTTGAGATAGCAACAGAGAAATTACTTATCAATTGTTGTCACAGGGAAAACAGACTCACCTTGGGAAAAAAAACAAGTCCTCATTCCCTGCATGGTGTTTTGCTCTTTCTTAAATATATTTACCCAGAGGGGCCACCAGCGTGGCTCAGCTATGCCCTAAGGTAGGGCTGTTGCAGGGCTGGCTGGAACACACCAAAGATACTGGGTCTGAGATCAAGCTGCTAGCTGGCACAGGACGAAGCCTCCTCTCCTGTTTAGCATACTGGCTTGTACTTGCTTCGTTTTTAGTGGTCACTACACGGTCCCTGATACTGCATTTAAAAAAAAAAAAATCCAAACAGCCAGTGGCAAAACCAATCCTTTGGTATTGACCTGTCTTTTGCACAAAACCACCTTTCTTCCCACCAGGTGGGATGGCTGATGGGGTGGGGTGTCTTTTGTGGACTCTTGGCTCATTTTGCCAGAACTGGAACTCGGTGAAGGCATGTACAAATATTAGCTTCAGTTGGGATCCATACTTTCTTTAGATGTCAAATATGCAATGAATGTTTGTATTTTGGGTGGGAGAAAGGATGCAAGCTGTTCATAGTTTTTTATTAGCTATTATTACTGCTCAGTTCCACTAACTCCTTAAAATTCAACTGATAGCATAATTTCTATTGCAGCATCAAATGGTGCTTCCCTAGCATGGGATACAGCAAGGGGCAGAAAGCACATACCTATCACTCAGCCCAAGCTGAGATCGCCTCCACAGCACACATCTTCCCCTGGTCTCCATCCTCTCTCCCCGTTTGTTCACTCTCCTTGTACCTCTGTCCAAAGCTTTGTTTACACCAGGGTTACCAAAGCAAATTGCAAGGCTGTAACAGTTTAGCTGCATGTTGAAATCAAGATTCATGATTAAGCTATGTTTGCTTGGAAGAGTGAAGATTAATTAATCCAGTCAGCAACGGAAGACAGCCATGCAGCTTGGCCGTGGGAATGCTGGTTTCTCTGCTCATACAGAGGCTTATCTTGCCACGCCTCTGCTGCACGAGCTTCCAGCAATGGTCATTTCTCAGTAGCTGCTAAGGAACCAATGTATACAAGTAAGGTGGTGCATCTGACAATTTGTAAACAATACAATATGGTGGCAAATTGACTTTCCTTGCACAATACTTGCTTGCACTCCTTGGTTCCCGTCCTTTCTGGCTGCTTTGTTCAGCCATGCAGCCCTTCAGCTCATACTCCACAGCTTCCCTCAGCACCACATCTGCAAGTTTGTTCTCCAGTTCACCCCACGTTTTTCATGTTACACAGCTCTGGCTGTGTCCACTATGGACGTCTGAGAGCCCATGCACAGCTAGAACAGAACTGATTAAAGATCTTATTTGATTGCAACGCACCAACAACAGAGAAGTTATAGCTGCGGACAACTGCATAGACACTGCAGTCCCCATGCTGTGGCTATGTGGGGCTACCACTCCTCTCCTTCACCCTCTTTCTCTTGGCTTGCTTCTCCTCTCCCAGCGCTTTCCTCTCTGCTCTGCTGCTAGCAGCTTCTTCCCCAAGAGGAATGGCATTTAGATCCACACTAGCAGCTCACAGGAGGGCACAGTGGAGGAGAGCAGCCAATGTTTGGCCAAGACCTGTGCCTGGTGTGTCACAGCTGAGACTATCCAGGTGAGGACAGCTCTCAATGAGAGTCAAAAGCCACTTAAGGAAACAATTGTATTGATCTTGGATACTCACGATCTATGACATGGTCCCGAACAATAACCGTACCCCTGGTTGGAGTGAACACTTTTGAAAAATGGGGAGAAAAAAGGCTCTTCACAAGTTCAGGTAAAAATCAGCAAACAACTTCATTTGAGCAAAACTGAGAAGTGTAAAAAATTTCTATTCTGTACCTGTCATAATGAAATGTTTCAAATAAAGTTGTTGGAAATTGACTCAATCTATCTTCTAAACCTTGAAGAACCTGAGAGCAAAACTACACTGGTCCTTTGAGGCAGTGTAAGACTGCAGCTGAAAAATTTCTTAGTTACCAGCTCTGCTGTTCTTGAACTGCTTGCCCATGCCTGAAAGAGATGTTGAACTGTTGAGGAAGAAAGGGGACTTGGGATTATCTGGGAAAGGTACCAGGCAGATGGTCATGAAAGACACAAACCTTGTGCCTAGTCTGCATTTTGTATTCCTGTTTGTTGCCCCTCATCTGCTTTCAGGTCCTTTCCCTCTCCCAGACCTCCACTGACTCCAACCCCTCCCAGCTAAGGAACACTAGCCTCTTCCTCACACCCAAGTGAGGTACGCAGGCTCGTTACCAGATTCAAATGCAACAAGATCTGTTAAGCAGACCAGCTGTTTAAGCATCACTTCCTCCATGCTCAGGTTCGGTGCAACCCCCAAGCAAGAAATCTAGCAAATGAGGCAGAACACCCACATGGATGAGCAAGGAGCTTCTAGCCGAGCTCAGGTGGAAGAGAAAGGTCTATGGAATGTGGAAAGAGTGACATGCCACTTGGGAAGAATACAGGAATGTTGTCAGAGCATACAGGGATGCAATGAGGAAGGCTAAGGTCCACCTGGAATTAAATCTGGCAAATGATGTCAAAGACAACAAGAAGAGCTTCTTCAAGTGCATCAGCAGCAAAAGGAAGAGTAGGGAAAATGTGGGGCCACTGCTAAAAGAGGTGGGTGTCCTGGTGACGGAGAATGCGGAGAAGGCAGAGTTACTGAATGCCTTCTTTTCTTCAGTCTTCACTGCTAAAGCCAGCCTTCAGGAATCCCAGTCCCTGGAGGTAAGAGAGGAAGGCTGGCAAAAGGATGACCTTCCCTTGGTCGGGGAGCATTGCGTGAGAGATCATTTAAGCAATCTGGACAACCACAAATCCATGGGCCCCGATGGAATGCACCCACGAGTGCTGAGGGAGCTGGCGGATGTCATTGCTGAGACACTCTCCATCATCTTTGAAAGGCTCTGGAGAGGTGCCTGAGGACTGGAGAAAAGCCAATGTCACTCCAGTCTTCAAAAAGGGCAAGAAGGAGGACCCAGGGAACTACAGGCAGGTCAGCCTCACCTCCAGCCCTGGACAGATGATGGAGCAGCTCATGCTGGAGGTCAACATGGATTCACCAAGGGGAAATCACGCCTGACCAATCTGATAGCTTTCTACGATGACATGACTGGCTGCGTAGATGAGGGGAGAGCAGTGGATTTTGTCTACCTTGAAATCAGCAAGGCTTTTGACACTGTCTCCCATAACATCCTCCTAGGGAAGCTCAGGAAGTGTGGGCTGGATGAGTGGTCGGTGACGTGGATTGAGCACTGGCTGAATGGCAGAACTCAGAGGGCTGTCATCAGCAGCACTGAGTCTAGTTGGAGGCAGGTAACTAGTGGTGTCCCCCAGGGGTCAGTACTTGGCCCAGTCTTATTCAACTTCTTCATCAATGACCTGGATGAAGAGTTAGAATGTACCCTCAGCAAGTTTGCTGACAACACAAAACTGGGAGAAGTGGCGGATACACCAGAAGGCTGTGCTGCCTTTCAGCGAGACCTGGACAGGCTGGAGAGTTGGGCAGAGAGGAACCTGATGAAGTTCAACAGGGACAAGTGCAGGGTCCTGCACCTGGGGAGGAACAACCCCATGCACCAGTACAGGCTTGGGGCTGACCTACCAGAATGCAGCTCTGTGGAGAGGAACCTGGGTATCCTAGCGGATCACATGTTGACCGTGAGCCAGCAGTGTGCCCTGGTTGCCAAGAAGGCCAATGGTATCCTGGGGTGCATTAAGAAGAATGTGGCCAGCAGGCGGAGGGAGGTTCTCCTCCCCCTCTGCTCTGCCCTAGCGAGGCCCCATCTGCAGTACTGCGTCCAGTTCTGGGCTCCCCAGTTCACGAAAGATGAAGAGCTACTGGAAAGAGTCCAGCTGAGGGCTACGAGGATGGTGAGGGGACTAGAGCATCTCTCCTACAAGGAGAGGCTGAGGGAGCTGGGCTTGTTTAGCCTGAAGAAGAGAAGGCTGAGAGGGGACCTTATAAATGCCTATAAAGCCAACTGTATTCTGCGCTGCATCAAGAGAAGCGTGGCCAGCAAGTCGAGGGAGGTGATTCTGCCCCTTTACTCCGCTCTCGTGAGACCCCATCTGGAGTGCTGTGTCCAGTTCTGGAGCCCCCAACATAAGAAGGACATGGATGTGTTGGAGCTGGTCCAGAGGAGGGCCACAAAGATCATCAGAGGGCTGCAGTACCTCTCCTACGAGGACAGGCTCAGGGAACTGGGACTGCTCAGCCTGGAGTAGACAAGGCTCCGGGGTGACCTTAGAGCAGCCTTCCAGTACACAAAGGGGCCTGCGGGAACGATGGAGAGGGGCTTTTCACAGGGGTGTGTAGTGATAGGACAAGGGGAAATGGCTGTTAACTAAAAGAGGGCAGATTTAAATTAGATATTAGGAAGAAATTCTTCACCGTAAGGGTGATGAAACACTGCACAGGTTGCCCAGAGAAGCTGTGTATGCCCCCTCCCTGGCAGTGTTCAAGGTCAGGTTGGATGGAGCTCTGAGCACCCTGGTCTGGTGGAAGATGTCCCTGCTCATGGTGGGGGGGTTGGAACTAGATGATCTTTAAGGTCCCTTCCAACCCTTACCATTCTATGATTCTATGAAATATCTTAAGGGTGGATGTCAAGAGGATGGGGCCGCACTCTTTTCAGTGGTGCCCAGTGACAAGACAAGGGGCAACGGGCACAAACCGAAGCATAGGAAGTTCCAGCAGAACATGAGGAAGAATTTCTTCACTCTGAGGGTGACGGAGCACAGGAACAGGTTGCCCAGGGAGGTTGTGGATTCTCCTTCTCTGGAGATATTCAAAACCCATCTGGACAAGGTCCTGTGTAGTCTGCTCTAGGTGACCCTGCTTTGGCAGTGGGATTGGACCAGATGACCCACAGAGGTCCCTTCCAACCCCTACCTTCCTGTGATTCTGTGAAGATCTGTTTACCAAAGGTCTGTAATGAGATAACAGACATCAAACGCTGCTACCTCACAACAAGAGGTCTTCTTGCAGAGAGGGAACTGTTTGATCTCTGTTTAGTTTCTGGTAATAAACATCCCAATATATTATACAGCATGTCAGAGCACGAGCTGCTCTTCATATGAATACACACTCTTCGCTCCATAAATCAACACACCCAGACTTGCAGCTGGTGAAGAGATAGATAAAGGCTCAATGGTAAATGAAAAATAAATGAAAAATATAATCTCAGAAAACATCCTTGTGGCTGTGAAGTCTGAATACCTAAGGTTTACATGAACAGTTACTGGAATAGAGACAAAAACAAGACCTAGAGCAGGGATGAGGACTGAGGCTTGCACACTTTCAAGCAGCCTTTAGCCACTGCTAAAAAGCTGCTCCTTACCCTGCAATTCTTTGTGCCTCGCACCATGCAGGTAGAAGCATAGAGACCTCTCCTACCCTGGCCAACCAATAGTCAAGTGTTTGGACAGGTTTTCTGGGATGACATAGATGCATTTGACCCCTTCTCACCTTGGGCATTACCTTGCTGAGCAGATTAACTCTTAAGTCATTTTAAGATGGGAACCAGTCATCGTCAGAAAGAAAATGGCTTCTGCTTTCCCACCTGCAAGTAGCCTCAACCAGTCGTGTATACAGCACTCTTGAGGTCACCCACCATTTTAGGCAGGTGCTAAATGTCCAGTTCCCAGCAACTAAATTGGAGTGTCCCCAAGGTTGGTGGCAACGGATGCCAGAAAGAGGGATAGGGAAGTGCTGTTCAGCTTTCATCCATCCAAGATCTCCCTTGAATGTTGCCTTACGCTTGTTGAAGAAACTTTATCTGATACTCGACAAAAGAGCAGAAGTTGGAAAGGGCGAGCAGCAGCTTGCAGAAGGAGGACGGGTCTCTTGTCCTTTGCTGAACACAGAAAAGAAAATAATTAGTAGAATGATACATTAAACCACAATCCCACAAAATTTTATTGAAAGGGAAAAATGTTACTGTGAACTTAAGGGTAACCAGAAGCATTTGACAGATGGCATAGCTTCAAAATTTAAATTTTCTTGTAACCAAGAACTCCAGAACTGAAGTTGGTGCTAAAGTTCACAACCTGTCATGAATTGACTCACCCCCCCAAAAAAGACAAAACGTTTTGTTTTGTCATTAAATAAATTTAACACTGCTTTTACACAAATATTGAAAATGTTGTCCCAGTGTTTATGCAGTGGGAAAGAAACGAACAGTGGTCTATGTTATTAATGCATCCATTTGCCTGTACAGTTGGGCCAACTTCCTAAACAATCTGTCCCACCTAGTATTGAATTTAGGGCAACAGTTTCATGAATTCAGCTGGGCAGGTCACTGCTAGTTCTAAACTCAGCAGTTATGCCTCCTTTTCCCAATATGACTTGTAATTGCATCAAATACTTCTACCATCCTGACGAAATAAAGAAGCCCACAGCCAGACAAAAAGTCAAAACCAAGGGCATTTCTGTTCAAAAGGAGAGAGACCATGCCCATAAAGACATTTAAAAGAAAAAAGGAAACCACAAAAACATGCTTCATGATGGGAACAACTCTTTTACCAGCACAAACACATGACTGAATTCTGCAGTTGTGTCCTTCTTCGTTATTGCAGTGTGTTTTCCAAAATACCGCATAGTATTTGCCAAGTGTCCTCCAGTCTCCTGAGCACTCAGAGCAATAGCTGGAGGCAAAATTGACTTCCAACACCAAATGCCAGAAATTCATACATCTAAGGCTGTGCCCTGGGGGTCTCCCACTCAGAGAACCCAAGCCCAGTCACCAATAGCACCCAAAGACAGGTCCCCGCTCTGAAGGACCAGACCCTGGCCACGGCTCCAGCCTGGCAGCGATGCTCTTGGTGGAGACAGCCCCAGCTCTCCTTACTCCTGCGCTGCCTTTCTACAGGAGGCTTGGACTCATATTCAGGCACTTTTCTCTGCCTTGGGTTTTTGCGCCACTTTCCATTCCTTGTTCTTCAGAGTCACTGCACAGTGTCTGGGAATAACTTTCAGTGGCCTTTGTTTTAAATAAATTTACTATATTTCTTTGCTGAAGCAGACTTTCCTGAAAGCATAATTTCCCTGCTGTGGCAGAGAGTTGGCAAGGGTCTAATTCAGAAATAGAAAATCCCCTAAAGCAAATCCCAGCCCAATTCCCCGCAGGGCAGCAGCTATGAGCATTGCAAACACCAATTTATAAAAAACATACAGGCAGCATATCACAACAATGAGGTGCCAAGCAAAACTCAGAGGCAAAATCCTCCCAGAAGACCATGTTTCTTCCCAACACCCAGCCCTGCCTGACCCTTCAAACAGGACTTTGAGTTGCAGGGGAACGCCGGGGTGGTGCCACCCCACCCGTTGCACCAGCCTTCTGCCCAGTATCATGCCGATCTACTTCACTTTCCACGACGCTTGCAACAACAGGGCACCTTCACCAAGTTCCCATTCAAAATCTACAACAGAATGGCTCAAACATAAAAAGGAAAACAAAAAGTCATACTATGATGCATTTTTGTAAATACAAGGCTGCCCAACTCCTGCAAAGCCCACCCCAGACTTTATGTCTTGTCTTTCTGAGCAATGCCCACTTCCACAGAAGAACCTCTATAGGCTTGACTTGGACATCAGTTCATCTTAACAAGACTGTATTAACCCTCCTGAGTTCTTGTTGCCTGGGAGACATGCAGGCAAAGAAAACAGACTTCAGAAAATGAATTGCCACAAACCAAGTTTTACCGTAGGCATCCCGACATCCAGAAGCTAACCTCACGCTTGGAAGGTTGCTTGGATTGGTTTCCCATAACGAGAGCAAATGCTCAGTTTTAGTAGTAGCAGCATAGTTAACACATTGTAACGTGCAGATCTGATTTTGAGCAAAAGGATTTGCACAGGAAATTATCATATTTGAATGTAATAACTAATGGTTGATTCTAAATAACAGGATTTACAATTACATAAAATAGGTGGTTAATAGCATGTTATAGTTATTTGACGGTTATATAAAAGTTACATAAAGATCTCCCTACAGTAACATCTGGATATCGTGACTTCTAGATCAAGACAGATAAAATAAATAACCCTTTCCATTACAGCAGTAACGCTTCTACCACTTGATTTCTGCTCAAGCAAGTCTAGCCCTTCCGTGATAAAGATGAGAAAGTACAAGTTGCCTTGTTCAGTCTTTGGTTTGTCTGATGGCCATCAACTGCGTGGGACAGCTGCCGGGGAAAGCCCCTTACTTGTAAAGATTTTCTACATTTTATTTTTTATTTCTAAGATTTTCAGATACTGAAGGTTATGTGTGATGCCCTAACTCCTGAGGGAAACAGCTGAAGAAAAAGTGAGTCAAAGCTACAAGAGACCAGTTCAACCAGCACAGACAGCGTGCAGAAATACCTAGGAGCAGACAGACTACCAAGAAACCTATCCATCCCACCAGAAAACATGGTCATTTGCATTAATATGGATAGTCTATTCATATATACATATCTTTTAGTATAATGGATATCATTTCATATGGAAGCTATGCAGAACTGAACAGTAAGTGTAAGATTCTTTGATAACCTTTTACAGCTGAGATGATGCAAACAATGAGCGAGACACAGAAGTCTCCCTGTACTCATAAAATCACACATAAAGTGTGCAGTGTCTCTGCTTGAAAAGGGATTAATAATTTACTGAATCATAATTGTATTATGCATTCATCAACTTATTGCTAGAGATTCACATTGCATGAAAAGAGTACCACAAAATATTTAGCATAAACAAGGTAAGCCTAATTGCAGGGGGCTAACGATGGGTGGACATGGTGCCACAGCCACACAGAGCAGACGAGCGCTGCAAGCCAGCACAGCAGCTCCTGCGGAGGGGACGCAGGTGCCAAAACCAGGCTGCAGTTTCACACCCTCACAGATGGAAGCCAGAGTTCAAGAATAAATATTATTCTAGATAACGCCACTCCGCTGCTGGCAGATATCCACAGGTAAATGAATTGTCAGTCTCTACTGAGTTACGCGGAGGTGCAGCTGGGCCACTGCACATGGCTTCACGTTCTCCGTATGGCTGCAAGCAATGTCCTTTGGCAAGGCTGGCACTCACAAAGGATTTGAATCAACTGAAAAGAGCCCAGTAATTACAAGGACAGGTATGGCAAATGTGACCTGAGATAAGAAGAGATTAAAATAATTGCTGAGGACAATTGCCCTCTGTCTTCAGAGAAAAAAAGCCCAACAGGGGATGCGCTAATAGTCTTCAAATATACCATAGGTTGCTGAAAAGAGGAAGCAGGCAACATGAGATGTCCATGCCTACAGCAAACAGGAATAGTAAAGCATTTCAGTAACAGCTTGAAAGGTTATTCAATATCAGGAAAAAACCTGACTGTACAGCTGATGGGAGCCAGCAAATCAATGGAAGCCTCAGATAGGATTGATTCAAGTGCAAACGCCTGGGCTGCGCACAGGAGAGGATGCGTCACTTCTCAGGCAATGTATGCCACAGTGATATTACTCGTGGTCGCAGGAACATCCCTCACGACTTGTCAGGCCACACTCCTGAAGCTGCTCTGCTGTGCACTGGGACCGAGCTGGTGACACAAGGCTCCAAATGAGAGCGAATGCGAAGCTTATTTAACGCTGCTCCCACTCCCCATCTTGAGTTGTGCCCAGAGCGGAGCTGCAGTATCTACCACTCCTAGTAATAAATGATGCTATGAACATCTGCGGCATGGGATTTGATTTGATCTTACTCTGTTTGCTCCTCCAGGACAGAAGCAGAGTTGAGCAGAGAGCTTTGGCAGACCAGATTTTAATTTTAAACAAAAACAAAACCCAAAAACCACCCAAATAAACAAACCAAAAAACATCTGCTCTTCAAGCAACAAAGCAATCTGAGCCTAGGAAGCCCTTGCATGTGGTAGCAAGGCCTGCAATGTCCCTCCGTGCTTGCAGGAAGCCATTGCACAGGCTGGAACTAATCCCAGTAGAGCTCTTGCTTCTGCGCAGCACTCCTGCCTTCTCCTGGAAAGTGCTTTTTCATTAAACAAACCAAAAAAACCACTTAGCTGAGGATAAAAAAAAGTAAAACTAATAGATTGTAAGAAAGAAATAAGATGCTTGTCATACCTTCAGTATACGATTACCCTTTACTTAAGTCTGTATATGTAACTGTAACATTTACATGGTTGTAAACCCTTTTCTGTTCCATCAATAAAATATTCACCTCCCACGAACCATGCTGGTGAAATACAACATTCTTTTGCCGGCTCCTCTTCAATTGGAAGGTTTCCTTTCAAGATCCCAACCTCCAATTCAAGCAAGATTCTGTCTGTGACCGTGCTTTCGGATTCAGGTGTGAGGAAATGTACCCTTATTCTCCAGCTAATCACAGATTCATTTTGCACCAGAGGCTGACGGCTAGAGTGTCTTTTCTGCTATATTTGCCTGTTTCTGGTTAGCCCACAGGTTTGGGGATTTTTTTCCTGTATGAGTAAGGCTGTACAGGATTTTAAACTAGACACAGCATCCTGAAACCTTCTAGGTTTCCAATCCAGGCTGTCAATGCCCCTACCTTGTCAGACCCATGAACTTACCCAAGATGCAGACAAAACCTCCTCTTTCCTTGCCAGACCTGCCCAGTCCCTCAGAAAACTGGAATCAGCTCCATTAGGAGAACAACTTTCAGCTCTTCTTTCTGAACAGACCCTCAGTTCAGGCTTCCACAGACATCCGCTCGTCCCCTGCGAGAGGTCACCACTGTACTGACAGAAGGGATCATAAGAAACGTGAAACTATTAGAAAGTAGCTTTAATGATATTTTCTAGTTGTTAGTGATTTTTGTTATTACAGTTTGTATTCTTGCATACACAATGATCTATGCTGTAACTGTTGCACTAACCTCTGTTTCAAATATGTGTAGGTTACAGCCCTTAAAAGAGGGATTGATACCTGTGAACGTCAGCGGATGTGGTAGATGTCGCAGATGTAGATATAAGTTATCACTTTAAGTCCCCAGAACTATTGCACAACAGATTAATTAAAACCAAAGCAAGTCTTGGTTCTCAGTGGATAATTGGGACAGCTGTAGGGTAAGAGGCTCCCAAATAATTCCACTCCAGACAGCTCGGCCTTGGAAGAGCAGATGCGCTGAGCTACAGAGATAAAGAGGCACCAAGAGGGCAACAAGACCAGAGCCAAACAACTTGGAAGGACACAGCATATGTGATCTTAGAACTGAGTTTGCGCAGAAACAGAAGGTCAACCAGCGGACACCACGATGAAGAGTATGAGCCTTCATCTGAAGATCTCCAACAACCACCCAGAGGCACCAACAGACATGCGTGAAGGACATTAACATATACTAATTAGTTATTGGAAAAACTATGAATATGATAATCATTTCTCAGAACAAATACGTATATTGTGATTGTATTTAACGTGAAATGAAAGGGCATTTGGCGCACAAGTTTAGAGGAGAGACCCCCCCGTGTGCCCGACGCCATAACAGAGGACACCTGCTGAACAGTACACAGTGTACTGATAGGTTATTACCAGATCTCCGAATCAGTATGCAGCACTCCCAGAAAGCGCTTGATAATCACAGCGACTCGTCTGGACACGGTGTGTGCAGCTTTCACGGACGATGGTGTTGAGTTTTCAGCTTCAATTTGCCCTCTCGTGGACTTGCCTGACCGGAGGTTCTCATAAATAATTATTTTTCCATGGAGACTGCAGCTGTAGGGTCAGCACCATGGGCCACTGCTCCTCTGGCAGCTTTCAGGGCTTTGGGAGATGGGGGCAGCCGGGCAGGCACAGCAAGATCCCACAGCCACCGCAGGGACACGGCCTATATCACAGCTTTCCCACCCGCTGACACCTCCCACCCGTATTTCCCTCTGCAGAGCGGTGATCTGCACCGTTAGCTCCATCTCAGGGTGCAAAGGAAGGCCATGGAGAGGAGAAATGCAGCAACCCCGCATGTGCCGTCTGCCCCAAAAACTCAGCGGGGCCAAGGAGGACGGTCCCGAACGCTGCTTCTTGTGGAAGGGCTGCAAGAGAGTTGTTCACAAAGTTACCTTGGAGCTCAGAAGAGGATGGGATGAGTTATCCTAAGTAATGGTGCCAAAATTCTGTACTCTGTGGGGCTTCAGGTGAAGGCAAGGGAGCACATGGAAACGCACAGCGTAGGATCAGAGGCGGTGCTGCGGTGAGCCTGTTTGCTTTAATAGCAGTCAAAAGTGTGAAACTACGGAAAAAAGCAGTGAGTGTGAATTAAAGCTACGAGTGAATGTAGGGCTACGAGGATGGTGAGGGGACTGGAACATCTCTCCTACGAGGAGAGGCTGAGGGAGCTGGGCTAGTTTAGCCTGGAGAAGAGAAGGCTGCGAGGGGACCTTAGAAATGCCGATAAATATCTGTAGGGTGGGTGTCAGGAGGATGGGGCCAGACTCTTTTCAGTGGTGCCCAGCGACAGGACAAGGGGCAACGGGCACAAACTGAAGCAGAGGAAGTTCCGTCTGAACATGAGGAAGAACTTCTTCCCTCTG
>Ga0065711_1045374_pt1 | contig 13526 bp, 11 predicted proteins | sample Hoacrofraction12_FD_59098 | JGI IMG/M metagenome (GOLD analysis project Ga0065711, IMG submission 59098) | Hoatzin crop microbial communities from Cojedes, Venezuela - Epithelial fraction 12 v2 (version 2) | ecosystem: Host-associated > Birds > Digestive system > Esophagus > Crop | place...
GGGGCTCCGCTACAAACAGCAGCGCTTTAGGTAGCAAGCAAGCTTCTGAGAGCTAGAAATACAGTAGTACAGTTAGAAGTAATAACACTTTCTTCCTTGTTCTCAAGAATAAACCTTTCCAACCTGCCTTGTCCTGTCTCTCCAGTCTCACAGCCACGGTCTCCACAGCCGGGGCAAGGGGTTGCCTGCAGGGACTGGAAGGGTTCGGCTCCAGCCCGTGAAAGACAAAGGCCCCCAGCACCAGCGCTGCTCTCAGCAAGACCCAGCCAAAGGCCAACCTGGGGCTGATCCAGGAGCTGCACCAGCACCCAGGGCCACGCCACCCCAACCAACCCCTCCCAGCTCTTGCGCAGTCCATGCCCCTTCCTCCCCCAGCTCAGACCAGGGCACAGGGGCAGCGGGGCTGCAGGGAGCACACTGGGGCTTCTCCTGCCCACCTGACATCCCATCTGGCAATAACTACAGCCCTGCAGCTGACACAAAGCCATAGATCTGTCCTACAGGAGCCACAGCTCGGACGTACTGCAGGAAGAACCTCTCCCATCAGCATAGAATCACAGGCTGGTTTGGGTTGGAAGGGACCTTTAAAAGCCATCGATTCCAACCCCCCTGCAGTGAGCAGGGACATCTTCAGCTGGATCAGGTTGCCCAGCACCCTGTCCAACCTGACCTTGAATGTTTCCAGGGACGGGGCCTCCACTACCTCTCTGGGCAACCTGTGCCAGGGTTTCACCACCCTCACTGTAAAAAATTCCTTCCTTATATCCAGTCTAAATCTGCCCTCTTTTTGTTTAAAACCATTACCCCTTGTCTTTTCACTACAGGCCCTGCTAAAAAGTTTGTCCCCATCTTTCTTACAAGCCCCCTTTTAGTACTGAAAGGTTGCAGTAAGGTCTCCCCGCAGCCTTCTGTTCCCCAGGATGAGCTCCAGCTCTCCCAGCCTTTCCTCACAGCAGCCTTTCCTCACAGCAGAGGGGTTCCAGCCCTCGCATCATTGCTGGGGCCTCCTCTGGCCCTGCTCCCACAGCTCCAGCTCTGTCCTGTGCTGAGGGCTCCAGAGCTGGATGCAGGACTTCCAGAAGGGGTCTCACCAGAGAGGAGCAGAGGGGCAGAACCCCCTCCCTCGCTCTGCTTCCCACACTGCTGGGGATGCAGCCCAGGGTGTGGCTGGCCTTCTGGGCTGCAAGCACACATTGCTGGGTAATGTCCACCTTTTCGTCCACCAGTACCCTCAAGTCCTTCTCAGCGGGGCTGCTCTCAATCCCTTCATCTTCCAGCCTGTATTGATACCGGGGGTTGCCCCAACCCGTGTGCAGGACCTTGCACTCAGCCTTGTTGAAATTCATAAAGTTCACATGGGCCCACTTCTCGAGCTTGTCCAGGTCCCTCTGGATGCCATCCCATTCTTCTGGCATGTCAGCTCCACCATGCAGCTTGGTGTCATCTGCAAACTTGCTGAGGGTGCATTTGATCCTGCTGTCTAGGTCATGAATGAAGACATTAAACAGTACTGGTCCCAATATGGACCCCTGAGGGACACCACTTGTCACTGATCTATGTGTGTACATTGAGCCATTGACCACTACCCTCTGGACGCACCATTGAACCAACTCCTCATCCAACAAAGAGTTCACCCATCAAATCCACACCTCTCCAATTTAGAGAGAAGGAGTTGTGGGAGACGTTGTCAAAGGCCTTACAGCAGTCCAGATGGACGACATCTGTAGCTCTTCTCTTGTCCACTGCTGTAGTCACTCCATTCTAGAATATATGTATAAATAGATATATATATGTATATAGATATATATATATGTATCCCTGCTTAGGGTGGCGGGGTTGGAACTAGATGATCTTTAAGGTCTGTTCCAACCTTACCATTCTACGATGCTACAGAAGGCCACTAGCTTGGTCTGGCTGGTGAAGCCATGCTGGCTGTCTCCAGTCACCTCCCTGTCTTCCATGTGCCTCAGCATAGCTTCTAGGAGGATCTATTCCATGATCTCCCCAGGCACAGGGGTGAGGCTGACAGGCCATTAGTTCCCAGGGTCCTCCTTTCTGCCATTTTTAAATATGGGTGCAATGTTTCATTTTTTCCAGTCACTGAGGATTTGACCTGACTGCCACAACTTTTCAAATATCATGGAGAGTGGCTTGGCAACTACATCAGCCAATTCCCTCAGGACTTGGGGATGCATCTTGTCAAGCCCAGATATCTCAGATATTATAATGATGAGGACAGCATGAAAACGCATCAAAAACCAAATGACTGGTCATTTATCCACATAATGAAACTACTAAGAATTGTCACTGACTGGACTTAAACCCCTTTTTAAAAGAACTTGTGGAATGGCTATAGACTCTCATTCCTCAGTAATACAGAATCAAAACCATTAGGATTCGGGAGGTAAATTTCTAGGAGGAAGGTGGGTCACTGTCCATCTCCTGCACTGTTTCTTCTAGCCTTTCCTTAAACATCTGCTACTGGCCAGCAGAGAAGACCTTGGACTGACAAGTTCAAGGTCTCCGTAGATGAAATCTTGCATTGCTGAGGCTTACTTGCACAAGTGTGCATACAAATTTAAGTCACAGAATACTTAAAACCTTATTTCAGCCACATCTTCTTGCTACTTCTTTCTTACAGGGAAATTTAAACTTCATTATTCACTCCCGGTTGAGGTATTGATAAATGTACGTATAAATTTACTATTTCAGCTATGTATTTTTTTTAGTTAATTACGTTGCAACTTAATTTATCTTTTGTCAATTTGTTTTCCCTCAATAAATGATCTGCCAACAATACGTTATTTTTAATTAGCCTGCAGCAAGTGTCTCTATGAATGTAAATCAAATGCTTATTTGAGCCAATAATTGAAAAGGAGAGATCATTGGAATTCATATTGCGTTATTCGTGGGGGTTTTTTTAGTTTTCTCATTCTGAAAGGATTATGACAAAACAGTGCCTGCAGTAAGGAATTGACAACATACTCTGATAATCAGAAAGAAACAGAAATATACAAAAAAGACATAACTACTATTTTTTTAGCAGATAATAAATGCCAGGTACATAAAACAAAAAGAGAACTATAGCTGAAAATTTCATTTCTTGATGATTGGAAAAAACAGAAACCCATCTCTCTCCATTCCTTCTCTCATCCTTCTAGATATATAAATTAATTTTATATATATATATATTTTACATGTAGGGAACAGTCTTTCTGGACATATTTACTTGAGGAGGTGCAGAAAGCCACGACACTCCTACTGAAGAGTGTTCAACCCAGTGGAGAAACGAGAAAATATTCAGGAATTAAGTAGGGGGACTAGCACAGTTTTGTTGCATGAAGGGTTTTGCAGCTGCTGGGGCAAACATCTTCCGGATCACTGTCCCAGACTATATTCCACCTAAGCCTGTCCCTCTCTTCTTGAATTTTGTTCCAAGGCACTTCTTGACCCCTATGGGTATGATGATGTCTTTCTTAGCCTTTTATCACCATGGCAAAATCTTCTCTAGTGCTTGACCACTGTCTTTTCTCAGCTTAGCAGAAGAACTCTGTTCCATCTGTTTCTTATTCTACAGTTTTAATTCAGATTGCAGCAGCATCAAATCCCGAAAAAATATATGGAGTGTCATTTTGGTTTATTTCCTCCATGGTTAATTGCAGCAAGTTTTTCAGGCTTTAGATGTCACCTAAACAAAACTATTGCTGATCACACTTCAGTCAAGAGAGGTGTTTGGGGGTTTTATTGCATTTTGTAATCACACAATTCCCTCTATTTCAAGCAAAGCATCAATGGCCCATCTGGCACATAAACAATAGTTCAAAAGAAAACCATTGTTTTACAATAATGAAGCAGGAAGCATTTTTAACCTTGATGTTCTGGGGTGTGTGAGTACTTCTCCATGAAATGACTGCTTATGGGAAAGCCTCTTGGTAGTTCAGATTTTCTGAGGCATTTAATACAATGGTCTCCCAAAGGGACCTTATCTTCATAATTGTCTTCATTACTGTTTCTTTGTGCCATGCGTCACCCTACTGCACTACTCCACATCAAGTGTCCTTGATCGCTGTGTGGCTGCATGACAAAAAGCGTCAGGTCCACATTATTTAGTGGACGGTTCGCTTAATGGGGGCTTTCTAATGAAATCTGAAGCAACCATTGTTTTTGAAAAAATACATCTTGCTGTACTGAGACGAGGGCACACTACAGCAGCATTTTATCACCCGTTGCTTTCTGCAGTGTCACTGTGACTTTTGCAAAATGGAAAGCTGTTGTGATCATCAGTAATTTGATTTCAGATTTACTGTCACTCAATGGACAGAGGTTCTTCATTTCAAAGGGCAGGAGGATTAGGGCCTGAGAAGCAAGTTATGAAAAATATTGGAAGAAACACTTAATGAAAATGTCATAGAAGTGAAAGACCTGGAGAAGAACTGATCAGGTTCATCTGGGAAGTTTCACTTCCCAGAACAGGAGTGCTCTTTGCCATTTCTATGTCATGCATTCCTATGAGATCAGTGTCCCCTGAGTCCTGACTGCATCATCTATCAAGACAGCAGTTCCTATTTGATTGCTAATGGCTCACTGTGCAACTGCCCCTCACCCCCAGTGAGTACTTTAACACATTTAGTTCTGCTGAAGTCAAGAGCTCACCAATAAGATGTCTTCACAGTCTAACACCTGACTCATAGATTCCTACAGATGCAGATGAAATATTCGGTAAAAGCTCTCTGCTACTTTCAGGACCTAAATCCCTTAGCCCAACACTAGTAAAGTGCTTAAAAGCCCCATTCAGGTGCTGCCTAATCCAGCTTCCTCTGTCAGTCAGGTGAGGCAGAGCAGGGATGGCTCTGGAGGTGTACCTTCTCTGACATGGGTCCTCCACCAGCTGCAGTCCCCTCAGAGATACCTCCGCTTACATGGGGTGCCTCCTTCTGAAAATGCATCTCCAGCTAGATCTCCAACAATGCGTCCCCTCCATTTCTCCCCTAATGTCTCTTAACGTGTCCCTTCAGCTCTCTGCTGTCTCGTCCTTTGTGTCCTCTCACCTCTCCCCATTGCCTCCACGCATTTCTCCTTTTGTGTCTCTCCCCCATGGGCTGCCACTTTTCCTCAATATTTTTGCTCCTGTGCCTGGCTGAAGTTCTGGCATGCAATGGGTTGTTTTCATCTGTTTCAGAGCTGGCTGGAATTGCCTGTGACCGGCACTGGCCCAGCAGGAGTGATAAACAGGAGAAGGATTGTTTCCCTGGTTCTTGTGGGAATTTGCATGAGTTTCCCAGCTTAGCAGCTGTGATGCTCCAGAGCCCTGCAGCTGATACTTAGGCACTATGAGGATTTTACCAGCAGAAGTGTAGCACCAATAGCCAAGACGCTGAGATCCAAGACAACTCCCCAAGAGCTAGCCTGAACACAAAAGTTGTGCGCTTATGGTACTAAAGTAGGAGAAGTAGGGCTTGAAGGCAAGTGTCCTTCTGGGCTTGTGCTGCTATATCCAAACAGTGCTGCTCTGTGCCAGGAGGGACCAGAGAGGTCAAGGCTTCTGCACTGTGCTGTGCTGCATGGTACACACGAGCACTTCGGTATCTGAAAACAACTGGTGCTTTGTGGCTTTAGGCACCCGCAGAGCGATGATTTTGAGAATCTAAACTTTGCATTGAGGTACTCAGCATATCTGTGAGAGAGGAATTAAAACACGGGTGAGGAGACCTGCTTAGAACTTCCAACAACACAAGCAGGTGTTTGTCTGAAACTTGCACTGCTTATGTGGTTTTCAAACTACTGCATTGTCCAGAAGAAGCCTAAAATTTTTTTGAAGACTGGGCTGAAGGGATCAGGTCTAGGATTTCCATAGGACTAGAACAGTTTGGCATTCAGCTGCCTCCCATCAGCAGCTGTATCCAAAAATCCAAATCATCTCATTTGACAATGTTGGGGTCGATGTAGCTTGAGAGTTAGCATGACTAGGCCGCTTAAGCAAAACAGTTCACATAACTGAACAGGCCGCTGGAAAGGGCAGCTAAGAATAGCCTTTGAGAAAGTTCTGATAGTGCACATGATGTGGGTTAGCAAAAACAAGATGTGTTCAAGGACGTGGAGGTGATCTGTTGCTATTAGCGCTAGTGCACAGTTACCAGTCATAAGGGAATGTGGGGTGCATGAACAGCACGTGATTTATGTCTCTAGCCTATCCGAATAAGCGTGATCATGTGTACAGATATGAAAAATGTATATAACCATGCAAGTGGAGCAATAAAGGGACTCGACTGTGCATTGCATCAATGTGTGAGAGTCATTCCTGTCCCTGCACGGATGTTGAAACTCGACAGACAAAACTCAGTGAACAAAAGGTGCTGTTAATCCCCCACACCAGATCTCTCCTAAAATTGTATTTATTTGGAGCATTAGCTCTTAACTTTGAGACAAAGAGGCAACAGAGATAGTAAAGCGGAGGAATACTGTCCCACAACAAATGGGCTTTTCTCTGTCAGCCAGTCCCACTTCTGAGGGGAGACTCTCAGATGCAGAGAGAGCAGCTGATGCTGGTGGTAGCTGTCAATGAAAAACTCAACCAAGTCTTTGGGGTTTTTTGCAAGATGTCTCTTCAGGGCATTAACAGAAACATGTCTGAATAGAACTGGCATAGGCAAGAGCAACTCAAAGCAAGCAAAGGGACAGATTCCTACCAGGGATATAAGAAAATATTGCCCCTTAAAGTCCAAGGTGAAGAACAGTTTGGAAGTTGCTCTTCTTTTTCTGCAAGTACAATTTAAAAAAATAAATAAATCTGATTGCAGTTTAATTTTAAGAATGCCCTCTGTTTTCAAATTCTTGATTGAATTACCCTTTAAAAATTAAATTGTAATCCTTTAGGAGTTATTGATTCAGAAGGAAGAAAATGCCAATAGTACCATTCTGGCCTGAAACGCTGCCCATCAAATTGACATAATGCTTTCAATTTGCCTAAATAACTCATTGGATCTGACTCGCTCTCGTGGCTGGCTTTTCCAGCACTCAGTATCCACTTAGTAAGGCAGAAAGAAAGATGTAGGGGCCCTCATCCTCAGTCGTGCACAGCAACAAACACACCACTTTGGCACAGAACAATTCATTGACATCCCTGGCCATGGAGGTGCCCTTTCTTACCTAACGACAACAGGCACATCAGCCTCCTCATGGCATTGCTCTGAGCCCTTGGGATCAGCAGTGGCCCAGAAACCCTTTGGGATCTGTCTGTGAGCACTGAATACCCTTTGTTGAAAGGTGGCTGTAGAGATCACAGGGAAAAATGTTTGCCCTGGTGCAGCCCTGGAGCTGTGGAGAACATGCATGTGCCAAGCAGCACAACAGCACAGAGAAGGCTTCTGGCTCCTTTTGGCTTCCTACCTATCCGCCTAGCTCCCATGTCTGAGACCTGAGTGACTAAGAATCAGACTCAAAACATTCCTCTCCCTCTCTTCCCTTGTTAAATTACACCTCCAGCAACAGTGAAAGGCATCACAAAAGAAATAAACCTTCTATTATGTTTTGTGGGAGCCTCAGCCCATTTTTGAGTTAAAACACCAACATGACAAAAAAGTCAGAATGAATAGAGCTACCAAGATATAAACATGGGCTGTATAATTCAGATTCCCCATGCGAACAAAAGGTTGTAGCTCTCGAATAGAGGCACTGTTGAGAAAGCACTTGAAAAAAGGGATGAATCAATTAATGCTTTTGATAGTTTGAATGTCCCACTATCTAAAAAACAAGCACCGCTTTAATAGTGAGATAATTCAGTTTACTGAATCCAATTACATGTAATTGGCTTTTTCCCATTTTTTTCCCCCCCCTTTTTAATTGCTGTTGGAAGCAGGGCTCTGATGCACTTTTGCTGGCTCTGCCAGATGTTTCTGTTATTGGTGTTGCAAGGGCATGTAGGGATCACAGGATTCAATTAACATCAGAGGTGCAGCCTTCAGCCTGAATGGCCACAAACACATCAGCTACTTGTACCTTTGTAGCCCTGGATAAAACAGCGCTTATGAAGCCCAGCCAAAAAAACACTTATGAAAGTTCCCAAAGAGGCAAAATATCAGTTACACTTTCCATGTCTTCTTTGGGCAAAAGCCTCTTTGCTTTGGTATGATGCTCGTGTTCTGGGACATAAGGTTTTTAATCCATCTCGCAGAAAAATGCGCTGTGGCAGCCAAAGGCACTGGAGGCTGGGTGAGTCTTAACAAGCTTTGTGGGACCTTTTCGGTAACATTTACTTGCTTGCCCGGGACCTCTGCTCAGCGGGATCGTGTCTTCCTTCCTGGCAGCTTTCCAGCCCAGCCCTCCCTGGACTCTAAACCCTCACTGTAGCAGAACTGTCAGTTTGCCTCCAACATTGTCAACGCCGGCACAGCTCATGTTTGTAAGCTCTTTGGAAATGTTCCACCCACTGCTGCTGACTGGCATTAGAAGTGTAAGGACAAACCAGTCTGCCTCCCCAAAACTGGGGGCAAACATTTTGGCTTTCAGGGTGCATTATGGCCTCAGAGCTCCAGGTAGCCTGTAGAGGCCCTGCTTCCAGCTCAGGCCGCGGTTGCTTTCATGCTCATCACCTCACTTCGAAAACAAGCAGGCAAGGAGTGCATACTCGTTGCTAGCTAGGGTGCTTTCTGGGAGATACTGAGGGGCCTCCTGGCCACCAAAAAGAAACGGGTGGGAAGGCGCAGCTCTTCTGGGACATTGCAGAAGCATTTTTAAGACTGATTGTTGCCTTCTTTATTAAAAAACTGCTCTCCATGTTCTACAGTAAAACTTATTATTTTGTTTTAATTGAAACAAGGAAGAAATATTTGAAACCTATTTTCTTAATAAGATGACCATGTTGATACAAATATTCTCCCCTGGCTTATTTGCCTGCGACTTTTCCCTCTGTGCCCATTCTTGACATTTGAACAAACCCCCATTGAGTGAATTGTAGCTGCATGGGAGGAAGGCAGCATGCTGGAGATGCTGGGTGCTGTTACTAGCACAGCAGTGATTGACACGGTGATTCACGCAAGTGGATGTAGCTGGCAAAGTATTGCCAAATGCCCAGGGAAGAAAGGTGCTCCAAGTATGCAGAGTGCTGGTCTGCAATTAGCATCAGCATCGAGCAGCCAGGGCACAATGCTGTGTGTTGAGTCACAAAATACTAACTTCATAGCTAGACAACCAACCTGGTACAGGAAAGCACATGCTGGAGGATGGCACAGGTCCTGCATTGCTGTTCAAACAAATTCAACCCCTCCCTGCTGCTCTTTCTTGTATTTACACTGGTTTTCCCCTCCTTGCCTTGCAAATTCTGAATGCTGCATGCTGCTGTCACCTGAGGCCCACTACCACTTTAAGTATGCAATGGGAAATCTGATTTAATTAGCCACTAACAGAGAGCTGAGGAATTTAGTCCAGGAACTGCTGTGTCCATGCAGTCATGGGGTGACTAATCTGTATTCATTTCAACTGATTTGTACCTGAATTTCTCACCAATCTGAGCTCAGGGGATTTGGAGGGGTGGGAGTAACAGCAATTCACAGCCCTGCCCCTCCCTGCCCCTGCTCTTTTGCACTGCGCCCAGCAGAAACACTGCCATGGCATTTGGCTCGTCTTCTACGTCTTGCTGTTGGATGCAGAAGGAAAGGGAGAAGAAAGACCAGAAAAGACCCTCCAGAAAGGAGGGTCTTTCCAGAAAGGAGAGTCTTTCCAGAAAGACCCTCAATCCATTGCCCTGTGCACAGAGGGGTTGCTAACAAAATCCTCTGCATCTGCTGCCCCAGGGCAGGAGCTCTATCTGCTTGTAGCTGAAGGGTGGGGAAGAGTGGTGCCTCCTCACGAGTTTTAGAGACATTTCTCCATCTGAGAAATAGGGATCTCCACTGGGCAGTCCCAGGAGAAGACAATCCTTCCTCCCTTTGCCTTGGGGACTGGCAGGTGGTCGCAGAGTTGGTCTTTGACAGCAGTCGAAAGGTAAATGCAGGTATCATGTTATCCAGGCTTGTGCCTCAGCGCTGCTCTTCAGCAGCACAAGAAGTATAAATGGGAAAAGATGATCTGAATCTCCTCAGTCCTCCAAAAGCATTGAGCTTCACGTCAGTTTGAATGTGGGGAGAAGAGGCAGGGTCATTTCCTCTTTTAGTCTAATGGGGTCATCCACTTCTGATCTTAAGATTTGAGAAGAAATGCAGAACATTGTGAACTAGATGGGAATCCAACTCAAAGCTCCTTCCAAACTCCTCCATTAGTTTCTAAGACAGATGCTCTGCAGGGTGAGTACTAGCCATGGGGTTAGAAGCTATAAATATAGTGTGCAAGACCTCCAGGCTGCTTTGCAGTTGAAGGCGGAGTTGCTTTTGTACTAGCTGCAAAGAATTCCTCCAAAGTTACATTCAAAGAAAAAAGTTCCTTTCTTACCCGGGCTGTTAAGAATATTCTTTTCACATAACATTTCTTTGACATTGTCTGGGTCAGGTGAGTTATCCCATGCCCTGTGTTAGGGCCTTGTATTGCCTTTTGCGCTACCACTTTTTTCTTGGCCGCACCCATTTTAAATAGGATTTTGTACATGATTAGTGAGAAGCTGCCAAGATGAATGCTGATGGCTTTCCACGTTCATTCCTCTGAAGTGCTAATTCAGTATGGAGAATCTCAGGTCTCTGAAAAGAGGACAGATGCAACTTCTTCCCAGTGTATTGGTTCTGCAAATTAAATCTATTATTGTTTGATGGTTTCATGCATAACTTTATTTCATAGGAATTGCTTTTAACGATCTGGGAATGTCCATGCAGGCAGGGACAAATTTGTCTTTTTCCTTCTCTGCATTGCTGTGCTTTCCAGAGTCTCACAGGAAGTCAGTATGACTCTAGGCACACAAAGAAGTGCCACTAGTTCAAAAACGTCACTTAGACTTTGGGAAGTTCTCGTTTTGACAGGCTTTGGCTGGCACTATCTGGACCCAATTGTCATGTTCTGTGGAGCCTGATGTTAGACAGTCCTGAGCAGTCTGAAACACCAAGATGTCTTGGCTCAGAGTTATTTCTGAACACCATGGAGGCAATGAACCAGCTTGGGGCTGTATCTTGTGCAAGAACCAAGCCCTTTCTTTACTCTCTGTTTCCTGTCTTTAAGCCAATTGTCTATGCAGTGACATTGTTTCTTATCCCACGGCTGCTGAGTTTCTCTAAAAGCCTTTTACAGGAGACCTTGCCAGAAGCCTTCTGGTGATCCATGCAGACCACAGCAAAGGGACGCCCCTTCCCTACATGCATGTTCATCTCTTTGAACTAGGGCTACAGTCCCCTTTACAAAGCCACTGTGACTGTACTGCAGACCTTCCAGGTCTGCCCCCTTCCCCTATTCTTTATCCCGTATCACACTGATTTGCCTGCTGCAACCCTCAGTGTCCCCAACGTGCAGAACCCTCTACAGACACGTATACAGGTGTCCTTCTCAGTGCAGCCATCTTACCACCCAACAGAGGTAACCAGCAAAGAGGGAACGGGAACTCTAAGGGGCTACTTTCAGTGCTCACCAGCCTTTGGCTACTGCTCTCCAGGCTGAGCTCCACAGGCCTGGGGATCCACAGACTGCTCGAAGGGCATTTCAGCTAGGTAACCAGAATGTCACCCTGCTGGCAGCAAGCTTAGATCCACCGGTCAGGGGCCTGTAAATTAAAATGGTCAGAGATTCACAAAACAAAGAACTCTAATGATCACTGAAGAGCAGTCATTTTCCCTCACAGGGACTGAAATGCTTCTTACTCTTCATTTTTTTTTTTTAAGCCACATTTCTCAATGGTGCCTTTCATGCAGTAACACCATTTTCAAGCTATGACACTGGATCTCATTGTCTTTTTAAGTCTTCAAGGTGGAGATGTCACAGTGTATAAATGCAGACAGTATCCGGTACAAAACGGCTTTGATCATGGCTGGGCCTTCATATCCTACCATGTAATGACAATTACATATGTGACATTATATAATGACATTAAAGAGTATAGCATATGAGATTAGCCTGTCTGTTCTGATCCAGACTCTGGATTTGACTGCTCATCCACAGCTCAGGACAGGACAGCGCTGACCTGAGCCACGTGTGTTCACAGAGATGCTCAGGGAGCAAGAAGACCGAATGTTCCTGTGCTTGCATGGTAAAACCCACAGCAGAGAGCAGCTGCGTAGCCACACGGACTGCCTGCCCACAGCGCAGCACACCTCCATCGGCTCGTTACTCATCCAGAATATTTATACTGCAGTCTGGCACACCCGCTGCTGGGGAGATGAATTGCCGTAAGTCATCTCAGCCAAAAGAAAACAATTAAAGGAAACTGAAATGGGCAGGTTTTTTTTTTTTTTCTTTGCATCTTGCAGTTTCCCAGAGGAGGATGGAGAGTGCTACGAGCTCTGCGGAGCCCTGGATGGCAGCAGAGCCCTGCAGCTTCCCAGGGCAGATGCAGCTCTTGTGCTTTTTTTGCAGCACTGTGCAAGTGGCAAGGCTCAGTTGCTCAGTGCGTGGACAGAGGACTGATTGCTCTTGGGGGCAAATGATATTAAACGAGGGAAAGTTGTTTACTGGGTAACTCACTATAAACCTCCCCAAAACATTTCACTGGTGTTTGTCTACCCCTATGTGACGACCAGACTCTAACCAGAAATGGGACTGGAGATTTTCTGACCCATGAAAAATTCTTCTCTTTCCCCTCCAAAATTGGGAAACTAATGCCCCTGGAATAATCCACTGCTCTGAAAAGTTCCAGGAAATTTAAGATGGAGGCAGAAAACTACTTTCAGATCAGCCTAAATATTTTGTTGTCCAAAAGATAGTTTCTGTTGTGCACATCTTTATCTGAAAACATGTGAACTGAGGCAATTTCCAGACCCAACTCGACAAAGCCCTGAGCAACCGAATCTGAACTGAGTGCCTCCGAGCAGGAGCAGACGACCCCGAGCTCCCTTCCCACCCGGATTACCCCTTCCTTCCACCATGACGACGCTGTGACCCCATCTCAAAGACGGCACCATTTTCTGGCAGCAAATGGCGCAGCCATTTCCCGCCACTTGGGTCCCACTAAGAGCCACCCAAACCGCCCAAGTGCTTTTAACATCTGCAGGTGTTTTCTTCCATCCATCCATCTCTGTCCCCCCGCGGCACCCTGCAGCGCTGCCGCTGCTTGTCACCCCAACCACTTGTCACCACCTCCAACCATCTCGTCCAGACCAAGCCCATCTGAGCTCTTTCTCTTAATTGGCTCCGTCAGGAAAAACGCTCACCCTTCCAGTCCTTCTGTTGATCATCAGTGCCAGAATCAACAGCCAGAGTAAAAAATAAAAACAAATACAAGCCGCGAGGCCTTCAGGAGCGGTGCCCTGCTTCCTCCAGCCTGCCCTTGTGCCATGGCGGCTGCACATCCTCCCGAGCAGCCCCTCCGCCGACCGGGGCCGAAGGACGGACAGCCCCGCGCAGCCCCCGGCGGGCCCGGGCACCCCCCGCAGCCCCCCGCAGCCCGAGACCCGCGGGCCCGA
>Ga0065711_1008085_pt1 | contig 13525 bp, 7 predicted proteins | sample Hoacrofraction12_FD_59098 | JGI IMG/M metagenome (GOLD analysis project Ga0065711, IMG submission 59098) | Hoatzin crop microbial communities from Cojedes, Venezuela - Epithelial fraction 12 v2 (version 2) | ecosystem: Host-associated > Birds > Digestive system > Esophagus > Crop | place...
GATTTAAACAAAGCCCGTCTGATTAAATGCAACTATGCCAGCTAAATTTAATAGCAATTCCTCATGGTAATTCAATCTGTTCAATTTTGATTCATTTTCTAATGAACACTACCATCTTGAACTCTGAGTTGGAGGTCATTTTTTTTTCAGGATTATATGCCATTAATTACTGTACCATAATTCTAGCAACAAATGTGAGACGTGAAATGTACCGCATGGCACTGATCCAAGATTCAAACAGCAATTTGCATGATGAGTTTCTCAGGGCTTTATCGAGTAGCTATTTATTCTTATTATTTACTCATTAGCTATTAGCAGGAGGNACTTTTAATAAAAATAGGAGCAGAAACACATAACAACTACCACTGCACACACAAACACTAACCAAATAAATACTTCATGTTAATTTAAAATACAGTAGAAATGACAAAACAAATAAATACACAGGCCCTAATTCCTTTCCAATTACTCAAGTGAGATTCAGGACAACTCGACCAAACTCAAAGGAGCACTCACAAGGCAAAGCAGGTGGAAATAGTAAGAGCAGCCAGGCAAACACAGCGTTCATTAACTTAACAGATGTGTAAAGTCCATGGGATGCCTGCCATGTAGAGACACTCTTATTCCAGGTGCTTGTTCAACAAAGCAGTAGCTCAGTGGAATGTTTCTGGTTGCTTCCTGTCCTTGCTTCTGCTAACTACTGGTAAAACCAAGGCAACCAAAGGCAACACTGCCAACGTTTTCTTGCCGTACAACCACCTTACCAAAATGCATAGCTCCTTTCAAATTACCACTGCAGAGTGGTCTGGCTCTTCACTTTGGATCATCTGAAGACATTCAGAAACACAGCCTCTGACACCTGAGTGTTTCAGACAGTGCAGAAGAAAAGCTCAGAGAGACAGCATAATCTAGTAAGACAAGGTATTTTTGATTGATACCACTCCACATAACAGTTGAAACAAATTTATCACCTGCTCATGCTTCTGGTGAGACTGCGATTCTTACTAATGCGTCAACAGAAGCAAGACCGGTCCTTCCCTATGGCGTAAGATAGAAAGGGACAGAAAAAGCAATTATTAATGAATAGCAATTGTACTTGGGAGGTCAGTTTTGTTAGCCTTTTCCTTTCTCCAGGGGCAGGATGCAGACACAGAGGGAGCCACAACTCAAATCGCTTACCTGCACATTTTTGGACTAATTTATGTTGCTGTCCATCTTTCTGCTGCTATTGTCTATACTATTTGCTTCCCTTGTTCAGCTGCAGCCTCCCCCTCCCTGTTTCTCCTATCTTCCTTTCTGCTGTCCTGAGCTTGATTCTCCTTCCCTCTTCCTTCCTCCGCATCTCCAGAGTACCAACCTGCTCATTGTTCCCATGCCACCATCTTGCTTTTGTTATTTCTCCAGGTTTCTTCCAGCAGGTCCTGCTGCACAGTTCACAAATGCTGACCTTCACATCTTTTTTTAACTCCTAATTCGATATAAAAGCAGCATTTCTGTTCTGAGTCCATTTACAAGTTAACAGCAAAGGAAATTACAGAACACGCTTCAAACTGTCTAGAGAAATACGAGATTGTTCTAAGACTGAAAGTTTGAAGAGTGCATCTTGCAAAGCAGTGACCCAAATGTCAACTGCAGCTGCATATCTTGGAACTAGCGACACAAGAAGTCACTGAGGTTGTAGGAATAAACAATTTTTAATCATCCTTTTCTCAAATCTCTAGGCAGAGGTCAGTTATCTGCACACTGGTGTTAAGGATCTGTTTCTCAGTTTAGCATGGAAATCCCTGGTCCGAGTGATTCGAGCCAGACATAACTTAGGTTCATTGAAAGCTGGTCATGTGCTGACACAGACTTACACAGAACAGCTGAAGAAACGGGTTTCTGAAAAGGATGTGTCTCATTCCAGCTCTGCTGGCTGAGGTATCTTCTCAGGATCTTTTGAATTCCTTGGAATTTAGCCCACGTGGTCCATACTTGGGTATCTGTGGATTAGGCCTTCCAAAGAAGATCACGACTTTCATACAGGAACTTGTCAGATAGAAGTAGACTCAGATGTAGTCCTATACTTGTATCAAGCCAGCTGCTTTCTGGGACAATTGAAAAAACCTGACAAGTAGATAAGGTCAGGTTGGACAGGCTCTGAGCAACCTGACCCAGCTGAAGATGTCCCTGTTCATTGCAGGGGGGCTGGACTAGATCACCTTTAAAGGTTCCTTCCAACACAAACCATTCTGAGATTCTAATTATGAAATTGATTTTTCTGTGAATTCCCCACTTGCAGAATCCCTGACACTTCTGTTCTTATAGCTAAAAATTCTTCCAAATTTTACCTGATATAAATATACGCTTCTTTCTTTAAGGCTGCTAAATTACAGAAACGAGTTATGTAAGTTATTTATGCGCATTAATTACATTTAATCACTGTGAACTCCTAACTTCTGGTCAACCTGGTCACTGCTCTTCTGTAGAAAAAGATGGAGAGGAGGCCAGAATCTACCCGCTGCACTGCTCTTCCTTTTTCTATTGTTAACATTTCCAGCCAGTCCTGTGAGCAGAATTTTGCCATAGCTGAATCTTTTTTTGGCATCTTGGTCTATTTCTGCTGTCTTTTTTGAGGGTAAGTTGATCTGTTGAAGTCAAAGCGGTATAATGAACTGACCTTCTTTAATGAGTAACAGTATCAGTGCTGTGTGCGCACTGATCAGAGCTTCTAGCATCTCCAGGAGGAAAAAAAAAAGTAGATGGTGTTCTCCATAGAGAAATCTGAGGGTAAAGGAAGCAATGGCTACAGGTACAAACAATCCATGAACAACAAAATTACACTGCACCTTCTTCCCTTCCCTGGAGTTAAAAAGCACACACCAGATGCAAGGCTTCTAATCAATTTAAAATAGCAAAACCAATTTATCTTTGATAACAGTGCTTTGCTGAATTCCAAGCAGCAAATCCGTCAAAGTTGAATGAAAAACTCTACCAGTGGATGCTTTTCTTGGCACAGGACAATAACATGCCAGAGGCTGCAACTGTGCCGTAAGTATTCACAGTTCTCATATGAAAGGTAAATAAACGCCATATGAAGTGGCACAACCTTTTTCGGAGAGGACTTAAAACTCATTCCCCAAGACACCATCATTGAGTAGAAACTTGGCTTGACTTTAATGTGTTCCTGGTTGCTTACAGATGGTATTGTATTACCCGGAAGGATGAAGGATTTATTTAATTTAAAAAAGAAAGGATTTTTTGTAATCTAAGTGTGAGATCAAGCACTGAATAGGTTTTATCTGACCAAAGAGAAAACAACTTCCTTTCGTAATATTCTGATGCTGTGATAAGATTTAGGAGATTAACTTCTCTCTCATGTTGCATGAAGCCCAATTCACCCTAGATAGCTTTGACTACTACATACTGTATTTCAGTCAGCCTTTTGTCAGAGGTAAGGCAAACTGGTTTATTTACCAATGCATGTATTTAGAGAGGACAGATGTGTTTTTAACATGCCACCCTTAAGTTATTCGTCCAAGATTACAGACTTTACCTTCTCCCCACTTGGTCAATCTCCCTCAGAAACATTAAAATATACTCTAAAAAAACCTAAGTACCTGTAGCTCAGTATACACACACATCAGGATACAATGCCCTGTCCTTGGTTTTAGTTTCAAGTTCTCCAGCTTGCTAGGTAGCCTTTACAACACCTTTTTTACAAAGGCTTTGGAAAGGAAATGACAATTTGAAGGCCACACTGACACACTTTAAGAAGAATCTGCATTTCAGAGTCTGGAAGCTCTACATCTAGTAGCCATTTCATCCCTTCACATAACATCCAAGACCACAAATCACTACTGAAATAAAGGAAATTCAATCTTTTCCCAATGTCTCTACACACAGACAAGGAATAAGACACCACCTCTATGCACTATATAGTACTACAGATTTTGTTAATAAGCATTTTTAAAACACATTGAGATTAGGCCAATAAAAAGTGCATCTCTTTCAAGCCACTATCCATTGATAATGGATGCTCATGAGGATTTTGAAAAAAACGTATTAAAACTAGTTTTCTTGAAATATGAACAACTCGAGCTTTCACTGCCATCTCGTCTACTCACAATCCTGTTGGAAAGCTCTTGTGAAGCAGAAAAGAGACTCCCTTCTGCAAACTGAGTGCCCAGCACAAAATCATTTCGCTTTATGCAGGGTGCTTGCATTTCAGCTTGGTATAGTCAATGCAGATAGGCACTTCTATGTGCTACACAGCACAGACAGACCTGGTCTTTAGTTTTAGGGAAGCATATGACTGACCGCACTCAGGTAACGCAGCTTTCCAGCAGAACTGCAGTCAAAGTACAAAAATCACGAGGCACCACACTGGTAGTAAATCCAGCAGACATTTCCAGAAACCTCAGAAATAGTAAATGTCTTCCTACTACATGGCACGTGTGATACTTCGCTTCACTTAGGACAACGTTCTTCTATCTCACTCAGTCCCCAGAATCCACTCCCCATCCCCAACAAACCTTCGGAGCTGCAAGCAGCTGTGCTTGGGAAAGCCCATACTTACAATGGTTCAAAGTCCCCAAAATAAAGCCTTATTTTTCACAGGGCACCTCTAGCATGAGGTCACTGTCTACCTTGTTAGTATTCTATATTTTCTAAAAGCTTTGAATAGTAGCCAGCCTGTGTACAGGTCACTTTCAAATTTGTCTTCTCATAACCATTTTTACTGATGTGGGGAAATGAAACTGACCTGACTCTGTACAAGGGGCATCTTAAAGAAAAGAGTTTTGCCTTACTTCTCTCCTATTTCTGCCCCAGTCACTTTTCCTCCCAGTGACTCAGAGTCCATGCTGCTAGCAATATAATCGCAGGACTCCTCCTGCTGGCAAGATGAATAGAATCACAGAATGGTTTGGGTTCGAAACGACCTTTAAAGGTCATCTAGTGCAACCCCCCTGCAGTGAGCAGGGGTATCTTCAGCTAGATCAGGTTGCTCAGAGCCCCGTCTGATCTGGCCTTGAATGGTTCCAGGGATGAAGCTTTCAGGATAGAACAAAGTATTTTTAATCACTACCCTTTTTACTGAAAACATTTACACTTCCGGGCATTTTTTTTTTAAGCCTTCATTAGGCTGAGAGAACAGTCCTCCAGATGTTGCCGTACTTCAACAATACAAAGACCTTTACAACTCCAGTTACAAATAAATACCATCAGCACAGGTTTCTAATACAAAGATGCCCACTAGAACTACCTACAGGCTCACAAGAAGACCTGCTATCCCCCTGAGGATCACACCAAAGCTTCCACGTGCCACAGCCCCTGACATACACCTGTCTAGCTCTGTCAGTGACCAAAACAATACAGCATTTCATAGTTACCATTTGCAGTAATAGTTTATCTTAACCCAGCATTTCCCAGTACCAGGAAATTCGGGAAGACTGGGTTTCCCCCCTTGTTTTCCAAGTACTCTCGGAGCTAAAGAACTTAATGTTTAACTCCACAGAATTTTATTCTAAAGAGATTCAGTAATCTTCCAATTATTTTCATGTTTTTCACAGGCAAATTTAGCAGAAAGCCCCATCTTTTTTCTCAAAAGCTTCACAGATGAGCACTTGCGTTTGCTAAATGGTAGAACACTACACACTAGGGGTAAAGGTTACCCTAAAAACAAGCAGCTTATATTGAAGGCCACTTATGAAACACAGCACTAAACCTTGAAAGTCAGTAAGTGTACCCAAATCAAGTCTCCCATGAAGCCTCCTCCTCTCAGCAGGATGCTAATATAAATCCCTGATGGACTGATTCCCATGCTGCTTATCTTCATGGCACAAAACTCGTATTTTCTGAGAACAGTGATAGGAAGGACACTGCTCTCCCAAACCAGCTTTCCACCTGAATGACATAGCACTCCCCCGCCCCCATTAAAACTACTTGCACATGCATTGAACACTAGCCCTGCAAGCTAAGACCACCAGGAATTCATTCACTTTGACAACTCCCCCTTCATGCAGTAGTGGGATGAAGCCTCCAGCCACCTGCAAGGTGAGGTACTGACAGAAATGACTAGTTGTAAAACTACAATGTTTATTCCTAACAGTATTTTAGTCAGTCTTAACAGCTTTTTTTTTCCCCTCCATCTATTTAAATCAATGCAAGTTTTACCATACGGACAGAATGTAGGCCATGGCATCATCTTCATCCAAAGTTTGGAGGCTGACAATAACAATGGTAGTACAGAATACGAATGTGATCATTCGTAGTGCCTGTCTTGGCATTTAGAAACATCTTACCCCCTGTAGGCACAATTAGATTTTTTAAACAAACTTCATCAGTGACTTTGTGCTTTCCAAGCAGTTTTGTATGCTTCAAATGAAGTGCTCAGCCCAACATCTAAGACTAGCCTAACTTTCAGAGCAGAGGCAGATGCAGAGCAGAACTTGGTAGCTTTGTCCCTAGGAAATTTAACAAGTGAGTATCTACACCAGACAAGTTAAATTCAGGAGGTTTACAAGGCTGGTTTTACTTGATATTTCCAAGACTACCATCAGCTACAGTACAACAGAACAGCAACTGCGGGACTAATGCTAACTCTAACCACTAGCACCCTGGAAAATCCCCAGTGGGGATGGAGAGGCTAGTCCTTCTCACCTCAGATCTGAATGTGGCATTTGTAACATCCCTGTTCCACTCTTCTAACTTCACCTCCATGCCGTAATTTACGGAAAAAGACATGTGAACTCAGTTTGACCTATACAGATTCAAAGTTTTTTGGAATGCAACTAATTCGCGTGCAAATCTAGGTTTAGGCTGAGTGTCAGCCTAAACCCTTCATTCCCCACAACTGCGCGCATGCCTCTATGACAATTTCTTCCTCGTTTGGGCAAATGTTTCTGTATGCACTAACTGAATCCAAGTTCATTGTCTGGTTCTCCTTAGTTAAACCTACAGCAGTTTCATATAAAAATTTTAAAAGCAGTCATTCATTATCTGCATTACTAAATGTATTGCAGCACTCCCTTTTTCCCCCCCCACAAGGAACATGAGTGCACTTATTCAATACTCAAATAGTGAGGATGCCAAGCACCATACATCAACTCCTGCTTTCTTACCATCAGTAAGAGCACACTTTTAGAGGCAAAGAGGCTGCAACCTCAGAGTCGTAACCAGATACTTTCCTGAAATATTTTTGGTTGAAATGAAGCTGCCAACCAAATTCAGCATAGCTTGGATTGTGTTGCTAAAAATTAGACAGGAGAGAATAAAGGGTAAATGCACTGAGAACCACAAAGTCCTTTGGGAGAACCAGGGCACACCGATTGGCCTTCTTCGCCTTTGTGGCATATGGGAAGATGGTGGTCTTTGGCTTTGTGGCATATGGGAAGATGGTCTCATCCTTCCAGCCACCCTCCCAGACATCTCCCCCTTCTTGCTGAGGGCCAAATGTGCACAGCAAGTCATGGTTTCTTAACAGGAGACTACGTTTAGGGATGTGTCAGCTGCTCCACAGGAACCAAGAGTACGTGCTCTCTTCTCCAAGTATGTGCAAAGAGTTTGCCTAGAGTACCTTTCACTATGGAGTAACTTATTTGAAATAAGTTTCCACTTGCTGCAGGTAACACCACACAAAAGCAGCTGGCACGGACTGGTTAACGCCTTGTAACCCATCCTTTCTCACTTCACCTCATATTTGGGTAACCAGGTCCTGGGTTACTGCCATTTTGCTTTTGATAGAAGACACGTGCTCTATTTACCTACCAAGGAATATTATTTACAAGGAATATTAATTCACAGAAACTCTGGTAAAAAAAGGGTGCCTCTTACTATACAGGATTTACAAAAATTTAACATTCAGGACAGATAACCTATTTCTATACTGCTCTAACTAATCAGAAACCACTAAAGCATTACAACCCCACGCTTTGCAGTGAGTACACTAGTATTAACTCCTAGAAGCCAGCAATGCCATTTCAGTTATGCTTACTGTAACAATTAAACTGATTACCAAGGCATATTGGCACAAGAACCACATGTACAGTTATTCCCACTCTGCATGTTTTGAGATTAAGATTATTACAGGGGAATAATCTCATGTTGTCTTCTTCCCTTTCATCTCCCCTCCATATGAATCAAGCATTTCAGGATACAAATCACAATATACTCAACAGCTTGTATAATGCTATTTCAGTATTACACAGACCAGTGGCGTTGTTACTTTATCGATCAGTAACATGGTAGCATGTATTCGGAACTGCAGAATTACACCTGAGCAAATGCATTTGAAAATTTGCTAAGTTCATGAGCTCACCTCACAAGCATGAGTTTTTTTTACTCACCTGACTTCTACAGGTTCAGATCTAAAGTATTCCCACAGTGTTGAAATGTTCAAAGTTTAGATTTCTACAGGAATGGCTATTATTCCACACTTTCATTCTTTCAAAGTACACCCAGCAAATCTGAGAGCTTATGATTTAAGTTCACTTGTATACTTATGCTTAAGCATCACTTTTTAAAAAAGCCACCCACCTCCAAAAGGACAGGTCAATTTTTTCCACAATGGGTAGTAAAGTCTTTGAGACAAGCCATGAAGAAATAGAGAATAGACCAAGAAACCTATGCAAATGATATCACAAGCCTTGCTTTTTTACATCAACACTAACGTACCTCCACATTGTTGCTTTTGGGTCGCAAACAGCACATAACTAATGTAATACCTCATAATATTCCTTGTTATGTGTAATTCATTAGTAAAAACCACTCTTTGTTTACACACAGGCACAAAATGTTATTTTCAGGGTGAAACAATGTTCCTGTAAAACAGTCTCCTACCTTTTGCTGAAGTTCAGAGTGTTAATCAACCGTTCGTCATCCATTTGAGATGCATGCAAAGTTAAGAGCCAGGTCATCAAAACAAAGCACATCCCCATGGCTTTATCTTTTCCGTTCACACAAGCATGCATCCTCTGCACAAACTCCAAGTAGAAAAAGGTTAGAGCATAAGTGACGTACTTGCAGAGGATGCTGTACTTGAGCTAATGAAGCTAGACATATCGCAGATGAAGAGCTTATGCAACATGATTAATTTTTTTTCATTAGAAAGAAACATCTAGGTAAAACTTGTCAGAAATAATCAAGCCTTTTGCTGCAGACTGATTAAGTTGCTACCCCATTTATGTAAGCATAGACTAGACTTGCCAGTACACAACCATCAGTAATCAGTACAGTCAATTACTTAAGGCACAGGGTGGAGGGGAAAAACACCCACAGATTTGAAACACTTTAAAAATACCTGTTTCCTCTTGATTACCTACCCTCACTTATCTCCTGAAACTTTCCTGATGCTCCAGACCACAAATTAACAGACATCAGTATTAGGGAGCTGAAAAGGCTTTACTCTACAATTTTAAACTTCTGCAGAACAGAGAAAGGAAGAACGGAAAAAATAAAAGAGACCTTATCCTTTCTGAAGATACTTACAAATGACTACCATTACCAGCCTCCTCAACGCCAGTTCCCGATATAAGAAGATTTGGACCAAATGGGATGTTTAGAGCAGTGAACATCACTGAACGCATTTGACAATATTTTTGCCAGTCACATCAACTCTTCGCTTTGAAAAGCAACAGATTTAATTTTCTTCTTTCTTCTAGGCGTACGAGCACAGCCCACAGTAAAAAAAAAAGTGTTTAGATGGCTATTCCAGAGCACTGGCACTGCTTTTTCCACATACTACCTAGTAAGTCTACCGAAGTCAGTGTGAAGCCTTCCTTTATCTCTAAGAGACTTTTCTGATTAAATTGAGCAAAGCATCCCACATAATAAAAAAATATAGTGGTGTGGCCTAACAGCAATCTGTCAAGCACCCTGACTAACAGCAGCCAAATGCTTCACATGGGAGGCACAACAATTTCTATACAGACAGATATGGGTAACCTTGTTGAAAAATGAGCCTTACCTCCAAAACCAGAAATTATTTAGAGCCACAAACACAAACCACCCTTCCAGACTTGGATAAGCTCATCTTTTTTGTAAATAGCCAGTCCTTTCTGGAACCATCTAACATTCTAGGGTGCAGTTTTTCTAGCATATGTTTAGCAACAAAGTAAAAAAAAAAAAACCCACTGGGAAAAACTTTTGCAACACCTCTACAGACGGGAACAAGAATGCCACCTGCTGGAAACAACAAGGAAAAAACTGGGAAAGAAGTTCTGCAGCAAAGCAAAAAACACCTATTTTTAAACAGCCAGTTAAAAGATTCATGGGTATTTATGCTGGTCTCCAGTTTATATTTAAGAACTATGCTGGACGAAAACAAGGTAAGCAAAATAAGGCACACTCAAAACCGGCTGTTGCAAAAAAGGGTTGGCGTCTTGGTTTTAATCTGTTTGACCCACACCAACCAGCCCCAAAGACCAAAAAGCAAACTATGCAAAAAATGAAGCCATTGCCAACCTGAGCCTTCTGATGCATTTAAGAGTTCAAACCCCAACAAGAGTTCAACTCATTTACTGGTAGTCTCCCACTTATGTCAAACTGTGCTATTGCTAAAAGAGACCTCCACTTCAATTAAGAGACTTTATTTTCAAGATTTTCTGCCCAATCTAAGTGGTATGCATAGCTACTAAGAGTCAGAGGAACAAAGTTAAGCAGGTAGATAACCAAAGTTGACCCCCACAGACTTACCACACACACATCCACCCCCGGCAGAGGGGATGGGGAGCCTCTAGACAGCCAGTAGAAAATCAGTGTCCTCCAGCCAGGCCTACAGAGCCTAGCACACCTCCAAGATGACTAACCTAGCACGGGACCACTGCCCTACAGCTCCTAGCTACTCGCTGCTCCCATTATGGTCATGCTCTTCATCTCCAGACAATAACACATGAAATCCACATAAAGCATCAGTCAGCATTTTCAGGCAAAAACAAAACCAAAACACTCATCAGAAAGTGTAGCACAGGAGTCTTCCTCTGAGAGTTGCCTGTATGGAAACGAGATCTTACGCAGCTTGTTGTGAAGCCGCCTCCACTCCACCAAACCCATCCACTTATCCCAAGTGGTTATTCACAAGCCCATGAAGAACCACCTCTATGACAGAAAATACACAAGGAAGTGGCACTTAAACTTTGTAGCTTCACTCAGGTTTCATCCCAAGGCATTTTAAGCATAATTCTTTCCAGGATAGTGCCAACAAACCACTACCTGACTGGATTCTCTGAGGGGCATCGTAACAGTTATGCATAGATGAAACTGCGTTACGTGAAAGACAAGGTGCATCATCACTCCTACCACAGAATACATCTGATTTTTCCTTAGCAAAACCTCACCTGTTACAATTTGTCACAAAGACTAACCTGCACTCAGAGGCTCAAAATAGCAGAGCAGTAATCCTCTGTATACCCCTCCAGTATCTATGTATGCAGATTAAATCAAAAGAAAGTGAGATATCACAAGCATCATGCAGAAGTTACTCCCAATCACTGGCAAGTTATACAGCATCTTTCCACAAGTAACTGCGTTAGTTGCTCTGGGAGGGACTGAGTCAAGACAACAAAAGCATTAACATTCTGCAATTTCAACAGAGTAAAAAGCCCAGCATTACGGATATAACACATGCTGGCCTTTTGGCTGCAACCGTGGAAATTGGATGGCAATACTTCAGAAGAAATACTTTTATTAAAGTAAGAACTATTATGTGCAAAGAAGAAAAACTACACAAACTAGGGAGCTTTCAGGTACCAACAAAAGGAATTTAAAATGTCTTCAGTTTTGACATCAGACTCTTGTTTGTGACAGTGTTTCTTTTTACACAAAATTTACAAGTGAAATCCACAAGTCAGTTTTATTATTTCTTTTCATAAAGTATGATTTGAATTACACCATTTGCTTTCTAAGCTCGAACATCAGATCTACAAGGAAAGACATCAGGTACTAACAGATTCTTGGACACGGTTTTCTTCATCATCTTCTGCACTTTTTTCTCCTTCTTCTACTTTCTCCACCTGAGGTAGAAGTCCATCAAGGTTCAATAGCAAACCTTCACTGGTTGAAGATCTGATAACCAACTTCTGCACAAAAGGACCTAGAAAACAAAGAACACCACCAGTTTGGTCACTCCATCACTTTTCATGTCTCCAGGCTGATTTGTCTTAGTACTAATCCATACTGTGTCAAGCACATGACCAGGATCACTATACGTGTAGACCCATCCCTTCGGTACAGAGAGTTTAACATCCACCCTGACAGACTGGGTTCAAAATGCAATTCACACCCTGGTGCAATAAGAGGTACTGACTTGATGGCTACCTTATTCCTTCAGTACCTCACCAGCATTTGACATCACTGGTGCCCTTGGGCCTTAGAACATACAAGTAAAGCTTCACACACACACTTGCCCAAAAAATGAAATACAGGTGACCTCACTTTGGGAAGTGGTCCTGATCAGCAAGATATGCATGGGAAGTTTGTTGATCACCCAAGTATTCCTACATGACTACGAGCACAAAAGAAACAGCTCCCAATTCAAGACTCTACCATGAAATGCTGAGGGAACCTTTTGACAAAAACTACAGCAATAGTCCGATTTCTTTATGGAAGATTAAATAGATCTACATTATACTCTGAGAACATTTCCCTGGTGGTATTTTCAGTCCTGTATTAGATCAAGCGACTCGCAGAGGAATGCCATTTTAATGATAACATACTACATACGGAAAGCCTGAAAGGAACTAAAAAATAGATATCTGCAACTAGCTGGTCTAAGTGATTGATAATTAGCAAGCATACCTAGACTCCACTGTTGTAAAGACGTGTTAATGATCAAGTTTGTTTCCTACAAATGGCAAATATTTTTAATCAAAACAGCATGACCCACCACAAAAATCAAGCCTGATACTGCAAAATCAGTAGAAATGCTACTTAGACCAGAAGAGCTTACCCTTCCTTAACTAGACCGGTGAAGTGCATATACACACTTGTTAAGGACAAAAATACCACCACCCTCTGCTTCTATTTACTTGTATTTCAAATCAGCCAACGCCTTATACTTTCTATTTGGGCTGAAATGCTTCTAAAGGCATGCACGCTTGGCTTTTTGTGGTCTGTTCTCTGTACAGTAGTTTACTAACAGCATTACTACAAGAGATGCAAGATGATTCTTTTTGCAGACATTAAGACAGTTTTAATATAAAAACTTGTCTTCTTAGCTTAAACAAGGCTATTCTTCCATAAAATTATGTTCATAAATCACCATTTTCACTCCAGCAAGCAGATGACATTTGCTTAAAGTTCACTTCGTTATGACAAAGAGCAGATAGCATATTAGTTCTTCACATTCTTTGCTCAGAACAGCGAGCAAAACCCACAGGAACACACAGAATTTACATCTTGACTCCTTTGTAACCCGACCCTTTTGCTCAGGAATTAAAAAAAAAGGATTAATAGGTTTTCCCTTGGAGTAGCAGAAATTTTAGTATCATCTTGGAAATAAAAAAAAAAAAAAAAAAGTGGTGATATACCTTCAAACAGGGTAGCTAAC
>Ga0065711_1045372_pt1 | contig 13525 bp, 3 predicted proteins | sample Hoacrofraction12_FD_59098 | JGI IMG/M metagenome (GOLD analysis project Ga0065711, IMG submission 59098) | Hoatzin crop microbial communities from Cojedes, Venezuela - Epithelial fraction 12 v2 (version 2) | ecosystem: Host-associated > Birds > Digestive system > Esophagus > Crop | place...
GGGAGGGGTGGCATCATTAGCAGAGAATGAAGTATTGGAGCCATGTCTTTGCCCTGACCAATAATTGAGGCAACTTATCTGAAGGACACTTATTCTATAGGGTATGATTTCTCCTTCTCTTGTTCCCAAGCATTCCAAAGTAAGGAAGTATTTTATTTCACCTGATACTGAACAGTGTAAGAGCTGGCTTCATCTCAGCTCTGTGCCACCAGTCTGATGGGCGTGTTCCTTTGCACTTGGCAGAAGGAAACCTCTCCACCAAGAAGTACTCAGCATCATGTCTGCTTGCTGCTCTTATCCCAGTATTTCACTGCCAAAAGAGGCTCTTGCTGCCTTTGGACTTAAAGAATGACGGATTCCTCCACAGTTTGTCCTGGTGAGCAGGGAATGCCATACAAAGTTTCAGTGAGGTGGAAAGTTCTGGTTCACATGAACAGAGGAGTGGAACAGGACTGCGAAAGCTTAAGTGAAGATAGGAGAACTTTAAGAGGCTCAGATGAGGAGTGTCAATACATACCCACCTCTTTATTCAGTCTTTTGAACACTGCAAGGATTGTCACTGTGGCAGTGTAGGTCTGCAGGCTGCCTGCATGTCCTCAACAGCAATGGCAAACATGAAAGTACTTCTGTCAGACTGAACAGGGCAGATCGAGTCCGTCGCAAGAGGCACAGCAGCTGACATTGACTTTCAGGGATGATCTTCGTCCCATAAACGTCTAGCCACTTGAGGGACAGATCTTTCCTATGATTGTGTCTTTATTCATATCACACATATGCTATCCTTCCTACCTAATCATATGAAGTTTTTAATAGAATTTCTATGTTCCCTTTTGTTAATTGAAGCTGGATGAATATTTTATATGAATCCTGGAAGGCCTGAAATTAAATTGTATATAATTCCAAGAAAATAGAAATAGGCTTCCATATAAACAGGTAAATAAATTACCAGCATCCTACTGGGAACCAGGTGCTCTCCCTAGACTATTGAAGCACAGAGGATGGTTTGAGTTCCAGGCTGGTATTCTGCCAGTCATGTTTAAAGCCAAGACTACCCACAGCTGGTTTTCCTCCCCTGCTTTAAAGAGAGAAGTTAATTATCTCTTCTTCTCATCTACATGCCTCTCTCCAAACCTTTAAATGAGGGAAGGATATGATAGATTGTTAAACTTCCCTATTTTAGACTTGCCTCTCTTCAGTGACTCATCATGTTAGCATGACTTGCTTATAGAGCACATAACTCAGAGAGCAGCTTTTCTGTGCAATTCGCTAAGCAGACTGACCTCTTTCATCAGGGAGGGATAAAAATTACCTTTAAAATAGCAGGCCAGATTCATAGTTACTCATGGCAGTGCTGAGGTGGCTATGCCACACTTAGGGAGCATAGGACAAAGTGCGGGCCTTCCTTTGCTGAACAGGGTGGGTGGAGGGACCATCTGTACTAACTCCTGCTTGGTAGGAAACTTGTTGCCTGTGAACAGGGAAACCTCTGATGGTGCTCAGAATTGCAGGATGGCAAGAAAGCAGATCGAACAGTGAAACCTCTACTGACTTATTTGGGCCTCTCTGCAAAGAAGTCTTTATGGGGCCCTCAGGAAGGAGACAGACCTTCAAGCCTATCACGTAGACAAACATCTGTAGGCAAGTAGCAGCCAAAGCTAATTTCTAGACTGGCACCAAAACACTCTCCCTCAGTCAAGCCAATCTATTTTTGTGCTATTTGCTTATGAAGCCAAAAAAGGCAAGATAAGCAAATGATATTACAGCCTGATAAGTAAGTGTTAGTTACCAACTAAATGTATAAAAAAATCAGTAGGGGTTTGCTACCCACGATGTATATACATTCAACAACAATGGTGTCATTTCAACTTCATTAAGTCAGGAAAAGGGGAATTGCATGTGAATTATCAAGATTTGTCCAAACAGCTTGACTTGGACCAAAACCCGGACAATAACTGCAGTGAGACTACTTCCCAAAGAACCAGCATAAGGACACGTGAACAGTATTATTAGATATCTTGTTGAATTTCTAACCAGCTCTGGCTACACTTCAAGCCAGAAGAGTCCACAGGAATGGACTTTCGCTATGGCACAGAGGCTCAGGCAGGGGTCCATCCAGAGAAATGCCCGTTTTAAGTTTTAGTTTGCAAAAATTCTTTAGGACAAGAATCACTTCTTCCTTTTTATATTGAGCTGAAACCAAACCAGACAAGTCAATACTGATACAGAAATACCAAGTCAATAAAGTCACGCTTTTTAACCCTCTTGATCTTTGTAGTAAATACTGTTGCTACTTATGCACATTCTCAGTCTGATCATGGTCAGAGTGAGTAATGGTCTCAAAGGTGAAATTAAAGCACCAGACACTTGAGGGTTGATTAGGCAGGGTTATTTTTTTTCTCCTCTGTCCTGAGTGATAACTTTCCTGCTTTCCAACGGCAGTGCCACAAGATAAAAAAAAACACAAAAAGCAAACTGACAACATACTGTGTCTGTGAAAGACACTGTACTGATCAAACCATTATTCTGCCACAGGCAATGAGCCTGGGTGAAATGTTAGATATCTCGTTTCACTTCAATGCAAAGAACAACTACTCATTCAACTACTCATCAAATATGCATTATACAAATGGGGAAGATCTACCTTGCTTAGTAAAGATACAACTTTAGAGGTAATAATGTTCTCGATGGAAAACTATTCCAATCTGTAAATGAAGTTTCCTACCTGTAAGTGAAGGGTCATTTGGAGACACGGCAAGGGAACAGCAAAGGATCTGGTCTTCATAAAATCAGTTACTGAGATCAATCTGATTTTGAAGCCTAATCCCAGTCTTGAAAGGTGAAAGACCCTCTTCGGAACTGAAAAATAAAGAAAATGGTAAATGCTAAAAATGTTCATGGTTTCAGAGTGAGGAAGAGACATCTTGGGACGAGCGAGTGAGGATTCACAAGGAGGGCATGACATTGGAGGTACAATTGTTTAGTATTTTGTAACTTATAAAGCACAAAGTTAGAAAGGTTGGTGAGCGTGCTTTGTAAGCAAGTGAATGTAAGGTGCTGGGTCAGACAAAAAAAATCTGCGCAGGCTGAGGACCAGCAGGAGTGCTGTGTGTTAAAATAACCTGAACATTATGCAAAAAGACCAAGAGTGAATCACAACTAAGAGCAAGAGGCAACTTCAGTTAAGTGATAAGATTTGATTACTACAGAAACTGTAGGAAGGACACTTATCCCCCAAAACAGGATAGGCAAAAGCAGGTGGGTCTTTCTGTGGAAGAAAGATGCGGTCATGGTATAGTAGCTACATGGAGAGCCATTTCTATTATTATCTATTATCCTTTACTCTTTTGTCCAATTCATTTCCCTCCAGACGCCCAAAAGTAGTTTCTTACATCAATTTATTTGTCATGTGCCTAAGCTGTAGGCTTTCTGGGGCAAGATCATAATTTCAGTGTGCAAGCAGTAACAAGCACAGTGGAGACCTGTTGCTGACTAAGACAACTTGAAATACAAATACTAGTAAGAAATACTGGAGAGGGGGAGATTGAGAAGTGATCTAACCTAGCATATAAAAGCCGATAATGGATACTTGAGCATCACACAGAAGTTTTGCTTTCCCAACACTGTACTTTAAGAGCAAGAAAGCTTGCAAGGTTGGCATCTAAACTATTTTCAACTATTTTCTATGTTATTTGTGTTTAACTTAAGACACAACATTTCTTGTCTGTTTAAGATTGGTTCATGTCAATAGACCCGAAGTGACAGTCTTTTGACATTGGAAGAGAGGCTGAAATGCTTTGTTACAGGCACACAGAGCCATCTTCTTACCTGAGGCATTTTACCTGTAATCATTGCCCATGAAGAGAAGAGTTGCAGAGCTAGAGACTCATAAGGCTAGGTTCTGATGGGCGGATATGAATATTTCTCTTCAAAGTTAAATTGCATGAAAAATATGCACCTGGGGTTTCAAAACAGTGAAGTGTCAGGCAGAGGATGTTTCTAATTGACTGTCGATGCCTCTTGCCTAGCATTACAATTTTTGCTGTATCGGTGACAGACACTGAGTTTTGCAAAGTGCTAGTGACTTTTGGAAACCCTTTGGTATACAGCTAGGTGGGGATCGCTGCTGAATCCCATGGTTGTCTTAGGAATATGTCAACTCCAGTAGCTACTCTTCTAGTGTCAGTTATCCTAACCTTTGCTGTTGGCATTCAAGGGATGGTTAGTAAGTTCCCTGCATTCAAGGTAGCCTTTTTGGTCAATGCGAAAACTGCATAACATAAATTTCTTTTCTATGCAAGACTGACACTTATAAAGACTTCACAATTTAGTTTAGAACCATTCCATTTAATGGACTGATGACTGAAGCCTTCCGTAGTGGATGAATCATAAACACTGAAACCTAGCTCAATTTTGGTTTTACTGTTGTGGTAGGCATCTGCACCGAACAATCTATAAATAAAAGAATCCAAGCAACTATACATCATAAATATTTATTTCCTGATTTATGTTTCCCTATCCATCAGACAGACCTGGGACTGAGACTGAAAAATGTATTTGTGACAAACCCCTCTAGCAGCTGCAAAATAAGCAATGGGGACATCTTGGGGTCTTTATTAATTTAGAGGTAGTGGGAAAGTGGGACTGAGTTTCTTAAAACTGTGCCCCAGCAGCTTTCCTGACACATTTCACACGAGCTAGACACCTGTTCTCATCTTCTCTGGAGACAAAATAAAGATGACTTTTGATATCAGTGTAACTTCTTTTTCAGTTAACGAGCTGTCCGTCCAAGTCAAGAGCTGCCCTCAGTGGTCACTGTCTGTAAATCCAGATCAATTCTGCGCTACCGGGTACGCGGCAGGAAGAGGAACAGAAAGGTTGTGAGAGGCTGATGGCCCTGGCAGACTGCAAGACTGTTTGGCTGAGGAATGCGCTTCACAGCTGTTAATATTAACTCGGGTACTCTGAATTACTACAATTTTCCCAGAAAAAGTGAATCTTTGACAAAAATGCATTGACCTAACGGGAAGGCCACAAGCCCTCCTTTTTACTTGAACAGTTGATGCTGTAATATCTTTCATGCTGGAGCCTTCTGGAGAAAAAGCAGCAAATATTTCACTCGTCACTCTCAGTTTCTACTTTTTACTGCAGCATAGTTTTAACAGCATTAATTATTGTTTGGCACTTGTACTTGAAGTGTTCTCTGTGAGTCACGCTAAAAGTTAATACGCACTAAATAATAATACAGAAGCAGCCAATTAGTAAAAATGCATCAAAGCACTCTGTAATGCAACCACACTAGCAGCTGATATAGGACTTTTGATGTAACTACTGAGGCTAAGATGTCAAATGATTGAACAAACCAGCAAATCAATGAACTGTGCATATACAGACTATTAAAACCTAGAGTGGCAAGGGATCTTGAGGTATCAGTCAACACATTACTCTACAGTGAGTCATTTTTGGCAGAAGCTTGCTGAGAGGTTGTGAAATCTCTTCTATTGTAGGTTTTGAGAACAAAGCCTAGGCAATCTTTGCCAATGCTTACTCACCCAAACCATGAGAATTTTTTCCTGACGTGTAATTTAAATCTTCCTTCCTCAAATTTAAGCTTGTTGCCTCTTCTGCTAGCCTCAGTCAACATGAAGAACAGGTTGTTTCATTCTTTTGTGCTGCAAGCTTTCACAAACTTGAGACACAAGCTGATGTTGCGTAGGGTCTGGTCTTCCCTTACGGCACTGTGCAAACTGCTGGGCTTACAGCTCCTGCCGTGTGAGCAGCAGCAGGTCTGAATGGGGGGCTGCACCACCTCCAGGCGTGTAAATAGGCAGTTCAACCCTGAGGACCAACGTATCTTTGCATATCGTATCTCTGCTACCTAAACCAAGACAGGGGCTCTCATTTATCCCTTAGAACAGGGTGCTAAAATCCAGGATTGCTGTCATTGAGTTTTGATAAGGTATTGGCCTTAGAACTTCTTTGAGTTGGAAATACATACTTAATTATCTCCTTACTTGCAAGCACAAATAACTAACTCTTGCTTTAGCTAGAGCTTGAACACAACTTCACTTGCACATTGTAAGATGAGTGATATTTTATTTTTTCTTCACCAATTTTTGTTTGACCTATTTAAAAACATATAATTAGGAAAAAAACCCACATAAGCAGGACTGATAAGTTATTCAAGCTTGGGAAAAAAAATCCAATGAAGCAAAAAAGCCCCAAACTGGGCTTTTAAAGTTTGGGATATTGTCCCAACAGGAGAAAAATTACTGAGGTTGTTAGAGGAGGGAAGTTTTTGAAAGTTCCCTGCTTGCTTTCTTTTCTCACTTAGAGTTCTGAAACTGAAGTGGTTGCTGACCTCTAAGTGTGATATTACAAAGTGAAAATGAGGACATTCTGATAGGAAAATGGAGCAGTTTGTGTCACTGTGTGAAAAGCATTAATACTGCTGCCCTCCGGTAATTGAATATTTCAACTCAGAGATTCATAATTTAGAAGAAGAGTCTTTAACTTGTAAAAAAACCCTAAATAAACCAGCCCAACATACAAATTAAGGTAACAGAAAATATGGAATGGGGAAAGATGAGGTCATTTTTCAGAGATTTAAGACAAAGAGTAAAATGACCATTTAATTTCACTGCTTCTTTGTGAAACATAAGTTGTTATATTTTTAAAATGAATATTCAGTTGACCGAGGAATATCAACCTGGTAATTCAGTTGTGCCCTCAGCAACAACTGCAGCAGGCTGAATGCAGCCCCAGTGCTTCCATTACGTGGCACTCGGCGGGAGATGAGGAGAACACCACTATTGGCAGGGTTACAACAGCCTCCTTTTCCGCGCACACATCTGTATCTGTACCATCTATTAGGGGACATCACATGGGAACTAGAAGCTGAACTGAAACTCCCTAGGTGCTTTCAGGGCTGTTTCCATGAAGCAAACAGAAGATAGCACACAAGCATAGCATGTAACACAGACCAGATAAAGCAAGGTGCCAGAAACCTTTAAAGGGAAAGAAGCTGTTGTGAGAGGTAAGGTAGAGATCTGGAGTATTTTGCAGGTCTGTAACAGTGGTGGCAGACTTCCCCAAGGAACTCATCTGCAAGCTACAGGAAGCATATGTCTGAAGAATGGAACAAAACGAAAAGCATTAAATCTTTTCTCCACTGAAGGGGGTTTCTCAGAGTTCACACCTGAGAACAGAGATGCTGGCGTTTCACTTTAATAGCTTCACAGATCCAGCTTGGCAATAAAAGGAATATACAGGTAGCATTTTCAGACAGCCTGACGAGCACTCGTGGAAGGTCCCTGCGGAGGTTGGTGGCTTCTTCCCCCACCGCTGCGCCAGGCCCCAGGCAGCACTGGGCTGGGAGTGCTGCCCTGGGCAGGCTCCCTCCTCTCCCCCCTTCCCCTCGCCTGCTCCTAGGTGTTTAAAGGCAAACCTCAAAGCTTCTGCTCAAAAAGAGGTTTTTCCATATCAAATTCACTTGACAAATGTTTATCTGGAGCACTGTATTTATTACCCCAAAGCTTGTATTCTCAGTTATTTCACGTGAACAATGACGGAAGTTATTTGAAAGGTATCCAAGGAGACAACTTTACTGAACTAAACTAATTAATCTTATCTTATTGCTGCTTACAGTTGTTTTTAAATAGACAGTAACTGATCCCGTAGAGCCCATTATAGCTCCTCTGTACAGAACATTTTATAAAGCCATGTACTACATTTATCAGAGCTAGTTTTGCTTCTTGAAAATAATGTTGTTAAGCTTCTCCGTTTCATTCGTTATACATTATTTTCCACTCTTGCTGTCAGCCTCTAGTTCACATTATGCTCCCCCTGGATCTCACTTTGCTTTAGTTTCACTAACATTGATGTCACCCAGATGTGCCTCCTATTTCTGGCGCATCATTCCAATTTTGCCACTAGGTGTCGTCCACACGCGCACCAGCACCCCGCTAGCCACTCGCGGAAAGATTTGGGAATGCGGGGCGGGGAGAAGAGAAATTCTCATTAGCTGCAAGTAAATTGACAGAGTAGTAAGAGGGCCACACTTCTGACCCCCCATGCTTTTCTCTGTTTAGCTAGACTTTTGCATTATAGCAACAAGATGCAAAGAGCACATTCCAAACATTTGCACCGCAAGGGGTTGTCATCAGCTTACCTTTGATTTCATGAAGACTTATTCTGACTCCTGCTCGGATTTACAATGCTCATCAGCACACCTCGCAAAATGTCTTGCTCCCTGGGTCAGGCCTTCCAGGCTTTTCAACAAGCTGTCAGAGCTCCCAATTACACAACATCTGCAAGATGAAAAAAAAAGCATGAATGGAGAGGCGTCAGATAGGATATACTCATTTATTCCAGGGTTTCACTTAAAATATATTTAAAAAACCTAACCAGTAGATTGTGAGGCAACTTCTTTTTCAAAGCAGAAGTAACCCTTCATCTTTGTCCTCTATCCCTCCCTCCCCAAATGTTTACTTTTTCAACAAAAATATTACATGCTGTTTCTTCCTGTCACATTCTAACTGCGCATTTCTGTATGCTGTCACTTGTCCAGTTCGCCACTTCTACATTCATTTACTGCACAGGGGATTTCTTTTTTTTAAACTATCTGGACCAGGAGCCTGAAAAAATCACAGGCATTCACCGGGGCTGTTAATGAGACCACTGATAAAAAACATTATCTGCCAAGCGCAGAAATAAACCTGCCCTGAATTCTCATAGACGGCCAGGGACCATGGGACTCGCTGTGTGCATGGGGAAAAGCAAACCCAGGCGAAGGCGTGCCAAGGCGGTACAGCCACCGGACTGCAGGCACGGCCGGGCGGCCCCGTGCCGGCACCGTCCTGCAGCCAGTCGCTGCCTGCTTTGCTGAGCTGGGCTTGGTTTGTCTGGCACCAGCCAGGTGATTCACAACAGCCAAACGCAAGGAGAGAGGCACCCCTTTATTTTCTCAAATATCATCTGTTCGCAAATTACAGAGAGCACATTGCAGTAAAAAAGAGCAGCGTCACCAAAGCTTCTAGCATCTTTCAGAAAAGCAGATCAACTCCAGCGCACAAATAAATTACATGTTTCCAAGTTTGTTATTTTGTTTCAGCTCACACAAGCCAAAATATTTTCCTTGATTTATCATTCCTTCAAGGCATAGCTTTTGGATTTTTACCTTTTGAGGTGGTTTAGCTGCACTGGACTTTACCCAAAGCTTTTGAGCCCAGCTGCCTTCTGGCTGAGTCAGTGCCGGATCCTGCTTCCCTCTCACATCCAAGGGAAACAACGCCATGTCCTTATTTGCAGTTATCCTTATAGGAGCTAGGTAGCAGAGCCTCCTTCACTCAGTTTCTTTGGAGGTTGGAAAAACTCTGATTAAACCAGGATAAGGAGAATCACCGTCTAGAAACCCTCTACTTCTTTCTGTGTTTGTGATGCCCAGAACTGGTGCAGAGGAGGGAAATGAGCCAAGGAGGAAGAGTCCTGGATGGACTCAAGTATCTACAGAAGTCTGGGAAACTCTGGCCTATACCTTTGTATTGTGTGAGATGGCTACTTAATTGAAACTCAGGCTTTGCAAGATTCTGCAGACTGAAATCACTGTTAAATATAACCCCTAGATTTCACACAGGACTGGTTATTATTAATATCCCATCTATTTGACCTAGATTCAGTAGACTGCAAAGTGCCACAGTTAAATTTAACTTCTAAAGTAAAAATAATTAAATTGCAAAATCAATCACTGGGTAATTTCACATTCAGTTCTTTTAAGGTCAGATTGTTGCTGTCTCAGGGAATGTAAGTTATACTAGTTTAAGTTTTCTTAATGGACAAATTTCAGAAGTGATATGAAATTAGGCATAATTACATACTGGCTAATGAGTCTAAATTGTCATATAGCACACATATTGAGAAGTATTTACCCATTTACGTCCACTTTGGCTCACTTCTTAGGTGGACACAAGAAGACAAAGGGCAAGAATTGCCACCAGGGTTCTGGATGGTTCAAAAGGTCATAGCTAAAGTGGACAAGTACCTGTTTCCTTCCTGCACAGGGAGATGCTCCGTTCCAGGACTTGGCAGAGGGATCATGGGTTGCTTCCCAGGGGTGTTTCTTCTGCTACGCAGGAGCTGCAGTGTTGGCTGTGATGTGCTGTGGGTGATTAACCTTTGCAACCCAGCTGGTACCATTTCAACAGTTCTGCACCTTTCTAGTATGCTGGCTCTAGGGAAAACCCTAATCCAGGGTGCAACCCAACTTGTTCAGCTTGCTTCAAATTTTAGTCCTCTTCAAGTATCAACTCTGTGAGTTATGTTTTGATTTTCTGTAGAAAATCTATAATAATCTAGTTAAAGGGGATCTTTGGTCTTACATCTAATTGGTTCTCCAGCTGGAGTTGCTTTAGGCTTGCATCCATTTTTTTTCAAACGACAATATTTTCATTCAGTTCATGACATTTTCAACAGAATTTCTTAGTATTATGAAATATAAAGATATTCTAGTTGCATCACGGTATATACATCTCCATTGTTGAGAGATCTTAGCTCAGTGTAGTTTGGATCTAGATTAAGATATAAAATTCCAGATTTAAGGATTTGTGTCTGGATCTTGGGCTCTTTTTTTTTCTCCCTCTCTTTTTAGTTTATGGGCTCTGAATAATTAAGTGTAAAAGTATTAGTCTGTACAAAAGGATCAGTAGTATTTTTATTATAGCATGATAAATGTCAGTTAATGTCAAGTTTTAAATGTGTCTTTACAAGAAGTAAGATCTCATTGTATGCTATATTTTTAAAATGTCTTGTTAGGTTTTGTGGCAAACAATTTTATTGGCTTGTAGCAATAAACTGAAGTAATCTAATTACTTAAGGAAAGTAATTTAGAAAAGTATCTTTTTCTTTTAATGATGTATTTCTGATGAAGCTATGTTTTTAGTGAAGTAGTATTGGTACAGCTGGCTCTCCTAATAAAATCATTCTTTGAGGGTGAAGCATATGGTATATACTTTAAACAGGACCTTGCCAGATCATTTTACAGACGTGCAGAATTTCTGCAACTTAAAATTGTAATTCTGAAAAGAAAAAAGAAAGCTATTTGCATGTTTAACTGCACTCATCTTAAGATAACAGCAGCTGGCCATAAGAAATTCTATCTGCATTACTTCCTTTACTCAGAGATGCAGTGTAAATCAAATATAATGTGCTATTCATCCCCACTGCTGACTCTACTGATAGCCAAGAGAGCTACACTTTTATTCCTACAGTTTTGCCTTTCCAGGTAGCATGAAACATCAGGAAGAATCACAGATTGTTAGTATTTACCTGTATATCAAGTCAGAGTTTCTAACATAAAGATCCATGTTTTTCTTTTCAGTGGGCATGCCTACGGGAGGAGCACAGCTGGGGAGAAAGCTGCAGCGGGGTTGACTTCATGGAAGTTCCTGGAAGGATTCTGCTCAGCAGGGACTTACATAGTTTAGGGGTGCAGTTCCTTGCTGTTTCCTTCTTTCCTTGATGAGTGGATGCATATTGTTGCTGGCTGGAGAAACTGTTGGCTCTGCAGAGTGAAAGATGTGATCTTGGCCTCTCTGTGTATTCAACAATATGATTTCAAGAGCTGCCTCTTTTTCTCAAACTAATTTGGAGACAATGAAAAGGAAATTCCTTAGATTAAACTTCTTTATGCAGAAGTCCTGTGACATTCTTGTCCACTGTATTTTTCCTTCAATGGGGAACCAAGCAAAGGAGGACAGGGGCCATGTCAGAGCATGGAAGTGCACCGAATGCCTCAGTCACTAGGTTGCTTGTAGCAGCCAAGGCTGTACCTCCAAGTGCAGACATTGTGCAGATCAATAAAAGCATGGGAAGAATGTTTGAAAATACATTTAATTACAAATTCAAGTTCTAACTGATTAAAAAGCCTGAAGAGTTCTTCTAAATTAGCTGTATCTTGACAATACTGAAGATTATTTTCAGTACATCAAAATACATCATTCAAAAAAGGAAACCCAAGAAGCACGATCAGTGTGAAGTTCTCAGGCAACAGTACGTCATCATTTTTTTTTCATTTTCTTTCTTCTTTTTTTAAAAATCAACCTGAAAGCTTCATATCAGACTGCACTATTTCTATTATAGCCCTACATTGAGCTGTTCCAGGTGTGACAAGCTCTACTGAGCTTTCCTTGGGGTCCATTGTTGTCCTGGTATGAAGACTCTGGGGACTTCTTTGCTCAGGAGCTTGTGGGGCTCATTGACAGGGCTTTAAACTAGATGTGAAGGGGGGAGGGGGAACATATCGGGCTTGCCGGTGGCAAACTATGGGGTGATACGCAATGGTTGGAGGGACGGGGTGCTAGTACAGGCCCTCAGCCAGTTGCCTAGAGGCATACTGGGCACACTGCAGCACAGTCAAAGTCTGGTGGAGATGAGCTGGGAGCTCCTGAGGTAGCAAGACCCAACAAGGAAGCTTCTGTGAAACACCCCAAGGGGAACAAGGGGTGTTCCTCTATGAAGATGATACAGCCAACAGCCCAGATAAAGTACTTCTACACAAACGCATGCAGCATCAGAAACAAACAGAAAGAGCTGGAAGCTACCGCGCTGCTAGAAAGCTACAGTCTGATTGCCCTTACTGAAACTTGTTGGGATGAATCCCATGACTGGATCATGGCTATTGATGGCTACAGGCTGTTCAGATGGGACGGGCAGGGAAAGAGAGGTGGAGGCGTTGCCCTCTACATCAAGAAATCAATAAAAGCTGAAGAGCTGTCCCTGAAGAATAGTCACAAGCAGGTTGAAAGGCTATGGGTAAGAATCAGAGACAGAGGCAACAAAGGGGACCTGGTCATGGGTGTCTACTACAGGCTGCCTGATCAAGGGGAGCCTACTGACGAAGCCTTCTTCCTTCAGCTCCAGGAGGCTTCACGCTCGCAGTTTGTCGTCCTTCTGGGGGACTTCAGCCACCCCGACACCTGCTAGAAAAGTAGCACGGTGAGCTGTAGGCAATCCAGGAGATTCCTAGAATGCATCGAGGATAACTTTTTCAGCCAGGTAATTGACACCTCTACCCGAGGGGCTGTAATACTGGACCTGATGCTCACCAAACAAGCGAGGTCATTGGTGACATCAAGACTGGAGGCAGCCTGGGCTGCAGTGGTCACGCATTGGTGGAGTTCACAGTCCTGAGGGATATGGGAAAGGCAAGGAGTATCGTCAGGGCCCTAAATTTTAGGAAAGACAACTTCCAGCTCTTCCAGGAGTTAGTCAGTAGGACCCCCTGGGAAACGGTCCTCAGGGACAAGGGGGCAGAACAGAGCTGGCAGATCTTTAAGGATGCTTTCCAGAGAGCGCAGGAGCTCTCAGTCCCCAGGTGTAAGAAGTCAGGTAAGGAAGGGGAGAGACCAGCATGGCTGAGTCAAGACCTGATGGTCAAACTAAAGGGCAAGAGGGAACTGCAGAGGCAGCGGAAGCAGGGACAGGTATCTTGGGAAGAGTATAGGGATGCTGCCCTGTTGTGTAGGGATGAGGT
>Ga0065711_1045375_pt1 | contig 13525 bp, 10 predicted proteins | sample Hoacrofraction12_FD_59098 | JGI IMG/M metagenome (GOLD analysis project Ga0065711, IMG submission 59098) | Hoatzin crop microbial communities from Cojedes, Venezuela - Epithelial fraction 12 v2 (version 2) | ecosystem: Host-associated > Birds > Digestive system > Esophagus > Crop | place...
TTGAAGATTGGAGTGACATTGGCCTTTCTCCAGTCCTCGGGCACCTCTCCTGTCCTCCAAGACCTTTCAAAGATGATGGAGAGTGGCTCAGCAATGACATCCGCCAGCTCTCTCAGCACTCGTGGGTGCATTCCATCGGGGCCCATGGATTTGTGGACATCCAGATTGCTTAAGCGATCCCTAATATCATATTGATAACATATTAGACCAAGTCATTTTTAACCTGCAGAAAATTTTACATAAGAACCATATCTAAGGAAGATTCCATTTAAGGAAGTCAAAAATGTTTTAAAAGAATGCATTTTCTGTATTATATCAGCACATTTATTTGGTTACTCATTTGTACTGGTCTGCTTCTGGTTTTCTGTAGTTTTCCTTTGCTTTATCTCTTGTATTAACGGGTGCTCTGTGTGTCAGTTTATTAATTCAAATACAAAAGATTGTTAAGAATGTAATTTACTCTTATCTTAGGGACTTGGCATAGAATAAGAAGCAGCTTTCTACTGATCCTTTAAAACTATCTCTTTATTCTTTTCTGATCTTGAAGATCTCTTTAGAGTTCCACTACTTTAGTTAAAGACTAAAGTTTCATTACTTGCATAGAAATTTAGGCATTTAGGAATTATGAATCCTGGGCTAGATCACTAGTGTGTTTAATAGGTTGGAGGTTAGGTTGCTGGGGTTTAAATATTTATATGTTTTTTCATTTTCCCATTTACAGAATGAAAAATGCACAGCACTTCATTTTGCTGCCACTCAAGGAGCAACTGAGATTGTAAAGTTAATGATGTCATCCTATGCTGGTGAGGAATCCATTATTGATGCTGTAGATGGGAATAAGGAAACATTGCTTCACAGGTAGGAGGCTCCTCTGCCAGACTTCCCTCTAAATTGTGAGCCGTGATATTCTTAGTTATTCTCAGCATCCAATTATACTTTACATAGTATACTTTTGGAACACCCTTCCACATGGCACGGGGAGTGGTTTTAGTACAATATGAAAGAGTCAGTAATTTGGTCAGAATGTTAAACATTTTGGTGCTGATATAAAAATCAAAACAGTTCCAGTTACCTTGGAACAATCTCAAGGAATGGTCACTAACAGCTTGTATTGAAAATTTACTCCGGTGAAGTAGTAGGTGAACAAGTTTATGGAATTGTTAACAGCTTCTGAGGTTGTGGAATCTAATGAGGTTATGTTCTCCAGAAAATGAACAAAAAATAATATAAACAGTTTAAAAAATATTTTCTTTTTTTTCCCTAAAAGGTTATCTTACACCTGATCAGCTACAAGTAGATGTTGGTACACTTCCCTATGAATACAAAGTTGCAGTTGGCATTTGTGTACGTAATAATCCTCTAGACCTCCAGGCTTTTACAGTCCATTTGAAACCAGAGCGCTAGAGTGTGAAGTTTCCACAGTCTTCTGTAGCAGAAAGATGTTTAGTTAAATGTGCTGGCTACCAACTCTATGGAATATAATGTATTTCCCCATCTATACATGTTTGCAAGAAAGATATGTCTCACTGTGTTTAAGTGTAATGATTTTACAGTGTTATTCTACAAGGAGTTTTACAATATAGAATAATTGGTAGAAAGTCAGAGACAGTAGAGGTGATTGTTCTTTGAACACAGTATAAAGTGGAATGATTCAAAGATAACTGAAGAAATTAAAAGGGGAGCGTGTTGTAAAGTGAAGATAAGGTTTGGGTACACTTGGAAATGCTACCGTGATAGAACACTGTTGAAGACAAAGTGATGACAGAACACCAAAGAAAATTGTGCAGATACAACATACTACTTAATAGATAACTGGCTGTCATATCCATGAAAACGATTGTCCTTGGAAAAAGCTTGGGAAAAAAATGACACTCTTTTACTCCCTGTATCTGTGAAACAGGAAAGAAAAATATTATCAAGAATCATCAGAAAGGTAGAAAATCACCCAAATCTCTCAGAATATAAATAAACTGAATAGGAACGTTAACTTGTTGAGAAATGAAGAAGCAGTGAAGTACATGCAGGACTTAATCTGTTCCATTCCTACTGACATGTTTCCATCTAAGTATTTTGTAAAATTACTTTGCTCTGTCTTCAGGCGCCTCAGAATTTGAGTGTGTGTGAAGCGTTCAGCATTTATGCCTGGCTGGAGGGGTCTGCTATAGATAATGGAAGCTTCTGTACCTATCTGGAACCATGACATGAGTTTTAAAATACGTCATTTGAGTAATGAGTTCTAACTATAGTACAGCCTGTGTTATGACCTCTTATAATGCTAAGGGAACTGTTATCTTTGAGATACAGTACAGCCTCAGAACTGTCTCTCTGTGTTGCTCATTAAGTCAAAATATTTATTAGGGGTCTGACTTCTGAAAACATTTAGAATGAGTGTATTAATTGTGCTATACTTCCTGCTTTGACCATTTTTTCTTATAACATATAATTCAATGTCTTATTGTAGAATAGAACCTGAGAGTTTTTCATGTGTATAGACAGCTTTAAAATATTTGTCACAGTCAGAATGCATGTTTAGTTAAGTTACTGCCATTTTAACCTCTCTCTAGTGTTATTACACAAAATATATGGCAGGTTATTTTTGAAGATCGGATCAATGAAGTGGATTTGAGGCTCTAGGTCTGCCTGCAACAAACGGAGTCTGAAGTTTATGGAATTCTATATTGACCTTGTGTGGTACAGCAAAATATCCAATATATGAAATGACTGGTTCTATTAAAAATCAGTGGTAAAATGCCTGTTGACCTATCAGTGAGGTCTTTGTTTCCCGCAGTGGGTTTTCAATGTATTAACTGAACTGAACTTAGTTTAAAAACAACACTTCATGACAAAAATTGAAACAATTTATTAAAATTAATTATGTAACAAAGGTATCTCTCTGTCTCTTTATTTTAAAATGTGTTTATTTGAAAATATTAGAAAATGCAAAAAATGGAAAAAATGCTACCCTTTGGCTTGAAACTTCATTGTCCTTTCTAACGCTACTGTATTTTTGCGTTTCTCCCCACAGGACAGCATTGTTTGATCATTATGAACTGGCAGAGTATTTGATTTCAATGGTAACTATTTCATCAAGCAATACATTTATAGAGATTATTGCTATCTATTAGTACAGGTCTTCATAGAGAAATTCATAAATGCCTATACCTGAGAATGTATGCTCAGGTATAGGGTATTTAGAGAGATATATATATTTCATAATGCATAATTGACAGTTATAATACAGCAGTGGTTGTGGCTCCTTAATGGCATCCCACAGTTACAGAGGATGAAAACTTGCATTTTTATTTCCATCTCACTTACTCAAAAGGGTTTCATAAACATCTTTTAATAGATATGACAAACTGATTCAATCATCATTGTTTTTAGGATATGAAATATGAAATAAATGTTAAATATGCATTGAATTTAATCTGATTTTTTTCTAGAATTCCTTTCTTTGAAGTACGTACATATGATTTTTCTGGGATCACGTAGCCATATACTTAAGTTTGTGCATGATCTAGAAATATTTTTTTATTCTGTGTAGTTTTGTTATATTTCTTCAATGAATAATTATGAGGGAGAAAGAGAAGAAACGTAACCGGGCATGCTACTGGCTATGCTCCAAGTGTCCATTTATACTAATTAAACTAAGGCTCATACAACCATTATATGCCCCAGTGATGAGATGATTATCAGAAATCAGCAGACTTCTTTTGCATGTTGTGTATGTTTCGGCTTTTGAATTAGTTTCATGACAATTATGTTAAGAAGAATTCTCTTCTACATGCAGTTTTGCTTTTCTCAGAAACTCTTTTATAGGGATTGGATTTAGTCGGAACTAGATGGTGTGCTTATTTTGAATTAAAAAGTGAAGTGGTGAGGTTTGACTCCTTAAACTTATTTGACAGCACAACCTATCTGCAGCAGATACTAATTGATAAATACAGGCACAAGTTTTTGCATGTGGAGGCTCGTGTGCCCAAAGTATTAGAGGGAATAGCTTTAACATTGCACTTGCTAAGAACAAACTTGTATTCCTTGAGAGTCATTTTGATTATTTTGGCCTCTTTTGCGAAATCTGTGCTGAGGGTTTGTTTGGCTTTCCATATAAAGCATGTCAGTTTTGGAGTTTTAGGGCTGTTTTCATTTGCCATGTCTGGGAATGGATTGAAATATGCTACCTGGGGTTAGTGGGATGCGGCACATACAACCTGTGCTGCCTGCTCTCTTGAATTCCTGGCAAGATCACTCACTATCGCCTATGCTGTGGTGTACACGGGGGTGAAAAAGAGAAGATGGAGCAATGTTACTGCTCAAAAGGAGTAGTAATTCCAGTTCAGAATGGCTTTCTGGTTTTAATAAAGAACAAAATTTATTTATTTTATACATTAAATATCCACATTTCATGCATGTTAACTTATGACGATCACAGAATCACAGAATGTTCGGGGTTGGAAGGGACCTCTGTGGGTCATCCAGTCCAACCCCCCTGCCCGAAGCAGGGTCACCTACAGCAGGCTGCACAGGACTGCATCCAGGAGGGTTTTGAATGTCTCCAGAGAAGGAGACTTCTGATCTGATTATTACTTCCTTTATCTTATTTTTGGTACTTTTTGTGTCTGAAAATGAAAGCCATTGTAAATAGATATAGTGTTACATCTAGCTCTACTAGAAAGAAAAGGTAAGGTTAGCTATGCAAAACACAATTGTCCAGACACATGATGTATGCTATTTACGTTTAAATCACACCAGTTTTTCTGTGAGTTGTAGGTCAATCTGCTACACAAAAATCAGAGGATCAAACTCTACAGATGTTTCTTGCACAGCTTTTCGTTATTTTGCATTTGGCCTCAACATAGCATGGCAATGAGTCCATACTCTTGTTTTGGTGAGATGCACAGCTATGGTTTGCCATAACTGAAGGTTAACCGAACCCTTAAAAAGAGGCAAAAGACAGAAACCTAGATCGCTGTTCCCAACTTCTAAACATTACAAAACTTTATCATTTTAAAGAAATGCTACCTAAAAATTGATTTGCAAATTAAGCATTTTGAGCACAATGACTTTTAACAGTAATGTCAAAGTACCTATCGTCACATTTGACAGTTAGGTGCACAGTATCTGTTTTGTGCATGCAAATAGCATGATTGTATTTCCAAGTTATGTATACAACTATAAAGAAGAATAAACACATGAAAATCAGAAAGTTCTCATGATTTATCTAACATCTTAGATGCATTTCCCTGCATCTTTTAGTGGGTAATTTGGCATTGAGGTGTATGGTGCTTCCTGAGTTTACCTCATGAATTTTATTGAAACCTGCTTATTCAAAGTAAATAAGTGGTAATTTTAGACATTTTCTTGCTTCTTTTTTTGAACTACCTTTTTGCTTCTGTTGTCTTCATTAAAATAAAAATGAAAGATTAAATTAGTATAAATACTGAATGATATTTAAAACATTTGCATAGTATTTATTTTTCTATTAAGGTCTGTTTAATTCATACATATTAATGTATAAATGCAAAAAGGAGTAAATGTAAAAGGAGTTCAGAAACTAGATTTACAAATTCTTAATTCAGCTGTATCATAAATGTGGTAAATTTGTGTGGCAATATAGGAGTTACTCGTTATTGTAATAAATAATGATGAATGCTGTATTCATTTTGCTGAAGACTGAACAATGATGTTAGCTGGAGGGAATGTGATTAAAGATTGCATTATTAACTGGAAATTGCTGCCCTGTATTCGCTAAAATGAATGAGCCACTTGGATAAAAAAGATCTGTTTCTTTGATGAATAAGATTTTTAAGAGGTTGCCTGACCTTGTAGAAAGGTAACTGGGGAAAGGGTCCTGCATGTGCTGCTCTCAAACGTTTCATCAACATAGATTGGAAACTTCCTGTTCTCAGTCGTGAAGTAATCACTGTACATTTATTAAATGTTTCTTATTACTACATTACAGGTTCTGCCATCCTAGAAAGTAAATATTGCTCGTGATTACGATTAGTTCTCTCTCAGATTAGGAGTGGACCCAAAGATGAATGAAGTTAATGGAAAAACTCCCATTGATTTTTTTCTTTCAATGATCTATGGATATTATCTGAAAGAAAACAGATTTTTTATTTTGTGTACTTTGTTCAGCTCATCCAATTTGACTTGCAAATCAATATCTAGAAAAATTATATCTAAAACATCATAAAAAATACATACGTATCATTAGTTCATTTACTTGTATCTTCATACTCCCTTGTTGGCAGGATTTTTTACATAGTTATGTTTATGCTCTCAGTGTTTTGCTGATATGGTCATAGTGATACTGTGACGATAGTGACCATACTATGGCAATGTGCATCTTGTGCAAAAATAGACAAAACAGCAAAACTGGGCTTTTGCCAGAATATCTCATTCCAGTCCAGTTGCTTCCCCTAAGGAGAAAAGTCATATCAAAAACCTTGAGTATGGAGCATAAAAATGTGTCCACTGTTGATACAGCTACTTTGGAGTTAAAATTACCTCGGCTCATATAGCTTATGATGAAGGATAGAAAATGAAGCTAGATCAAGCTATACAGATCAAACTAGACTAATCTCTGGATGCATTACTTCTTGAACAGGATTCATATAGCATAGAGGCTCAGAAGGGTCTTGTTCAGGTACTTGTTTGATAGGTAAGACCGCATCATTCAAAAGGGCTGCAATTTTTTTATTTTTCCAGAGCTTCAATCCCAGTATTTTGAAGTTAGAATTATATATTTTGAGTATTTAAATGAATTAAAAGGTACCCTAACAAAAGATAATGAGTCCTGAGTTCAGTATAGCTAGAAGTAAGCCAGTATCATTTAGGCATCTAAATTAATATATAGAGATGACTGGGCTGTGGCTGACAATTTGAAAACGTAATAGTTTTATATAGAGATGTGATGTGTTTATTGAATTTGCTTATCTGGAGCATCTGGATTTACTAAGAATGCCTGTAATTCTGCTATGCTTAAAAAGGGCAGCACAATTTAAAGATTTCATTTATTCATTATTCATGATAAACTTGAAATTCTTTATTGCAGGGGGCTAATATTGATAGTGTTGACATAGAAGGTCGATCCCCACTTCTGTTGGCCACTTCCTGTGCATCATGGAAAATTGTGAATTTACTGCTCTCAAAAGGTAAAAAGGAATATACACATATGCTATACTTCTTTTGAGCAGGGTTCATACGTGTTAAAACTCTACATATAACTTTCCTCTCAATTTCAATTCAGTACTTCAGCATACAGTCCAGGAACAGCTGAGCTAAACAGCTGCGCAGTGCTGGTATCAGCTCAGATAAAGGAAGAATTAGTGTGATGATTTCACCCTCTTTATTACAGAGCGAACAGGCTGTAGAAAACTGTGTCATGCTTCTCAAGGTAGAGGTGGCACTGGCACTGCATCGCTGCATTCCTTAGCAGTTCGCAAAGTAAGCAGAACGGTAGAACAAATACACCACATACACAGTTGTGTTTCATACCAGCAATTAATCTTTAAATGTTAAAGCCCGTATTTCAAGCATTACTTGTGATTTTGTATAATCACAGTTGCCTTGAAAATGCTTGAGCTGTATCTTTCAATTGCTACACTTTTGGTGCAAGCTAATTGTTGTTACTATGTTTCCACTTGTTAGTAGTAATATAACTGCTTTTGTTAACAAGCCCTGTAATAAATTTTGAAGCTGTAACAAGATTACAACTTTAAAAGATTAGACGAGGTGTTCATCTGCATCTTTGAATTACCTCTTGGTTTGTGGGTGCTCAGTATCTCTAAGTATAAGGGCCCCACATAAATCTTAATGCTGGAATGAAATAGAAAATGCATACACACGCGAGATAACGATGAAATCTGAATGTCAGTAGGGGTTTTTTTGTGAGTAAAAGTATGTGTTATAATGTTGGCTTGAAATAATATTTGTTGTTTTAGAGATTTATAAACACATTTGTTGAACATTAGTTCCTTTGTCTTAAACATCATAAATCAGTGCCTGGGGCCAGCAGTTTTGAAGTTGCTGGTATTCATTTCCATATTTATCTAGGAGCAAATGTATCATTAAAAGATCATCTTGGTCGGAATTTCTTGCATTTGACGGTATTGCAGCCTGGAGGATTACAGCATCTGAATGAGAAATTTCTGCAGGTACAGTAAGCATCTATTTATGTCTTTCTGTTACCATTCCTAGAAAATGTAGAGAAAAAAGAACCTACCATTTTATTTTGGAATGTTTGTAGAAGTTTGTGATGCTAGTTAAGTTGCCCAGTGTCACAGAAAATAGTTTGAAGAGGTACATATCTCTCATGAAAATATTTCAAAGCAAATAATACAGTTTTCTTATTGCCAGGCAAAGGAATAACATAATCCCATAAATTATTTTGCTGTTGGGGGATTGAATAGCTCAAGAGGTAGGCAATAAAATATAGAACTTTTCACTCTATTTTTGCAGCTTGCATGCAGTAAAGCTAGGGGACATGCTCATATTCAGTCAAGCTCTGGGATTTAAATAGTTTACAGCATATTCTGCAGGACCTTTCTGTAGACTAGATGGTAATGAAGTCTTGGATTTAGTTTTAAAAAGGATTTCAAACGTGGGTTTGTGTTTGGCTATGCTGAGGTGAAGAACTCCTATTGCTAGAGCCCAAGCTCACTTGAAATAATTAAATTTTCTAGCCTCCAGAGCTCCAGAAACAATCTTTTAAATGTGAATCAAGTGTAACTGATCTTACATCATCTGCTGAAATCTGTAAAAAACTTTGATTAGTAGTGCAGACTGGATTTAAACTCCCTTTTCAGCAGATGTAGAGAATCAGTTTTAAACCAGAGTGATAACTCTTAATTGTCTGCAATGACTTTCTAATTATTAATCATACTAATAATTCAGACAAAGGAGTGGAGCAGACCAGGGGAGGAGATTTTTAGTTGCTGTAGGAAAGGCTGTACATAGGATAGTGTTAGACATTAGATGAGGTATGGAGGAAAAGCAGGGAAATGAAGGTGAGAAAGAGAAATGGGGGAAATAAAATTACACTGTAAACCAGTGAACTGATGGTTCTTGACAGCCAGAAGTTTTACTGCTGCGTACAGACTATAGGCTACCCCTAGGTTCTGTAGAAGCCTTCTGCTGACAGCAGTGAGTATTATGGTGGAATGGCAGCAAAGAAGAATTTCCTGTATTCTACTTGTACTGTGGATGGATTTCAGTAAGGGTGCAGAGTTGCCAACTGCTGTGTTCTTCGAAGTGTAGTTCTTTGAAAAAACGGTGACCCACAAATCAGCAGGCATTAAATGCTCATTGTTGCTAGATTTACTAAAGTTTGTTTCCTATGTTTAAATACTGCTTTGAAGTATTAATGCTGTTTTTTCAAGTTATTAGAACCTATGGAGCATTAGTGAAATAAATGTCATTCTGTGCTTTGGGTTTTTTTTGGGGGAGTAACAGATGGAACATATTAAAAATCTTGTAGTGGATGAAGACAATGAAGGATGTACTCCACTGCATTATGCATGCAGACAGGGTGTGGCCCTCTCTGTGAATAATTTACTCAGCCTCAACGTTTCCATCTACTCTAAGAGCAGGGACAAGAAGTCACCATTACACTTTGCTGCCAGGTGAGTAGTGCAGTCTAGGCAATAGAATCAATGCTATTTTTTGCATCTTTTTTTTTTTTTTACATTAATTTTTATGTTTATCTTTCAAAGCTATGGGCGCATCAATACATGTCAACGACTTATAAGAGATATGAAAGACACAAGACTTTTGAATGAAGGTGATAAGAAGGGAATGACTCCCCTCCATTTGGCAGCCCAGAATGGTCATGAGAAGGTAGTTCAGTTTCTTCTGAAGAGAGGGGCGCTTTTTCTCTGGTAAGTATACAGATTTCTATTCATTAAGGCAATAAAGAACTATCACCCTACATTTTATGTCCATCTACTGGGAAATTAGTACAATATAAATATAAATACAATATATGAAAATATTTATTAATATGTACAAATATAAATATACAATATAAGAGCATATTTATAAAATATTTGTAAAACTAAGCTGACTGTACCTTGCTTCAGCCTGACATGTAGAATCATGGCTAGCTGTAAAGCAAGTCTTCTAATGCTGGGCAAACTCAGATTTCTCTAAATCCAGCTGAGAAGAATATCAAACCTTTTGTAGGAAACAATACTGTTTTGGAAATAGTATCATCATACATCAGCTTCTTTTACAGGCTTGAGTAGGGTTCTTAGAATTGGTCGTTCATGGACAACTTGTCTTGCGCTCTAAGTCCTGATTTCTGGTCAAAGACCCTCAGATCATCGGCAGCTCCACAAAAGTTTCCAGGCTCACACCTGTAAGGCCAGGAGCTAAAGCCACCAAAAGTTGAGAGTCCTGTTTCCAAGGTGCAGTCTAGAGCTTTAACTGTGAAGTCCTGTGCTTCCAAGTGCACTGCAGCTACACCCTGGAGCTCAGGGCCGAAGCGTTCTGAGGAGATCCTTTAGCAAACAGACCTGTCGTTCATTATTTGTGACTGCGGAGGACCCACTGAATGGACGACTGTTGAACTGTTTATTTCCAGTGTCCCTAGCTGGACTAGCACACCTAGCAAGGGTAGAGATGATAATATACATATATATATGAAACTATATAGAAGTATGTATGTATATCTATGTGTACATATGTATGTTTGTGTGTATTTACGCTTACTTTAGACTTAAATCTGGCATTTTTTAAAGAAATGTCCTGGTAGGTTCTATGTGATAAAAGGCTTAATGAGTTTCATCATACTAAGATGAAGTAATATTAATAGGAATAGATTTGTGTGCTTATAATGTTTTGAATAGTCACTCTCTTTAAATGCAAAATTCTCAAATATGGACATGATCTGTGCCACATCTATGACCAAGTATTGGTAATGGAATACTGCAAGCATTTGTGTCATTTTCAAGGGTGACAGAAGAATATGGGCACAATCCAGATATATACAGAGGTAGAGAGAGAGAAGAAAAGAGAGGGGGAGACCCAAATACTGTTACTGAGTTGAACCTTTTACTGCCAAATGGTGCATTGGTAATCACGTAATAGTTGACAGAAGGCATGGATATCTCTGCAGTAGTCCTGCCAAAGAAAAGAGGTTTGAATCAGAGGAGTCATTTAAATTTACTTTAAATGTATAAATAGTTTTCTATTTGTAATTAGTAATTTTATACTGCTATGTGTAAGTGATTATAAAGGCTGGACAGCCCTGCACCATGCTGCCTTTGGAGGATACACTCGCACAATGCAGATCATTTTGGATACTAATGTGAAGTGTACTGACAGAGTGGATGAAGAAGGGGTATGTGTTCACTTAGCGTTATTTGTGTCTTCTCTGGTATTACTGCTAGACCAAACGTCAGTGATATGCTATTAGTACTTTTCCACTGTGCATTACAAGTGTAATATTTAATTTCCTGTGGCAGATTTAAAGTTTTCATATTTCACCATGGTTAAAGTTTATTGCTTAGATTAATACGTGATTGCTGAAATTTTTATCCAATTCTTATGTGGGAGACAAAAAAAATGCAAAGCACCTAATAGAAAACATAAAATACCGAGTATGTTAGACATGTCTCTCTTCCCCCCTTTACAATGCATGAGTATTTTAACAAACTAGTACAAACACTGGTAATTTAAAGAGCTTACACAGATTTTAAAAAAATACGATATCAACTATAGCTCATTAACATATTGTTTGAAATCCATCTGTTCTGCACAGCGATGTCCAACAGATACAGCTTCTGTCTTGCTCTGAAGTTCAGACAAATGCCGTATCTGTTCGGTCAAGACAGAATCCATTACACGGATTGGAGACCTCTTGTATGAACCTGCCTGACAGTTCCCCATCAGAAAACGTAGGGTGGTCACTTTAAAGAACTGTTCAGTTTCCAACACAGAAAGTGTTGCTAATTTCTCTGAAAGCTGGTGTTGCAAACATTTAGAATGATTAGATTAGGAACAAAACTTGCCTGGAAATTAATAAGAAGCCCATGCTTAGTTCTTAATCCCCATCAGAAAAATCTGGGTGAGTTGGGAAGGCTTTCAAATGTCAGTTTCAGTGTGACTTCATTCCTAAACCACTCATTGCCTTACTTTTATGTAAATACCAAAGAAAAATATGTTCCTTTTATAAATTGTGCCTGCAGATTTTATTGCAGATTTGTTTGTATGAGCATATCTGGATATAATTGGATGCTTCTCCCTGATTATCAAATGCAGGTGTTCTGAATCATGGAATCATAGAATCATTCAGGTTGGAAAAGACCTCTAAGATCATCAAATCCAACCATCACCCCAACACCACCATACCTACTAAACCATGTCCCAAAGTGCCACGTCTACACATTTTTTGAACACCTCCAGGGATGGTGACTCCACCACCTCCCTGGGCAGCCTATTGCAATGCTTCACAACTCTTTTAGTAAAGAAATTGGATATTAATCAAATCTAAATCTCATGTGATACAACTTGAGGCGGTTTCCTCTCATCCTATCGCTAGTTAATTGGGAGAAGAGACCAACATCTGCCTCACTACAACCTCTTTTCAGGTATCTGTAGAGAGCGATAAGGTCTATCCTCAGCCTCCCTTGCTCCAGACTAAACAGCCCCAGCTCCCTCAGCCACTGCTCACAAGACTTGTTCTCTAGACCCCTCACCAGCCTCGTTGCTCTTCTCTGGACACAGTCCAGCACTTCAATGTCCTTCTTGTAGTGAGGGGCCCAAAACTGAACACAGTACTCCAGGTGTGGCCTCACCAGTGCTGAGTACAGGGGCACGATCACTTCCCTACTGCTGTACAAGCCAGGATGCCATTGGCCTTCTTGGCCACCTGGGCACACTGCTGGCTCATGTTCATCCGGCTGTCAACCAACACCCCCAGGTCCTTTTCCACTGAGCAGCTTTCAAGCCACTCGCTCCCAAGCTTGTAGCATTGCATGGGGTTGTTGTGACCCAAGTGCAGAATCCGGCACTTGACCTTGTTGAACCTCATACAGTTGGCCTCGGCCCATCAATCCAGCCTGTCCAGATCCCTCTGCAGAGCCTTCCTGCCCTCGAGCAGATCAACACTCCCACCCAACTTGGTGTCATCTGCAAACTTACTGAGGGAGCACTCAATCTCCTCATCCAGATCATTGATAAAGATGTTAAACGAGACTAGCCCCAGTACTGAGCCCTGACCAGTATCTGTATATACCATCAGTTTTGCCTATTTGTGAATTGCAGTTTGTTAGTTAGAAAACTAAACAATTTTCATGAATTGGCCTTTCATACCTACAGCTGAGTTTCCTCTTCAGATTTAAAACTACTATAGGTGTAGACATAGAATAAAGAACTTTTCTATAAACTGTATCAGATTCTCTGTGACAACATTCTAATGTTGCTAGTAAAAGTAGTCAGGACTTGCAACTGAGAATAGCATGTGGCTTTTCAGTGTGGGAAAGGACTGAAATATGTACTCTTTTTTTTTTTTTTTTTT
>Ga0065711_1011846_pt1 | contig 13524 bp, 9 predicted proteins | sample Hoacrofraction12_FD_59098 | JGI IMG/M metagenome (GOLD analysis project Ga0065711, IMG submission 59098) | Hoatzin crop microbial communities from Cojedes, Venezuela - Epithelial fraction 12 v2 (version 2) | ecosystem: Host-associated > Birds > Digestive system > Esophagus > Crop | place...
GGACAAGGTCCTGTGCAGCCTGCTCTAGGTGACCCTGCTTTGGCAGGGGGGTTGGACTAGATGACCCACAGAGGTCCCTTCCAACCCCGAACATTCTGTGATTCTGTGATATCCCATCGCAGCAGGACGCAGGCTTTCATTGCCTACGGTACGAAGTGCATTTCTTTATCTACATCTGGGACAGCTGAAGAAACCTGTTGCTGTAACCACCACTGACATACTTGGTGGTCCTAGAATAAACATGGCTTCTGTCACACACCTGCACCTTGAAATAGTGTCCTTGGTCTGTTGCATCTCTTCCCAGAGCAGGAGGCACACACCGAACCCCACCAGCCCTACGCCATCCTCCTCTCAGCACACCTTCTCCCTTTTCCCTACGACAGGCCCACCCCGCTGCCCCTCACAACTACTTTTGAAGCATCCTCCAGTCCTGGTTAAAGTGTGGATGATGAGAACACCTCACCTGACATGAACTGAGAGGAAGGGTCTTAGAGAAGAGAGAAAATCCAGCGTGATATTGTTGTATTCCTTGATGTGATGGACAGATGGATCCTGGCTAGTCAGCCTCAGAGCAGAGTTGGGACAAGAACAAAACAGAAGCCCTGACTGTTTTGGGACTTAAGGACCACATGTGCAAGAGGCTGGCTTCAGCCCTTCCTCCTGTTGTCCACAGGTTTCTTCCTCCTGCCCAGCTTCCGCAGGGTGGGCAGGTGGCCACAGCTGCAGTGGTCCAGCGAGTGGGCAAGCAAGTCCCTTCCAGCAGCGATCCCATGCCCCCAGCCGCGCTCCTGCTCCCCATGGAGCTGCCTGCCGCCGGGCAGCGCAGCGGTGCGAGAGCCGGAGTTACCCCCAGCCCTGCCAGGTGGTTACAGACAGCCTGGTTTTCAATCCCAACGCTTTTATTCTCAGTCATGAGTTGGACAGCCTCGCCAAGCACCGGGGATCGTGAACACAAGGGCAGGAGCCCTCCGGACCCAAGGAGCAGGTGACAGACTCTGCAGGCACAGACCTGCACAGCTGGGATAAGCCTTGTTTTCCTGGCAATGCACCCAGACTGAAAAAAAGAAAGATTTTTTTTAAATGCCAGCAGCTCTCTATGTGTAAATGTTAGATCTGCTAATGGGGACTCGCTGCTACTCCTGGGTAAGAAACAAGATGCTCAGTAAAGGGAAAACAGGCTTCTCCAAAGCCTTGTGCAGCAAAGCGCTTCCTCTGTCTCCCTTAGCCTGAATACAGAGATTCACCAGCAGGATAACTCAACAACAATAAATGTCTTTATCTCATTGCTCTTCTCAGGGATTTCTGTCTTTGCTGCAAAGAAAACATGGCATAGGACCTCTGTCCCCAAGTCGAATATTAAAACGGGGGGAACATTATAAAGTAAACTGCTCATAAGCCTTTGTTTTACCTACTGGGTAACCAGCAGGATTTGGACCCGCTCTGGTGGGGGGGCGTTTCACCTCACAGCTCTGCAGCAAGACCAGCAGAAGCGTGAGGACACGCAGCTGTGAATTGGTTTTGAAGAGACCTGGATGGCAGGCAGCTTGCCCTTGCCATTAGGCTGGGGAAAAAAACCAGGAACCCAAAGCATTTCTTCAAGCTGCTGTTTGCAACACTGCAGTGTGTTTGTAACCTCCAGATGTGAAGAAACACCGCCGTGGTGTGTTTCGGTTTGGGGTTTTTTTTCTTAAATAAGGTGGGAGGTAAGAAAAGCAGATCCCTCTTGGCACTTTTGATTCCTCCCTTCTTGGTGCACATAGTTTTTGAGGTCACGTTCCTTTACAAAGCAAAATGCAGCACTCCTCCTGTGCCGCAGAGCAACATGCAAACCCCCCTAAACATGGGACTCCACGTGTCCTACAGCTTTTTTGGAACGAAGCATATGGCCAAACAAGAAGCACGCTAAGCCCCTGCAAGGAGTTGCCCTTGTACTTCCCAACCCTCCTAAACACCAGCAGAGTTACTAAAAACAGCGACAGAAAACGCGAAGGAGGTCAACGGCGTTTCTGCTGCGAGGTGGACCTCCACTGCAAAGCTTGAAGGCCTGTGCCATCTAGTGGTGGAGAGCCAGCCCCAAAGCTCCCTTGCTACCCAGCTTCGGTACTAAAAGCCTCCAGGTTTCAGACTGGATCTGCACTGCAAGCAGTTAGAGTCCCAGAATCACTAAGGTTGGAAAAGACCTCCGAGGTCATCCAGTCCAACCATCGGTTCACCTGTTTATGCAGCCAGCTCAGGGATGAGCGCTTTCCCCTGTCCATGCCATCTCTCCAGGATTCAGGAGAAACGCGAGGACATCCTGGATGCGGGGACAAGGAAAAGCAAAACCAAGTTTGCCCTCAGTATCTGAATCCTTCAGAAAGTGTAGAAACTAAGGCTGCACTAAGCCTCACTGGTAGCACTTAAACCCTACAATTGATAAATAAACCTCCTGATTTTGGAAAATAAAGAGGCTGACGCAGAAAGTCAGCAGGAGACGTGCAAATCGGAGTCACAAAGCAGAATTCCCAGCTCCTTGCCTTCTGCCTTAGCATGTCCCCCTCACCACCTCCGCTGCTCTGGAGGAAGGATGAGCATTTCCCAGCGCTGAAGTGCCTGGGCAGGTTGTTTGGCAGCGTGCCTCCACCTCACTGGCACCAGAAGGCAACCGGACCAGTCCTGCTCCTGGAGAGACAAAGGGCAGGTGGTGGCAGGACCAGAAGCCACGGCAGACGCGGTGCAATCCGGCCACAAAACCAAGCAGGCTGTAGGGGCTGCATCAGCATTGGGGCAGGCGGCTGATGCGGCAGAGCTGGTGTGCCCAAGCTAACCATGCTGTCTCCCAGAGCCGCCTTTCCGTACCTCGCAGACACCAGCGCCCTGCGCCGCGCTCAGCCCCCTCACCGCCGCTCAGGTCCTGTCTGACGGGCAGCATCTCCTGGATGAGGGGGTTGAGCGCTCCCTCAGTAAGTTCAAGGATGACACCAAGTCGGGCGGCAGTGTCAATCTGCTTGAGGGTAGGAAGGCTCTGCAGAGGGATCTGGACAGGCTGGATCGATGGGCCAAGGCCAATTGTATGGGGTTCAACGAGGCCAAGTGCCAGGTCCTGCACTTGGGTCACAACCACCCCACACAACGTTACAGGCTTGGGGAAGAGTGGCTGGCAAGCTCCCAGGCAGAAGAGGACCTGGATGTGTTGGTCGAGAGCTGGCTGAACATGAGCCAGCAGTGTGGCCAGGTGGCCAAGAAGGCCAACAGCATCCTGGCTTGTGTCAGAAATAGTGTGGCCAGCAGGAGTAGGGAGGTGATCGTGCCCCATACTCGGCCCTGGTGAGGCTGCACCTGGAGTACTGTGTTCAGTTTTGGGGCCCTCACTACAAGAAGGACATTGAGGGGCTGAAGCGTGTCCAGAGAAGGGCAACGAGGCTGGTGAGGGGTCTAGAGAACAAGACTTACGAGCAAGAGCTGAGGGAGCTGGGGCTGTTTAGCCTGGAGGAGGCTGAGGGGGGACCGTATCACTCTCTACAACTGCCTGAAAGGAGGGTGTAGTGAGGTGGGTGTTGGTCTCTTCTCCCAAGTAACAAGCAATAGGACGAGAGGAAATGGCCTCAAGTTGTATCAGAGGAGGTTCAGATTGGGCATTAGGAAAAATTTCTTTACTGAGTGGTCAGACACTGGAATAGGCTGCCCAGGGAAGTAGTGGAGTCACCATCCCTGGAGGTGTTCAAAAAATATGTAGATGTGGCACTTGGGGACATGGTTTAGCAGGCATGGTGGTGTTGGGTTGACAGTTGGACTTGAAGGTTTTGGAGGTCTTTTCCAACCTTCATGATTCTATGATTCCTCTTTCTTCCAGGATGTCCTCAATGCAGGGTCTTATGGGACTCACAGGTAACAACTCTTCGCATTTCTAAAAACCAAAACCACTCCAGTCGGAAATTACTGGCATGCAAGAGACTTATTTTGACATGTTCTACCACAGCAAGGATGTTGCCTGACACTTTAAATACAGAAAAGGCTAACAGCTGATCAGTTGGCATTGCAGGGATAGTTCAAGACACAGGAACTGCAACAGCTCAAAATAAGAAAGCCTTCAGAAAGGCAGATGGCCCTTAAATGAGAAGCAGGGCACTGTGCTAGGAAGTTCAGGATTGATTGTAAGACAAATGTAGCTCCAGTGGTTCAATCTAGCACAGACTGGCAGCAAAAGTTACTTCAAGCCAGAGCTTGTGTTACTTGTGAATAAATGCATTTGTTAACAGGAGGCTTTCAACTTCCCACACGAGACGTTCAAATACTCTAGCATGGAGGAGAGGAAACTGGTAACACATACAGCGAGCTAGCCTCTCCCTCCCATTGCAGAAAAGCCCTGTGAATACAAGCACAGGAAAACAAAGCCCAAGATGCATTTCATCTCAGTATCACCATTTGTAGAAACCAGGGTGTTAGTCTTGGTTTGAGTTCTACTGATGAAAGAGGTCTCCTGCCTTTAAGAGACTTCTCCCCCAGGTTTCCATAGCTGTACCTCCTCCAAAGGTGACTGCACCCCAAGAGCTCCCAGACATTGTTAGCACTGGTTAGTTCTTCCGCGCGCTCCTTGATGCTGCTCTGTCCACCCACAGGTCCATCTGGCCATTCCTGTGGCCTGAAGCAGAGTGTACCACTGCTACACATCAACATAACCCCTAGACCAGATGCAAAGCCTCCTCTTTTACACGTGCAGTCTACGAAGCAGTGAGAAAGCCTCCATTCCATCCAACTTTCAGAGACAACATTTGACTGATTATAAACACCCCTGGGGATAACACAGACGCTCAAAACCTAAGGGCTACTGATCTACATGAAGACTACAACTAATATATATGTCTTAAAGGTTTAATGTATGAAGTGTATTTTACACTGCCAACTTCCAGTCTAACCTCAAGTAACAAAAAAAATCTTCATGCAAGTATTACCCAAGCAAGATGAAACACCACTTGTATTTCACAAAGATTGCACATTTTAATTGTGTAGGATCAAGGCCACGGGAGAACCCTGAGGGCAGCACCCAAGCGCCCATGGCAAAGGAGCAGGACCAGTTAAAACAGCCTTCAGTGGAACTTTGGAGCAGCGTTACACAACAGCACCTTTATTCACCCTGCTGAAACAGACCATGGACTGTTTCCCTGGCACCAGTACCAAAGTAGAAAAGCAGGGACATGTTTAGCAAGTATCTGACACCGGTATCACACCAGCTAGAACACGACTTTTGCCAAGTCTGATTTTGTAGTTTTGCACATTCAAGAAGTCTTCTTCTACAGGCAAAACCCCATTCCAAAAAAAGTCAGAAAACCACTTGGGTCAAACATTAGTATCAAGTCTGGTTACTTTATTTTTTTTATCTGTGCAGTCAGTTAAAAGAACAGTTAATGATGAAAACAGACAACCACAGAAGCTTTAGGTACAGCACTGTAACACTGACAAAGCAAGTGACCACACTGAGCACATTCTTTATGCTGGTCATTTCCAAACAAAACAGAAGTAGATACACAGGTCTAGTTCAGTGTAAAACCTGGTATTAAGCAGCAAGTTGCTCACAAATTGCAGCACAGTATATGGCATTTACTGCAAATAGCTACAGCAGCAGTGCTTAGTGGATGAACTGCATAGAATTAACCTCATGGGCAAATGTTAAATCACCATGATAATAACCTTAGTGGCTTCCTAACAGGTCTGAATTAGCAATTCAGAATGAACAACATTGTTTACACTCCTCAAGTTTTCGCAATGGCTTTTCTATTTTTTTTTCCACCAGTCTATACTGTTTGTTCCATCCTTCACTGCAGTAACTGTTTTCAATTAACTGTCACACACAACACAGGTAATTACTACTTATTCGAAGTTACACAGCCATTGCAACAAAGGTGATTATGTTTAAAATAAGAACCCAAAATACATTCAAGAGAATGGCTGCAACAATAAGGCAATGAACAGTTTTAAAAATAGATCCTACTAAACAAAACAAGACCAAGTGTGTAACCTGTTGCCTTCATGAGGTTTCAGACTTGAAAGGGTCAAGTCGAAGTTAAGTGCTTACTCACCAGTAACATTTCAGAAGTACATTGGTAAAAATATTCAAAGACATGAGCATATCGGACTGCCAGCAATCACAACCCAGGTCTTATCACACGTACGCTTTCACACAGACAGCTGCCATTTTACAGGTTCACATGAAGTGCCCTGTACAAAGAATTTACGACAGACTCCTTCAGGAAAAATTACGCATTGACAGAAGACATCAGCATTACAAAATTCTTCCAAACCACATAATATAAACCTTTGGCCTGCTACTAACAAGATCATTAAAGTTATGCACTAGGTAGCACTATTGGCAGCTATGTCACAGTAACATTAAAAAAATAGCATGGACTGTTTAAAAAAAAGACTGAAAATAACTTTGGGGAATGAAATGCACATCTGCATACAGCAAGGAAGGGAGAAGGAAGGTGTTTGGCTAGAGCAGATGAGCTACCCACAGGTTCCATGTCCATCTTCTTGCATATTCGATTACTGTCAGCATTCAGTCCCATATGGATTTTTCCTTCATTACCTTGCTTCAGAGTCTTGATTCTTGCACCTTTAGAGCTACCCTGACTAGCTATGCATATTGCTGTAACTTCACACTTGTTCACAGCTACTAAAAGCAGAAACTGAGTTAACTGTTACTTACGTCAGCTGGGGATACTACAAGCATCAGCCTTTTGCCATCCTCTGTGCACTAAAGTCCAAGTAAAAGTGAAGTGCGGTGGAGTGTCAATATCCTCCATCAGTACAAAAGTATTTCTTTTAAGCCTATATTAGCAAAGCTCAAGACAAAGATGTTAAAGCTATTTCTAAAGAAAAATGTACCAGTACTTGGTTAGCACTGCTAAACTGAAAGTCTCATCATGGGAAAAGATATACAGACCCAGGAATATTGTGACGTTCAGTTGTGCAAGGCAAACGGCTGAAAGCAGCAGGGAATAGAATCTGATTGCTTTTGCTCAGTTTGAACAAGTGGGAATTTTACTAATTAAAAAACCCATCATGAGGCATTCCCTTGCCAGCAGACAGGACAGAGGAAGGAGACTATCAGTATTTCTACATGTGTTTAAAGGATATGTGCATAGCACTGCCTAATCATGCTTGAAAGTGTGACCCTGTAATACAAAGCATGCTCATATACATGCTATTAAACAAAACAAGGACTTTCAGACTCCAAAGGAAGGTCAGGGCTGACCTTATACATTTTAATCCTCAAACATCCAAATCATTTTATGAAGTGAATGTTCTTATTAGCTTTTGAACAGTATTCACAGATGACAAATTAAAACATGAAGGCGCTAAAAGAGTGCTCTTTTCCCAGATGTAGACCTACTTGACAAAAAAGCTCAACGTTGCTGGTTTTAGCCATATAAATGAACCAAACCACAGGTTTGGAAGCTGTAAGTTTAAGCTTCTTAACAGCTGAAAGTACAAGACCAATTTTGTAGTCCTGTTTAACAGTTTTTATACAGGGAACAGTGATCCAAACACCACCATGTATCCAAGCTTTGAGAGAAAACTGAAGCTGTTCATGACAAGACATGTTGGTAGTTCTCTCCCATACACACCAGAGGTGGTACATGCATGTTCCTCCTCTTTCCAAAGATCTCATGCATCAATCTTCAGAATTTCTAGCTAAACAAAAGTGGAGATCTTCATTCTGAAGTGCAATGTCAAAATAGCTGTATAACTCATTCTCAAAGCAAACAGGAGCAACTGCTTACTACCAGTAAAAAAATCAGTAAGTCCTCCAGCAAACACGAGGTACCAAGTTCATTGCTATAACACTACCAAAGTGTTACAGTGACGTCTACCAAATTGGTCAGAATGCCTCAACTGGTTCCAGGAAAGAAGTTACGTCAGGTACCATATACCTGATGTAAAGGTGTACGAAGTGAACTACAGAAGTGCTTAGTATCCAAAAACCAAAGATGACACTTCAGAATACTAAACAGTGAGTATATAACCTAGGCACCTTCCCCTCTCCAACACAAGTTGGACTTAGAGTAAAAGGTTCAGGAAAAACATACAGAATCCTAACCTTTCCAAGGTTCAGGAAAAACATACATAATCCTTTCTTATGCCAAAACCAAGAAAACAGGTCTTACCACCTGATTCCCTTTTTTGCCTTTTTTAAAAAGGAGATAATAAAAACCTCCAAATCATGTGCATCTAATATTGATTTCTTTTATACTTCTAACATAAACAAGAATATAACTAAAATGTCACTTCAGAATACTTTCTAAAGCCGGATATTCTTTCAACCATTTTTCATGTTCACATGCATTCTCAAGGTTGAAGAAAAAATATATTCACATATAGCTAAGGAAATAAAACTCAGTTTGACTATATGTAGTTACAGTGCTGTACAGAAAAAAAATTTAGAAATCATTTCAAGTCTGAAATGTTTACTACGTTCAAACTAATGCAAAGGCAAAGCCTATGGTCCAGGACCTGTGTTTAATCTGTGTGCAGAGATGGGAGCTATAGCAGTTCAGCATTTTTCTGATGGAGATTTCTCTCCACCCCTCCTTTCTTACAGCATTCTATGACTTGCTGCTGTGGCCTCCCTGAACCTCTACCGAATAGCATATATAGGTAGCTCAGAAGTAAAGGTCCACACGTATTAATGTTACCTCTTAAGTCAGTTTTTCAGTACGATCAAACCACTGAACGACACAGTGCAGAGGTGCTTAACCATTCATCGCGAGTCAGAAGTTCAACAGAGTACTTTAAGTTGTGTCTTCTGCAGGTGCCCTTCGCTGTCGAGCTGACTTCTGTCTACCTCTCTGAGGCGAGGGTGGAGTCTCCTGTTCAGCTTCAGCCTCTGAAGGTTCGTTGTCTCCCTGTTGGGACCCCGTATCGCCTATCAGTTCTCTCAGGAATTTGAATTTAGACAAAAACAATTGCCAGACCACGTACCAGCCTGCAGGAGAAACAGAAAAGGTACTGCTTAGTTACTTCATACAAACTGATAGTCAGCTCTCAGGAAAAGTATTCCAGTAAAGTCAGAAAAAACTTGATTAGCTCTCATCCTCTAATTACTAACTCCCAACTGCAACACCCCTCCACAACACACCCGCTCCTTTCTACAGGCCAATCCAACCTGATGAGGGCAAACTTCACGCAGAAGCAATCACTGAAGCTCCAGGCAAGGACCTACACGTTCCAAACTGTACTGCCACCGCAGCAGTAGGTGGGTGACCACCATGGGCACAGATAAAGGTCTTAACTGTCAGGAGAAAAAGAACTTCTGTGGTTATACCTAAAACAAGGACTTAGGATTCATTACACAGGCACTGTAAAAAGTTAGTACTAAAGTTTCTACCTTCACTCAGCAAACACATAATTCTAAAAATCACATTTTAAAAGGTGCATTACATAACCACTGTTAAGCACACTTGTGAAGATCTTGAAATTAATACCATGTTTTACAATAAATCCTATTTGAAATGCACAAGGTCTTCCTTATTCTCACTAAAAGATCACATGCCCCAAATTCAAGGTGTTCCCTCACCATGCCCAAATCCCACTAAAGTAAAATTGACATTCTCTGGTAAATTTATGTTCTGCTCCACTGCTAATATGCTCTGGGTCCCAAAACTATGCCAGCAAAGAGTTGCAATAGTCACATTTCTAGAATATCTCTAGAAAAAAAAACAAACTAAGATCAAGCCCCTTCTCTCTCTTATTTAAGTGCTTCTGTAACAGGTAGCCAAGGAACTTAAAAAAGCAGATATAAATATATCTAAACCTAAACCAAAATCTTCCTTTTAAAGGTCTCCCCTACCTAAGCATTTAGGTGAAGAGACACTGGAGTTCTACCCAGCTGAGAACTAACGATATCCCTTTCCCTCTAGCCAGCCAGTCAAGTTTCATCATCCATAGAACAGGAATGTGACTTCCCTGTGAAATACAGTTCAGTAACATAAAATTTAAACAGCTATCTGAAAACCTATGCTATATAAGCACCATTTGCAACACCAAAAACTATCTGTCTTTCATAGAGCTATAAATTCATACTCCCATTCTCTGTTCAGAAGGTCTTGCTAGACATTCAAGTCTGTATTGCGGACCTACACAAATACTAAGAGCCCTGTTTCACAGGCTGGAGGAAACCCATCCTCCCAGTTACACACCCGTCAGCAGAAACAGACTTCTGAGTGCAGACAACAGGGCATATTAGAGAAGGGGAAAAAAAAGACTAATAAGTGGCACTTGTGTAACCACAGCACCACTATTTTTCTTCCTCTTCTGTAATCAGTCATGCCAACACAAGCAGGCCATTGCTTAGGACAAGACAATGTCCCACCCTTCCCCTCCCTGCTGGAATACTTTTCACATCCTTTAGACTTTCAATTTCCAGAACTTCTCTGCTGCTGAGGAGGAAAGCTTTTATATGGCAACCTTTTACACCCTAAATTCATTCCTAAAGCCTACACCAAGTATTTCCTTTTCCATTAACGCCTAAACCTTTAAATGGCTTGTGACTAAATTGAATCTGATGTCCCACAAATGCATTAAATCCCCCTGCACCTAGAAAAATCCTCAGTGGCAGATGTCTAGGTTTGGCATATTTTTTCTTTCAGATCTAGAAGTAAAAATTGAAGTAGCAACTTTTTGAAAGTCATTTCCATTGAGAGGTATTTCAGCTCTCTGGTATCTTCAATGCTTTGTGCATTCTGAAGACCATAAATCAGTCCATTCTTCTCACGGGAATAAACATCATTAGAAATAATCAAATTTCCAAAAGCCATGCTCATTTCTAATCTGCGTGGGAAAGAAAATGCATAAAACATTCCAAGTGAATATAGGACATTTGCAAGCGAGACCTAAGCAGACCATACAAGCCATTTAAAAATGTCTTCAACTCCACAATTTGTTGATAGAGACAAAATCTGAGACGCTAGACTCAGAAGTGCATGAAAAGCATGCAGCACATTCCACTAAATCCACACTTAAGCGGTCATGGGGAGGAGTGGGGGGGTGGAACTCTCAGCAGCAAGCTGGGGGTTGGTTGGTTGGTTTGTTTTAATTTAGTTGGTTGTTGAAAATCCTACCTAAAACACCTGCAAAGTGATTACTGTGAAACAGACACATTACTTCCAGAGAACAGCACTGAGGGGGAGGAGGGAGGAAGAGCCCAAAATATCCAGGGCCTCCCCAAAAGAGTTATAGGGCACTTTACAGGAGCATGACTCGAATACATTTGGCATAAATAAATACATCATTAAGGGAGGTCTTTTAACTTAGGCTAGATAAAGCAGACCACATGCTTCCTCTGTCACTGCAAACAGGGCACTTCACACACAGAATTACTACTGGGGGGGGGGAGAAATACTAAAGAACATTCACCCTTCAATCTCAGACACTCTCAAAAATAGCAGCATTAACTTTTTTCCATGTTTTGTTTGAGTTGGAGCACAATGGTCCAAGTATCCAAAATACTGAGTACCGTAAACAGACTTCAGAGTCTCTAGCTCAAGACTACAAACATGACAGTGTAAGCAGTCAACAAGACTGGTTATAGCTGACAAACAACCAGACCGGTGATAACAGCCAGGTGAAACAAACCATGATGCAGCATATTGAAAAGAAAATTACAGCAGGCTTAGCTAATGATAATAGTGGGTGGGCAACCAGGTTTGAAAACTAGACCTTCAAAACCTCAACAGATCTCCCAGCCTGTACCAGAGACATTTAGGTATAAAGCAATTAAAGTAGAAAGATTTCTTTCTTTCACTTGCTCTAGTTACAGTGCCAGCTTGGATGGAAAGTTAAAAAACATGCCCCCCCCCAAACACACATGTCTGAATCAAGTTAGGATTGCCTCTTCAGCTGAGACTCCCTGTGGCCTCGTTGTTATGAAACACTTCAGTAAGAATTTCCTTCGAAACAACCAGACTACTACAGAACAAGTTATGCTGGGTAAGAGAAACTCTCTCCAGTGAGAATATCAACTAAATACACCACTAAACAAATCCACACAGAGAGACAAAGCCTGGAGGCAGATTCACAGCACTGAGTTACTCCTGAATCAGAAGACACTGCATTTTCTATTAATTTCTCAGCCTCTTAAGAGCATTGCAAAATCCTAAAACCCAGTATCACACCATGCTGAAGAACTGTAAGTTACGGAATAGTGTATTTAAAAAAAAAAAATTGTAAAGTAATTTAAAATGCACAAAAATGAAACTGGGCATTTCCGTGCATTCTTGTCTTTATGCAGCGGACTTTAGCTTCGCAGCTCTTTTGCTGCAGAGCTCCTCCTGGCCAGCTAACTGACAGCACCAGTTTGCACCTCAAATGCTGCCACTTTGCTCAGGTAAGCCGCTCTCAAAGAAGTCCCTACTGGTTTAACTTCACCACGCACAAGATATTTGATTTAAATCAGTCTTCCAGTGCTTGCTTTATTTTCTTTAGCCATCTGCTTTACCTTTTCAAATCATCTTCATCTTGACTGAATCTGTGGAAGTCAAACAGCACACCCACAAGACATCTGCAGCAAAGCAGTAGTGGTGACACGCAGCCTGTAATATTTCTATATTGGCTGGCCAAACAAGTTGCCTCTCAAAGACATAAGCCAGGTCCAACAGTACATCACTGCAACACAAAGCGGGGGCACCAGCAGATACCTGAATCCGGAGGGAGCTGGGAAATCCTGTCTACCACAAGCAGCCAGTATTTTGCGTTTATCCCAGCCTCTGCACAGTTCAGTACTCGCTAAAAGCTGGGAGCCACTGTCTCACTTAAATGCCACAGCCAGGTGCCCTCCAAAGACATTCAAGCCACACTTGGCACTGTACCATCAGTATGTCAACCCCTCTTCTAAATCATGATGCAATGTGTTTGTGAATGTAGGACCATGAGTCAAAGCCTCTTTTATTGACTCACGCATAGATATATGTAACATGAGGATGTTGAACACATTTTATGATTTGTTTCATTAAAGCTACCTTTTCTGTTACTTCCCACACCAGCTCTTAGCTCTTTGTAAAGGGGAAAGAAACACAGTGGTCTGATGACGACGTTACTCCCCCTCAAAATGCGAGGGGTACAAGTCTCAGGTCCACATATTTCCTTCACCTTATACTGGCTTGTATGCAAAAGCTAACAGAGGGAGGGTTTTCTTTATAAGAGCACACTTTCGTCTTTGATTTCAATCAGAAAGAGCAAACAAAACAAAAAACCCAGGGCTAATACGGAGTGCTGGGGTAAAGCAAACTGATTTTTCTTATCTGAAATACAAACGAAACCGAGAGGAATGAAGGTGATGCAGGAACAGGGCAAGACAGAATCTGAAGACCTGGCTTCTATTTCTGACCCTACTATGGACTTCCTGTGCAGTCTTGAAAGACCATTTTACCTCTGTATCCCTACTGATTTGAAGATAGGATGCTACTACTCCAGCACACGAAGACTAAATTAGAACTAGGGTATCACCAAGGTGAACGTTGCCTGTATTCAAATGCTGAAGTGTCCATC
>Ga0065711_1045376_pt1 | contig 13524 bp, 8 predicted proteins | sample Hoacrofraction12_FD_59098 | JGI IMG/M metagenome (GOLD analysis project Ga0065711, IMG submission 59098) | Hoatzin crop microbial communities from Cojedes, Venezuela - Epithelial fraction 12 v2 (version 2) | ecosystem: Host-associated > Birds > Digestive system > Esophagus > Crop | place...
CGCTGGCGTAGCGGCGGCGGGCAGCGGGGGGTGTCACCGGGCTGCGGGGGGTGTCACCGGGCTGCGGGTCGGAGCCTTCCCGCGGGGGGTGGCTTCTGGTGAGGAGTGCTGCCCGACATCGCTCCCGGGAGCGCGTCCCACGCCGCCGCGGTGGTCGCTCCTCTCCCGGGGTCAGGAGATCGCCACTAAGGCCGGGGAGGACCCCCGGTGTCTGCCCGTCCCCCTCTCCCCCGAAGCAAAACGCTCACTCCTGGGGCTCCGTGCGCTTCCTCCCGTCCCGCACCTCCTCGGGGTGCTGGGTTTCGGCTGAGAGCGGGCCACCCCTGGCACTGTCCCCTCACGCCCCTCCTGCCCCGCTCGGGGGTCGACAAGCACAGGAGAGCCCCTCCTCGGAAGGAACCCAGGAGTTCCGTGGCCGTATGTCATGCTGAAGAGGGCAGAGGTGCTGCTGCAGGGCTGCGTGCGCCGGCTGCCCGGGTACATCCAGTTGTCTGGGTCCCTTCTGAATTCTTAGCTGTCTATAGGTAAATAAAGGAACACAATCAGGCAAAAAAATAGCTCCGATCGAGCACGCGATCACTGGTGAGCGAGGACGGTGCTGAGGAGACAGCTGAGTCATGTTCTGTGGAACAGGAGAAGTGCACTGCAGACAGATGGGCTAGAGAAGGAGTAATCCTAGAACGCTTCTTAAGGCTGAAAATATTCCCAAAGTGTTCCCAATTCAATCACGAGCCTCCCAAAGCCTGCTTCCCTCCCATCCCCGAAAGCAACCCGCTGTGGGAGATGGACACAGTCCACCTGTTAAATCTCACAGCTATCAGAGAAGGCTTGTAGCCCCAACTACACTTTGTAACATACTCGGTTCCCATCACACCGCGAAGAAATCCACAGGGCCCTGTATCGGTTCTGTGCATCAAAAGATTAAGCTGCTGTATGAGATCTGGATTTCAATCGGAGATTGTAAAGCCTGCAGTTTAAAGCGTAGCAGCAAATAGCTTTTATAACATCCATTAATCTCTTTGAAGCACATTCATGTATCCGTTCCTCTGAAAGAAAGTGGTACGCGCAGTTGCTAAAAGGCTGTAGCTCCAAAACTGCCGTCTCCACAGGTTCACCCTAGATGGGCTATTAATAGTTGGATTAGTCTTCCCTTGGGTAGTTCTAGTAACAATACCGTAGTCTGAAGATTTTTTACACACAGCCACAAGCAAATCATCTTCACGTGGAGCGGTGTTCCTAAACTCACTGTTCGAATGCTGTTCTGGACAAGAAAGGTCTTGGCACTTGCACGGTGCCTGGCACGACAGAGCTTGGGTCTTCCTAGGAATGACTGCCTACAAATTCACTGTCACAAGAAGAATTAGCATCAGAGATCTAAACCACTACGGGTCTTTCATTTCTTTGAAACTGTCTTGATTCTCTCCTGAACCAAAAATTCTTAGATTATAAACCAGCATGATATTCCTGATGGCAGCTCTCGGGACGCAAACCTAGCTAGGCTAGTCCAAAAACTTGGTCTTGCATCGTTTATATCCAGAGTACCTTAACACAGGTAATCAGCGCAACATCCGCGACACAGAAAGCCTGACTTCCTCAAGTGGCTGGTGGAAGCTGACAAGTCAGAAACAACTCTTGGTTTTCTTCCAGATTCCTTCCCAAAGGAGATGTGGTAACTGTTCCTTCCACTGTTCCAGTCCTTCTTCTGACAGTATGGATTATTGCTCCATCCAATGCAAACACCAGTGAGTATAACTGTGTAAATCGTTGAAGAGGATACTACAAAGTTGCCGGAGTAGAGATGACCTACTTTCCACCAGCTTTGGTCTGAGGTTTAAGCTTTGGTCTGTCAACAGCAGTATTAATTGCTAGTGCTTTTATTTTTTTCTGGAAGCATGCATAACAGAGTAGGAAATTGATAAACGTAAAATAAGGCCTGGTTTCCACTCTCCATGAGCCTACAAACTCAGGAAATTTCCAAAGAAATTAGAGGAACTTCCTACAAGATTAAGAAGAACAGGATCAAAAATAAGGTGGAGGTTTTACTACCTAACCCTGAACACTTACGAAGAGGCCATTTGTTATTCTGTACTCAGTGGGATGGCTTGTAGAGGGTTAATTGGTCTCTGTTCCCAGAGGGGATCTTTCTAAATCGTGTAGTCTAACAGCAGCAATAATATTTTGCATCACAACACCGAACTCCAGGTTGCAGCAAAGTATCCTTTAGAAAGACAGAAAATTACGGGTTACATACGGCTTGGAGATTATCAACGGCAACAAGGAACCCCTTTCACTTCCTCACTTCTTCACCTGCCTCCTTTCTCAAAAGCCTGTGGGTGCAGAAAGACCCCGCCCTGTAAATCAACAGGCTCGTGCTGTGGACCTTCACGGGGAGATGTCACCTGTAGAGTGCAACCTAACATAACCCACTAGTAACTAGAACTAACTCCCACCGGTGGAAGTCTGGGAGCTGAGATGGTCTCAACTGGCAGCACATTACACAAGGAGAGAACATATTTTTTTTTCCCCAAGCTGCTACGTTTCCCTGCAGATCTGCAATGCAGTCTGTGTGATAGGAAGGGTGTCACTGACTTTACCGTGCCTGCTCACTGCGTATGGAAGAGTGTGAAGGAGTCAGGGCTCCCCTCTGTTCTGCTCAAGGGGGCTCTTGTTTTCTCCACCCTAGCTCTCATGGAGTGCAAGCTACTCAAAAGGGATAGTGATGAGGCAAGTTTAAGGCCCCAGCTCAGGGGGAGCAGCAACGGTTTGACTTTGAAAGAGGTCTCCAGCTCCAGCCAGGAATGGGAGAGCAGATGGTAAAATTCAGAAGAATTTTTCTGCCCGTTTCCTCAGTTCTTCAAGGAGCTCACAGCTTTGCACTGCCTCAGAGAGCTCCTTAGAGGAACAGCATTGGCCTGCCAGTGCTAGGGGCTACCCTCTCTATAAGGGTCCTGTTTTGGTTGGGTATTTTGCTTTTGTGGCCAGCCAGAGCAGCCAAGGGCATTTACGTAGTCAAAGGCTACAATGGGCACTCAAGGAGCTGGGTATCCTGATACTCCATTTCTAGAACACCAGTTCTCCCAGGAGAAGTACATTTTGCAAATATTTTCTACATTTGTGGGAAAAGTCAATTTTTGTTTTCCATGGTTCTTTCTGAATGGACTCCCTCTGGTCTCTGGGGAGATGAAAGAGAAGGAGAAAAGCCGGCACGGGAACCTGGAGTGCATCTATCAGATGGGCCAGGGTGAATTGCCACCCTTCCACTCGTTTCTGTTCATCCAACTGGTGGAACCGGCAGCGGCTGCTGCTTCATAATCAGCAATCTGCAGATGGCTGGGAGGGGGCTTTGGGGAAGCATGACGGCGACTGACAAACAAGACCCAGAGAAGAACGTTTAGGCTCACTCTCAGGCCTTGTCTGCACTGGGGAATTTTCTTCCCTCCTCCAGATTCCCCCCATTGCTAATACAAATGCAGCTGCACAATTGTTAGGGATGTTGGGAGTCATAATATACGAGTTTTCATCTTGTCAGCCATTTGCAGCACTGTGTCAATTAACCTTCCTCGGAGCAGGGTTAACTGATACAGTGCTGAAAACGGCTGCTGGAGCCGAAAGCTGTCTGTACTGAGGCTCCCATTGTTGCGAACCCTGGTGCAGCTGCAGTGGAATCAGCCCACGTGGGATTATTTTGGTAACAGTTCTCCAGCCTAAAAACAGCCTAAAAATGCAACATAGCCACCTTTTGGGCCAAAACACGCTTCTGCTGCACCTCAACAGCTACGCACCTAGGCTGTCACCTTCCATAATGAGATTTTTCTTACAGTCCTTTCAGTCCAGAAGGTACTTTTTGTATTCCTGTATGAAATACTCGGTAGACTTCATCTCAGCAAACTGACGTTCCTGTCACCTCTGTAGGACTGCCTCTGCTCATTAGCTCTCACTAGCTGTGGACTTGAAGACGTGTGGAGGAAGAACCAATTGCCTGGTAGTGTCTTTTCATTGATTCATACATTCATTAATTCAAAACGAAATTTGCCCTTTCATGCATGGAAACTTTGTAATTTGTTTTTGTTTTTAATTTCTTAATGCAGATCTATTTCTTTCGTTTATGGCTTGAGATTCTTGTTCACCAGCAGTTTTGCTTTTTTTTTTAATGCTGACAAGTAAAGCCTTATTTATGCAGAGCAGCACCGTGAAGACTCAAGCTGATTCTGATGCAGTAAAGTTCTGTTTCGAATGAGCAGAGTTGGCAGAATCAGTCCCACCTGTTTCCATGTGCTTTAGGAAGCAGCTATGAAACAGGCTGGTGACATGGGTGTTTCATCCCCTGCTGAGTAAGACTAATACTTCTAAAAAGCCCCTCGCTATCCTTCTCCCATATTCGTGTCCAACACTAACCAAGACAAGGAAATATTGTTTTGTGTTTGTTATACTTTTGAACAACTATTTATCAGACATATGCTGGTAGTCAGGTTTTTTTAAGCGCAGTTTGCATGAAAATGTTGAAGCCCAGGCTCAGCAGAAACCTCAGTGAAAGACCCTAGCTCACTAACGCCTTTCATTAATGACAAGCAGGTTTCAATTAATGCACGGCATTTTATGCAAATACAGAACACAGCTATATGCAGAATGGTGGGCAGCTGCCTATGCCTATGAATATCTGCAGAGGCTCAACACGTGTGCCCAGGGAAAAGGCAAAGGGGCAGACGCGGAGGAGATGCTGTCCGCAGCCTCCCAGATGCAGGGGTGAACTGTAGAGCTCAGCTCAGGGTGCCCGGATGTTGAGCGAATACTGATTCGGCAGAAATTTGGATACAGCTGGGTATTTTGAGGAAGGGGAAAGGAACTGTCTCACTCCTCCTCATCTCTGATGCTGCTGCGGTGGCTGTTTCTCCCTCCCAGGGGACAAAGTGAGGGAGCGGGCAGGGTGACTGAGCTGCCTGCAAAGCAGGTGTGACAGCAATCTGTGGAAGGAAGGAGGACCAACGCATTCACTACCCCCGTAGCTCAGACTGAGCTCTGGGGATGCATGACAAAGTTCTCAGGTCACAGCTGTCACACAAGGAACTTGCCTCTTGGTAAACATATTTATATGTTTGCTTAAATGGTTTGCACTGATCTCCTGAAAGGTTCTTATAAAAATGCTGAAAAACTCCCATCCCACATCCCAATGGAACTGGATTTCTCCTCTCCCTTAGCCCCTTTTCCCTTCAATATTAGGCTCAGTATCTTGCATATTTTTTTATACGAAACTTGGTGATTAGAAGTACTTAAGACTGGCTCATTTTTCTCTGCAATGAGTTCAGTTATTTCCTTTTGATACCTTCCAGAATTTACTGTACCATATCTAAATATTGGCTGCAGTCCACATGTTTTAGATCATTCTCTATAATGGTCCTGTTGTTACAGAATCCTTTGTGTGTGTGTGAGAAAGACAGAACATGCATATGTGTTGGATGCAAGGCAGGGTGCATATAATTGTTTGGAAAGAGAAATCAGGGTATATTAATCCCATAAGTGATTTCTGAACTGATAAAAGTGATAAAAACAGTGAGCAGCATAATTACAGACCTACAGTGCGTTGCCTTGTATGTGTGGTAAATAATACTTCTGATCCCAACATGTTACTCTACTATGTATGTTCTACCAACGAGTCATTCACCTTTCATTGCTATATAATTTTAAAGATCAGATTTGTTGTTGCCACATTTCCTCATTTTTTACCTATGTTCTAAATGTAGATCTTCCGACCTGAGTCGTACAACGTGTTGTCGATGGTAAGCTACACGAAGATGAAACTTACTCATTACCCAGAAAGCTCACTACCTGCTAAAGACCGTACGGAGAATGCACACATGTAGGGTAAGCTAGTAATCTAGGCGAAAAGCAGGACTTGATGCTTCATTTGACAAATCACCAGCTTTAACCAAAACAAACAAAAAGCTTTTCGCACAGTGTCGTAATGTATGGATAGAGCTCACGAGGATTTAACCGGGAAATGCCTCTCTACGCCCAGGACCAAATGAAACCAGTAGTCCTGTCCCAGCGGACACCTTTGACTCTTGCCTGTGACTCCACACGTAGGGGATACATTGAAGTGGCAAAATGGACAGCATCAGCCTACTGCGTGTTCATTCCCTACATGGACTGATTTTGTGCACGGCAAGTGTGGCTTAGCTCACGGCACATCAGATAAACCAGTTCACGCTTGCAGCAGGCTGCATGTCCTCATGGTTGCAGGTATGGAGTTACAAATGTATGGCAAATTTGCTCCCAATTTTCTGTTAACTTCTCCTTGTGGACAAGTCCTAAGACAGTCTGCCAGTGATGTAAATTCAGACCACTTTCCCATGCGGAGAAGTTCTCAGCCACCCAGAACAGAACAGATGCAAAAACCCTTGCACTAACTGTTCTGCTCATGTCCCACCCTGTAGGGCCCTGAGTCGGGGATTAGGCAGTGCAGAGAGCTGAGTCGATATCATTTTGTGCTGGAATGAATTTCACCCAACGAGAGTATACTTCGTTTCTATAATTTTTTTTTTTCCCACAAGCTAAGATAAATTTCTGCTTTGGTCCATTAACAATACTTGTATTTTTAATCAGAATTATTTTGTACTGTATTTTCTTTGGAAATAAGAGTAATACAGTTTATGTGAAATACAAACAAATGAGGGAACGATTTTTACCTAAATGTATGAATAGCATTTTGCAATTTGTCATTGTGATATATTTATCTTTTGAACTTTAAGTGAGCTCAGCTGAAAAAAATGCTTCTTTTCAGCACATGACTGGAAAGTATATTACACCAGAGAAGTATATTGCTGTTTCAGTTTAGAAATTAGCGACTAAATATAATTTTCCACTATACTTACTTTCACAAAGTACATAGTAAATTATTTACATTACAGTAAATTCTTAGTACCCATTCCGAAAGGTGTTAAAATCAGCATTCTCGCTCGAATGAAAGGATATTTTGTGAACGTGCATTAAAACTAAGATCCTTAAGATCTTTTGTTGCCTGCTGAAGCCTTAAAACCACTGTGATATGGCTAGAACAAAACAAATTGGTCAAGGAAATGAACCCTGGGGGAAGGGAAAGAAAGTAGTGTGGAGCAGAAAGATACAGGCTGGCCAGTAAAATGACGACCATTTACAGCCGCTGAAGCTTTGGGTCTGCTATCTGCATTGCACCCATCTCCTCCTAAGTGGCACAGCGTATGCTACTTACTACGCGTAGCCTTTCGAATCAAAACTTGGCACAGATCAAGAGGTGCCTACGGCTTCCAGCCGGGCAGGCTGCACCGCCGGCCGCAGCAGCAGCAGGGGAGAAGGCCTTTCCCCGGCAGCGCAAGCCGAGCCGTGCGGGAGCCCCGTGCCCAGGCTCCCTGGCAGCGCTGGCTTCGCTGCACGCCTGCACAGGTTAAGTCGCTTCCCTGCTTCGGAGCTGCCCCAGCAAACAGGGCCGCCGGGAGCAAGCTCCTACGGCAGCAGCCGGATCATTCAGCCTGCGCCTCGCTACCTCCCTTCCCCTGGACGGCCTGGGAACAGGGAGGAGAGCTGGCTGCAAGCTGGACGTACTCTTCCGGCGACGGCAGCTGCTCCCAGCCGCCATTTTGCCCAGGGGTCATTTGCCTGTCACATCCCAGACGTGTAACCCTCATGTGATGGGACAGCAGCCAAGCAGCCATCAGGAAAGGCTGGGGCCGGGTGGGAGCTGCGGCTGCTGCCAGAACGATTCATCTGACACGCAGCCCGCTCCTCAGCCACTCCGGAGCCGTACCCACGGAAGAAGGCTGTGGGGCTGATAAATTGTCCCGTCTACTACGAAAGCCTGCGCTCCATAGGATGAGCACCTGTTTCCAACAGTGTACGGTTCCCAAACTGTTCCGTGTCTTTGATAATTAGGTTGCTTTTTGTCTGTTTTCCCTATGTGCATGTACGGAGTACAAGGGAGGGTCCGGGGCTCATAGCAGCAGTTGGGAGCTCAGGAAACGGAGATTCCTGCTTTCTCACAGCCAGGCATTCGTTCCTGCCTGGCCCTGAGCAAACCGCGTGCACCCAGCTCCTCCGAGGTGTGCGGATCCCGACCTCCCACCGAGCTGAGAAGGAATGAAAAGTCTGTGCCCTATCAGCAAAAAGGCAAATGTGAGTATTCCCTATCTTCCAGGGCCATTAGGAAGATGAAGACATCTCTGGTCTACAGAAACTAGGGTAATGGCAGTCACTCAAAAGTTATATATATGAGAGAGAGTGGTGCAAACACTAAGGAAAAGCCGGATGGTTACCTCAGGCAAAGAAACATCTTTAAATGTTTTTAGTTGTGACTCAGAATTAGTGAAAAGAGGTTTAAACAAATCTTTGTACCTGAAGTTCCGTCTCAAAATATTCCTAGCCTTTTATTTATTTTTTTGAATAATGATATTGGTAAGAGTCCATTATATAATCACAAGAAAATTAAAACTCTCCAGGGCATGATCTTAGCTGTGTAATTAACTGGGGTGGTTAAAAGTACAAAGTGAACCTGAAGCAAAATTTGTACCAGAACCACACCTCATTATGTTTTGCTGCCTAAGTCTGTCATAAATAGGGATGTTTATTACACATCTGCCACTTAAACTACATATTACATGCAAAGTTATATTTTATTTAGATTTAAAAATGTAAAAACACACAATGACAAGCTGTGTTACTATTAACACATGCCTCAGGGACCAGGGGTGCACATTCATATTGTGCCTTAGGTTATATTACAATTCAGCCACTCCAGAGTTACAAATCGTTTACAGAAGTACATTGGGTAATTAGTGTGCCTGATTTCAGCCCATGGAGTTTCATTGGTGTGAAAGAACAATCAAGCCCTGTATATCCATTCACATTTATTAGACCAGACTTTGTAGTCTGTCCTTAGAGCACCGCTCCCTCCTCTGCTTTCAACAGCAAATAACACTAAAATCTCCATAGCTTCCCAAGGCAAAAGCAGTTATTTTCTTTCTTTATGATTATTTTCTCTTTTTTTTTCCCCTTCACACCAGAATTGATTCACTACTGCCTCAAATGTATGGGCGGAAAGGGCAAGAGATGGTGCACCAGTTATATGCTTCTTAATTCTCTCTTCTTTGGGTTTGCTTTCCTGAACAGACTGGCCTCCTGGACTAGCTCCAGGGCTGGCTTTGAAGAAATCTTCCACAGAAAAACTTTAGCAGAAAATCATCTTGTCCAGGATATACATGGAATGAAGTCCCTCTGCATTCGTACAGGTTATTTCCAGCAGATCCTAAGCAATTCACTTGGCTGGTGAAGAAAAGCAAATATAATTTCTTTGATGCAAGTACTTTGATGACGAAAAATGCCTCCTACTAGTCAGCTATTTTTGTGAGCTGGTTACCCAAATTCAATCACATTTCCTAGTTATCATATCCTCTTGGTTGTGTGTTAAGGTAGGACAAATTTAGCATATCTTATATATCTAAGATACATATCTGCATGATGAACATTTGATGTTGTGATGTTGTGGATAGTGTTACTCAGATCACTAGCAAAGGAAGTTAACCCTGAATGTCAGCCCTGTCCGACTTTTCTGTAGCATTTCTTAGGATGGATCACCTGCCAGTCCTGACTGGTTTCTAAAAAGCTAACATAGCAAAAAAGAATGTGCCAAAATTAGTCCGTCCCATCCCTTCAGACAAAATCCAGGGAACTATAAAATCCAATGGCACCTTCAGCATCCAGTGCTTACCTGAGGAGTCTTTCAAAGTGTAGTCTTTGCCTGATCGGTCGATCTGCAAGACCTAGCAAGAGGAAAAGTGCTGAAATGCTAGCAATTCACAAGCCGCGTCCAGCTCCATACTTCTCGTCAAATATAAACAGCAGAATCTCCCAAATTCCTCAATACCACACCGTAATCCAGACCAGTACATAAAGTACCTGGCAAAAACTGAACCCAAGCCATCAAGTGTTAGAAAGAGGGATGCACTTAAAACAATTTCCCTAACAGCAACATTCTGCACCAAGGAGACCTCTGTCCTCAGGTTTTTAACTTAGTTCAGATTCTTAGGGTCACTTCAGACACCAAAATCGCTCCAACAGAAGAAAAAATAATTAAAATGCTATCTGAGCTGAACACAACAAGAAAAAGATAAAGATGCCTCCACTGGCAGACAAACTGCAGTGGGAGCTCAAGGGTCCTCTTCCTATTTTGTCTGTCACCACCCCTTTGAGTACGCTCAGGCTGGTCAGGCAGTAAACATATGTATAGCGTGGAATCACAGCATATATAGTCTCTTGTCCGTTTGATTGTCAGGGTCATGGAGGCAGCTGGGTTAACCACACACACATCTGAGTGACAGAGGATACTGAGGGAGGGGAAAAAGGAGTAGGAGATAGAAGAGGGCATGGGCTATGTCTGTGGTCAGGGGTGCTGAGAAAGGCATATCAAGCATAATGCAGAAAATTGTTTCATTTATCCCACTTAGGAGAATGCTTGGGATTTATTGACAATATTTTTTGTGCACTTTTTTCTTGCACTTTTAAAGTCTGGCTACCTTAGTACCATAGGTCTACCTACCAGGCCTGATAGAAGGAAAAAAACACATATTAACACATCAGAACCCTCTTAAGGTTATCCAAAACAGGTTTTTGATATAGCAGTTTAATGCACAGCAGTCCAATGGCAGTTCTAGGGTATATTTCCATGTGACTGAGTATTTATAACAACTAATGCCTTAGAGATTCTCGTCTCACTTGTAGAATAAAATCCTGCATTACCTGATAGGTTAAATTCGACACTGGAAATTTAGCATAGATCCGGGCAGAGTATTGTTTATCCTGCCCATTAAAGGACGATAGTCCATATGTACAGAGAAAGAGAAAGGTTTTATTGTGGAAAGAGGATGGTTACAAGGTATATTTAACTACTTGAGTTTGATCCACTTTCAGTACGGAATAGCCAAAAGCAAGCCACTCCAAACAAGAACCAGTAAAATATGTGCAATGTACACCATGTGTCTCTGGTGTCTGAATGTGTAGTCTCTAAAGATATGTATCTCAATGAAAATGTGAAGTCTGAGTTTAAGAGATAGGAAGTCACTGTTTTTCTTCTTTGTCCTTAAAGCCAAATGTTTAAACTTCCATGAGTCTAGTAACAAATGTTTTAAATACAAACATATAAGTCACAGTTTCACACAGAATTGTTTTATTATAACAGAGTATCTTATATTTACTGAAGGTTGGAATAGGTCCTACATCCATATTAGAACTGAACAAGTTGTAACTTTATTTCAATTTCTGACAATGTATAAGGTAACATTTGCCCCATAACATCAGTGCAGATGCTTCCGTTGAGTAGAATAAGATTGTTGGAGTGTAAATTGTAAAGAAATCCGCAAAATCTAGATGCCAGATGTTTGAATGTTGGTTGATTGCAAGTTTGTATGTCCTTTAAAACAGAATATATTTGTCTGGAATGCTTACTGTTTGACAGGCTGAACACTCTCCTAAATGCATGAACTTTTTGTAAAGAAAAAAAAATTTGATGGAACATTCATACATTAATTGGCATAACTAAATAATGGAATAACAGAGCTGTATGGAATATAATACTCTCCTATTTCCAAAAGTCTCATCTCACTCAAACCAAGACAGCTTATATTCACTAAGAATTCAATACTTCATAGGCTCAGTACTTTGGCCAGGACCCAGCTGAGTGGGTAATTCTGTTCTCTTCAGTGGGGTTACTCACATGCCTAAAATTAAGCAGGATATTATGTGCTTTGCTGGACAGAATGCGGAGTACTCCAGACCTTTTCAGATTCTCATCTGCAGGCTGAATATATTGACATTTTGTATTTTGTTTTGCTGTATAGGGCTGCATATGTTTGAAGAAGTAGAATCAAGAGGGAAACTGATGAAACTAGGAACAAAGACTTGAAACTGGTCTCGGTTTTGATCCAAAAGTGACCACCAACCTGTTTTTGGAGGATTCCACCACTGCTGCAGTCAGCAAGGAAGATCAGCTGAAGCCATCTTAGTTTTGAAGATAGCTGCTGTTGGAAAGATAATTGTATTGCATCAGTACCACTATTACATTGACATTTAGGGCAAGCTGCGAGGCTCTACTAATTTTGCAGGGACTTAGGAGTCTCCATACAGAGACAGTGTGGGGAAGACTGAAGAGCACTGGAATATTTGGGAAAGGCAAATTGCTTTTGATGTCATGATTTGATAATTTATTTTGTTCTGTGGGGAGGACAAGCTTCTCAAAATTGTATACTTTTTAAAGAAACCCCTAGTATGTTCTGCAAAATGGATGGCACACCACCAGCAATCATGTTAAGCCTATTCTTCTAAAGAAACAACCTATTAATTTTAACCATACTGGAAAGAACAGTCAAAGTCTCAAAAATAATTAGACTCCTAAAAATAAGTGAGAGGGATCTAAATCACTGCTCCAACAGAGGGAAAGTTGGGTGAAATTCAGGTGTGAGATGTTAAATTTGACAGGAGCCCTTTCTCCAATCAGTACAAATGATTGACTGACCATTCAGAACTTGTGCTGTACCAGGCTTGCTGCAAAACTCCTTTTGTTGTCTAGTAGGGAAAGTCAAGTACGGGATTGTTTGCAGCAAAAAGGAGGAGGGGAACCAGAGGATAACCAACACCCACAGAGACTGTGTACAGGCTTCATTAGCTACACAGCACATATAGTTGCTCCAGATCTAGTTGTCATTTAAGACATTAGATCATAAGTGGATAGATGTAGAATCCAGCAGTAGCTAGAGCAGGAGAGTGTGGGAAACAATATGAATGAAACAAAAAGGGATTCAAGTGATCAGTATTTATGGGTGGGAACTCCAGTTATAGAAAGTACATTTTTTGTTTACACTGTAAACAACAGAACGATACATACTGAGGAGACGTTTATTGGATACAAGAAATATGATGCTGCAAAACGTAATACAAAAGGAGATATAGAGAATTATTAAAATGGATTATTAGAGAAGACAAACCACAGTTATGTACTCATTTCCTCTAAGAAATTTCACAGTGTTTGAAATCTAAGATTTGTCTCTCATAAAAAGTAATCAAGTGTACTCATGGATTTCCACAGAACAACACTCTGGGACGTGGTGGACAAGCAGAACACAGTAAATGGGTAGACAGACACAGGTGCAGAGTTACAGGTGGCTCTGCTCTCAGAGTCCAGTAGGTTCTTCATGGCAGTTCTCACTGTGGGATTATTACTAACACGTATTGCCCCTTTCCAATCAGTTTTGCATTTTTATTTATTTATGGAATGCTGCTTGCTTTCATGAGATGCTCTTTTGAAAGAAGATGCCTCAAATACAAGCAGGGGAATGGTAGCCCAAAGACAGACTCTTTTGATGTTCATATTCTCTGGGGTTGTGCTTTGCACAGAGAGGCATCTGGAAGAAGAATCACAGAATCACAGAATGGTAGGGGTTGGAAGGGACCTCCGTGGGTCATCTAGTCCAACCCCCCTGCCGAAGCAGGGTCACCTACAGTAGGCTG
>Ga0065711_1045377_pt1 | contig 13524 bp, 13 predicted proteins | sample Hoacrofraction12_FD_59098 | JGI IMG/M metagenome (GOLD analysis project Ga0065711, IMG submission 59098) | Hoatzin crop microbial communities from Cojedes, Venezuela - Epithelial fraction 12 v2 (version 2) | ecosystem: Host-associated > Birds > Digestive system > Esophagus > Crop | place...
AAAAAAAAAAAAAAAAAAAAGGGCTGTTCAGCAGAGCAAGTTGCGATATTTTGATTATCTATCATGCAAGGGTTTCAGCTTCCTGACCCCACCATTCGCTTTCGAACAAAGAAAGGTGGCTTTTCTGGAAGGAAACTTGCGTGGAAGTGTGTGTTGCAAGTTCTTCTATTAGCGGTTAACCAGTAGCATAGGACTCCAAATATTTTGAATACACTGTTGTATCCTTTTCTGTAACTAGTTGATTGAAACAGTCGCTGGTTGCAGCATATCTCATTTTTCTAACTAGTCTGCAAAATTAGCAAAATAAATCTGTTTTTTTTCCCTATCACTCACCCAGTTCTTTAAGTACTACACCTCCCTAAAATTATGGTATTTGTTTTTCTCTCTTGTGTTCCGCTGCAAGATCCGTTATTTTCCCCACACCAGCACTGCACTCCACATCCTCAGAAAACTGCCTCCAAAATGTGTTTTATTTTGCTGCCCTTTATTTGAAGGGGAGGAGAAAGGGCAGAAGTGGGAGTAAATCACTGGATTTAAATGACACAATTACGCGTGCTAATGCTTTTCATCAAAAAGCAAGATACACCACCTTCAAGTAAAGCAGGTGAACTTGTCCCTGATGCACAAACGCTAAACCACCTGGCCATGAGACCATTTTTATTACACTACAAAGCCTCGCTCCCTCAAAACGTGCGTCATTTGAAAAGGGCAAACTCTGCTAAGAGAATAATCATTCATCATTTTATTATAAGGTTTAGCACTGGAAAGATGAGCAAACACGGTTCCACCGCATCTGCTCTAAATTCTACTACAAGGAAGCTTTCAGGCACACCTTTATCTTTTCCTCTGCTTATCTTCCGATGTGCCTTAGAAACAGCGCTGCAAATTTTGGACAAATTTATTATGCGACTTGGCCGAGACTTTTACCTCCGCACCTCCCCCTCGTCACCAAGCACTGCTTTATTAACCAATAAAACTACCCCCACGCGTTCTGCGGCATCCTAACAAAGTAACTATTTAACCGTCCCCAGGTACAGACAACACCACCAGTTTGTAAAAATCAGCGACAAAGCCTTGCGCTCAGAAACAAGGACTTTAAAACGTTTCCTCTACAGGCAAGCACTACCTTCCGTTCTCTCAAGCTGCAGCGTGCGCCGCAAAAATCGCGCAGACTTGTAAAAGGCATCGCACTGTGCCACAGCCTCTTGGGAGAAACAGGGCTGCTGACCGAGCAGCACAAGCTCTTACCTTCACCGGAGGGGTTGCTCCAGTTGCCGAGTGCCGTCGGATCTGACAGCCATTCTGGTTGGGTCTTTGCTGTTTGTTGTTGAGCTGTGGCTTCTTCACCGTGCCACCGTGATCATTTCTTACCGATTCCACTTTCTCTGCAGTTGTCTTACTTAACAGCTTATTTAGAGACAAACCCACAAGACCATTAGAGCTGAGTTCCACGCATCCAGGCAAAAAAATATGCCTGTTCCTCCTAGCTCTACATGACCAATGTATCTTACTGCAGTTATCGCAGTCTTAGAACAACCCTTTTAGGCAAAGGGATTGTATCTAAAAGACAAGTTATGGCCAGAAAACAGAGTCTATCACCCTGACCCCATTCCCACACTCAGTAAAAGATCACTCAAAAAAAACCCCGAGAAACAAACAGCAGAAGCACATTTTTTTCTGAACTCTGGCTACGCACAGAACAGTTTTCTGCTAGGTATTTCAGTTCCAGTCTATCTCCAAGACGACTTACCACAGAGCTGTTGGCATCGGGCAGGAACTGCCCGAACTCCGAGAGCAGATCCTCCTGGTTCTTGAAGAGGCGAGCCACCTGCGCATACACCTCCTGCTCGGTCAAAGCTGGCGTGTAGTTCCCTCCTGCCTCCTTGGCGTTGCGCTGCTCTTTCTGTCATAGGAACGAGGAGAAGCGTCAGAAGAAAGGACACACAAACTGTTTATGTTTAAGTGACAAAGAACAAAAAAACCCCTTCAGTGATAGAAAGAATGAAACAGCAAAGGTCTCAGCATCTTACATGAAGAATTATACTGTACTAATAGCATAAGTCTTATATATACTAAATATATGTACTTATATATACTGAGTGTCCAGCTGGCCCCAGACTAGCAGGACCCTGCTCAAGGAAGGGGTTTCTTTACTTCTGAACACAGTACTACAGTCATGCTGTCTCTTCCTGATCCATGCCCATGGAAAAACGCCAAACAGGATTTTAAAAAAAGCTTGCAAATGAAGATGCTGGACTGAAGTCTACTATTTCATGCTTCTACGCAACCTCTCAACTTGCAAGAACGCTGCTTAGCTTGCTGGCCAATATGAATCCAGCAGAAGACCCAAAGGCAAGTCTTGGGCATGCACAGTTAGCTCCCACAGCAAAGACAGAGAAATAACCATACATATATATGCTCTAGTCTGCCCAGGTAATGCTCACCTGATACGTATGGAGGATCTCCAGGAAGGCTTTGTAGATGTCTGGCTGTCCCTGGAACCGATTCTTGATCTTGTTGACATAGTTGATGGCATGGTTAAACTCAACGGGTTGATTGTTCTGCAGGGATGGTGTGGTTCCCAGAGAGATTGTCACAGGCGTATGAGGTTGGACCGGTGGCGAGCGCGGTGATGCGTATGGTGGAATCGGGGGAGTCTGCTGGCTGGTGGGGGTGTGTGCCTGCAGCTGCGACGGCTAGGAAGACAAGAAGCCGTGTTAGAAATTAGCAGGTTCCTTTCTGTTTGGAATAAAGGCATTTTTATTTCTTATACAGACCGTATCCAGAGGAAATGGCCCAGCATATAATGGTGGAACGACATGGATTCTGTAGAGATGCCTCTGAGCTGGAATGTATCAAGTGGACAAAATCTCCTGCTGCTACACCCAGTCAAACCACCTCTACCCCTATACCGGCCCTGGACAACTTTCGCTGTGCCTCCTTAAAAGACTGGTCTTTTAAACTGCTGCTAAACAGTTATTCCCTTTACAGGTCCAGAGAACTTTAACAATATCTTCCACAAAGTGAACGTTTCCTAGTGGCTGTCCAAGCAGAAACTGCTGTTAAGATTCAAAATTGAGAAGTACCATTCCACAGCCAGAGTTGGGTTTTAAAGATTAACAGGAGCACAAACACAGGTAGACTAAGCAGAAGAAAACCATTACCCAAAGCAAATAAACAGATAAAAATTTAGTGGGCCAGCACAGACTACAATTCCTCAGGAAGACAAAACACGGGGACCATTAGAGCTGTTGTCACTAACAGCTGGTTTTCCTTGCTAATTGCTTTTGACTGAAATCTGACACATACTGTCTCCAAAATTTAACAGCGCCGAAACGCACAGGCATGGCTTGCTCCAGCTCTGCAAGTTATTTCGCCCCTAGCGAACAACTCTGGGATGCGTAAAGTCAGGCAACAGCAAGGGAAAACTGGAATTTCTTTCAATATTGAGACAAAGAGCAGGCAGACCAGGCTCTCGGAGTAATTATTCTGAATACTCTTAATAGACACCCAACAGCCACAGGAAAATTTATCACCAGTTTTGCAGTGGCAATTTTAAATGCAAACGGAAGCACTCATTCCTGTCACCTTCCAAACTTCAAACTGAGGATTACGCAGAGTTTTCCCTACTGGCAGTGTAGATACCTGTCTTCGGACAGCCAGAAGCATCCTGTCACAGAACAGTTCAACTCTTTGCAGGATGACACGGGGAGAAAACCACTTGGCCCAGAGTGATGAGCAAGAGGCTGCTACCTCTTCACTCAGAGCACGTATTACTTCTCCGGAGCAAAAACCTTGAAATCTGGTACAGGTAAGTTAACTCCGGAATGCCTTAGCTCTGCAGCTTTCAGCTTTGCAAATCTTTTAGCACGTTTTCCTTTGCCATTTCTGAACAGGAGGCTGCAAGTCCCACCGATGTTTCTCTAGAGATCATCTCATTGCCACATTTTAAATCCTGCTGCTTTCTAACTGCATATTCCTTTTTCCTTCTACTCCAGCCAATCGTTAGCTAATCATACAGTTTAGAGATGAACCCGTGAAACTCTGGGGATTCTCTCCCTCCCTAAGGCTCTCACATCTTCCCACATTTTGAGGCTGAAATATATAATATTTAATCTAGAGTAAGCTCCCTGAATGCCTGTTATATCATCCTATTTTGTTTTCAATCACATTAAATACATCTGTTGGACACCAGCATCTGGATTATATCTAAAGCAGAGAGTCAAATTCCCTTTGTAAAGGAAAGGTCTCCGTTTCAGACACACAGACTGATACCTAAAGGCAATATCATCGTTCTCTTGTCTGAACTCTTGCACTTTTCAACTTGCCAATGACTCCTCTGCCCATCTAACCGATGACTGAACTAGAGTACTCTTGTACAACAAATGTCCAATCCAAATGCAAGACTTCATCAACACAGAATCTACCACGTCACTAATCAGGCTCTTCCAAAGGCTTAACTGCCCCAAGCATTTGAAATCACATGCTAACGTTCACAGCAAGAGCAACATCTTTATCACGGCCTCTGGTTTATGGGGGATTTCTTGGGACTTCAGGTATTCTATGAAAACATACACAAAAGCAGGCAGTCCAACGTGTGCCCAGTGCTTTAATTGGGAAGCCCTTCTCGCAAAGTCAAACAGGACCTTTTCCCAAGGCTCCCAGATTGCTCCCTGAATAGCACATGCACATTTTACCAGATGTTCTGAGCAACTTTTGAAAAAGAGAACTAATCCAGTAGCAGAAGCACAACCACGCAGTGTTCACAAATACTATGAAAAAGCAGCGTGGAAGTTCCTTTTTCATCCTCTAGCTCCATTATCAGGAGGCAGCAGGATCCCCGTTTTATCGAGGTATGTCACCCAAAGCCTCTCACCTTACTGATTTTGGCAGGCGGAGGCTGCGGCGCTGGCTGTGCTGGTGTCGGGGTCGATTGCGCCGAAGGCTGCGACTGATGCTGTGGCTGGGGCTGCGGCTGGGGCTGCAAGCCGTGAGTGGGGATCTGGTGAACCTGCCCTGGCGTTGTCACATTCACCATATCATTTGTCTGCACCTCAATCTTGTAACCAGGTGGCAAGAAGGTGTTGAAACCCATGATCAAGTCTGGGTGGCCCTTGAAGAGCTGCGACACGCGGCTGATCACTCCTGGAGTGTCAATACTGAAGAAGGAATAAGATCAAAACGTCACGATCCTCTAAGACCCTTTCAGTGGTGCACAGAGTTCTCCACACAAGAACTTAAGAACGGCATTCGAATTACTTTATCAGCCCAGACAGCTTTTTATATCTAGGAGATCTAGTCCCACATCTGCCCATTATTAAAGGGCAGACAACCAGACAGCCAGATGAATCAGCTACCAAGGCTGAACTTGTGAGCTCCCACTCTAAGCAGAGATTCGGCAGAAATCAAGGGACGCGTTCAACTTTCGGGCGAGGAAGCACACCACTGCTTTTACACTGCTGCTAGAGGTGTGTTACTCTGCACGTGGAAGGACAGAATCCAGCTCCTGCTCTGTGCTCCTATGCCCGCACACACTCTTTCTAACCTGGAAGGAAGAAGCAAAGCACAGCTTGTTACCTTTGAGATTTAAATTCCTTCATAATATCCAAGAAGTCATTGTAGACCTGTGGCTGGCTACCGAACTGCAGCTTCACCTGGTCCAGGTAAGACAAGGCATCCTCCACCTGGAGACAGAACAGACAGGTTATATTAGCAGAGCAGATTTTATTTCACCTCCCATTGTTCTGCAAAACACGCATTATTTGAAAACACAGCTGTTAGCCCTGAGCCTGGGCAGGGAATTAAGGAGCAAAAGATCGTAAGCCTGGTTAGTGTACTACCAGCACTATTTGAATAAGAGATACTCACTCCCCACTCCTGGCTCACAAGATAAAACTGTACCAAAAAGAAACAAAACGGAAAAAAAGCAACATAGATCAGCAGAATTACTCAGAGAGAAAAAAAAAACAACAAAAAAACATACTCCAAATTTACCATCACTGAAGGGGCTGCGAGGATAAACAGAACTAGACTGAGTATTTTTCCTGCATTCATATGTGGAAATTATTATGGAAGTCTAAGAATAAGCAGAAAGTGGAAATGACATATTCAGTGTAGTAGATGTCTGCCAGGTACACGCTTGCACTTTTTTTCTAAAAGCCAGACATTTCAGTTCGACATAGAAGGATTTTGAAAATGGCAACTGTGGGCGGTAAATTGTTTTACACCTCAAACAGCAAGAACTTCATGAACCGTTCGTGTACCAACAGCCAATTTTCAGACCTACTGAAGGAACAGACCCAGCCTAAAGCGAGAACTCGGGGTCCCCGTCACCTGCGACAGCTGGGCCACAAGCTCGCCAGCTGCAAGAGCTACACACAGGACCTCTCTTTCGTCTGAGATTAAATGGCAGTGAAGGAAGAAAGACTATTACGTACAGCCCCAGCCTCACGTCGGCAGAGGATCTGCCACCAGTTTCACTGGGAGAAAGAACCACACATCATGAAGTCATTTTTGGAGGTGTCTAGAAATGAAGCATCCTACGTTCAGCAAAAGGAACGGGCCTCTCACCCAGCGAGGCAGTGGGTTCCACCAACACTGGAAGAGGCCGGCACCGCGTTTGGAAGAGACTAAGAAATAGGCATCGGTTCATACGTACGTGCCTTCTCGCTAGAGCCGAACCAAACGGAGCTACTTACATGGGTTATTTTTGGCAGAGTTGTCTCTTTTATTAAGGATTTTACAGCACATAATCCGAGAATAGAGCCTTCCTTACTCCCAAATTACGCCCACACAACCACCCACATAAGCCATGTGTTCAGAAAGCACCAAATTTTTTGGTAATTTAACCCATTCGTATGCATGCTCTGAGCCATACTTCTTCCTTTTCCTAGTAAGTCCACTTTTTTATTCCAGTATTTGAAACAACAGGGTTTCAGCAGAAGGAGAAGTCCCTTTATGCATTCAGTGGCCCTCTGAGCAGAAGCATCTAAGCCTTGTCACAAAGGCTGGCTTTGCAGAGAGGCCTCCCCTACACACCAAACAGAAAAAGCTTCCCGGCTGCCCCAGGATTCGGGCACAGACCTAGCAATTCCACAAGTCAGGTCAGAAATAACTTCAACAACTTTCTCCATTCCTCCAGGCTGCTACAAAAACTTTCGCTGAAGCTTATTAGATTCCCAAGGCGATGTGGGACAGTCTTCTCTGCGCTTAGTGCAATATGTCTTCAGTGTAGATGGACGTTCTCCGTCCCTCTTGCTCTCACCCAGAAGCAGAGGAGCTTACTCGTGCATCCCCATAGCCAGTTTAACTGTGCTTTCATTTCAGACACGCAATTAATCATAGAATCATTAAGGTTGGAAAAGACCTCTAAGATCATCCATCCAGTCCAGCCGTCAGCCCAATACCACCGCGCCTGCTAAACCATGTCCCAAAGTGCCACATCCACACGTTTCTTGAACCCCTCCAGGGATGGGGACTCCACCACCGCCCTGGGCAGCCTGGTCCAACACCTGAACACTCTTTCAGTAAAGAAATTTTTCCTAATATCCAATCTAAACCTCCCCTGATGCAACTTGAGGCCATTGCCTCTCGTCCTATTGCTAGTTGGCTGAGCCCCTCTTGCCTGACAGCAGACCCCCTCCAAAAGGCCGGGTGACCGAAGGCAGCAACGCCGCGCCTTACCTTGAGCCTCTGGAACTGCTGCTGGCCCTGCACCGGCACGGCGGGCGGCGTGGGGTGAGCGTGGCTCTGCACCACCTGGCTCCCGTGCGGCTGCACCGGCGCAGCGTGGTGGTGGCCGCCATGGACGGCTGCGATGGCTGGCCCGTGGCTGCCCGAGCTCTGCGGCACAGCCGACACCTGGCAAGGCAAAGAGGGCATCAGCTACGGCTGCGGCTTCACCGCACGCGCGGAGAGCGAGCAGCACTGCTCTTCCCAGACCCTGGCACACAAGTCACGTTTTACAGAAGCAGAACACAGTCAGTCTGACCTTTAACCATGACTGCTAACAACCTTACTCAAAAAATGTCTCTGTTTTCTTCAGCAATGACCCAGAGAGACCTGAAACCGAAACCAGACAACTCTCCTACTACGCTCCCAACACAGAAGAGCCCTCTCTGCAAACACGTTACAGACGCAGGTCCTCTCCAGCCTGCATCTCGCTGGCTGTTCAGCCACTAACACAAAGACCTGCAAGAGGAGCGTGAAACGGGATTTTTAGACTGATAGCGTCAAGGTTCTCGCTTTTCTCTACAAACCACTTTGTGCCATATGCAATAATTTGAAGGAACAAATCTTTCAAGAGCTTCCACGCTCTTGCCGTTCAGTTTGGGTACTGGAAGTCAAAGTGTGATGCTCCGGCCCCAGCAGACTCAGGGGAAAACTCAGCTCGGTATCTCCCCTAGAAAACCTGGGAAAGGAACAGAAGGCGTGCACTTCTCAGGCCTCCTTCACACATTAAACCAGAAAAGTTTCAATTTGGACAATATACTAAAAGAGTCTTTAAAAAAAAAACAAAAAAACCAATAGCTTTTCATTTTACACAAACTTTGTTTTCTATTCAGGCCTCTTTTAGATGGAATATACTTTTCTTAATCCTTCCCATGAACAAGAAACAATTTGCCTGCTGGTCCACCCAAGTTCTTTCTGGGAAGGACTGCCAGCATAAACACGTCGTCTTCCAGTCCCTGCAAGTGTCTGCCTGCAGGCTCTTCAGCTCTGCGGCTGCTACTGTCAGCGTGAACATCCCTCCTGCAGAAGTAAGGAAGAAGCTGTGCGTAAAATTAGGCACTAGACAGGGAGGGCAGCACACCAGCAACGCAAGCGTGGAAGATGCAACATGCCAGAAACGTGGCAAAGACAAGTAACGCAGGAACAGCCTTTCCCTGGTCTCTCCCCGGGAGGTATCTCCAGCGCACTCTTCCAGCACGTTTTTCCCTCTCCCCGGCTGCCAGCTCCTCACAAAGGAGGCAAGAGAGGGCAGAGTGCCACCTAATGACTCTGGGGTAATGTTTTCTGAAATATTTCAAGCTTCCTGAAAGTCTCCAGCCTAAATGCTGATCTGATCCAGTCTGTCAAGGCGTAAGATCACCCAAGATACCATACGCCTCTGACAGAGCAACCCTAAGAAGAAACCTTTTCCCGGTGAAAAAAAAAAAGAAAAAAGCCCTGCACACATTTGGCTCTAGGATTCAGAGACCGCGACTGGAGATAGTTATTAAAAGAATTGTGTTCAAGAAGGCCAAGTCACACCACGTTTGTTCAGGTAGCTCTGAACACGAATGAAGCCGACAATCCTAAAGCGAGAGCTTAAAATGAGATGAACGATAAGCACGTTGTCCAATCTCAGTTTTTCTTCAGGAAACCCTGGTTACTAAAATAAAACCCTGTCTTAAACACAGAATTCTGCCGTGAAATGACGCGGTGCTGGCTGGTCCCGCGGCAGGACCGCAGCCAAGATGCGGCCAAGGGGCGAGCGCACACACCTGGTAGCTGGGAGTTACCGAGTACTGAATCCCCGTGGCCGACTGCATGGTCTCCGAAACGGCCTCATACACCGGCGGTGCCGGGGCAAGCACGCGGTGCTGGTGTGGAAAAGCTTCGGTGCTGCTGGTGATACGTCTCTGCTGCGACGCATACACGGGTGACTCCTGCTCGTCCAATCGCCGCTTCATTCTGAACTCATGCTCGGGAAGCACTGCAAAACCTGTGAAAAAACAGACCCATTAACAAACGCCATTGATTCATCGCTCCCCGCCAGCGCCGCGGACGCCAAGTTCACCCCGAGCAGGTAGGGCAAGTTTCTGTCTATTCATTTAGGTTACTGATATCTCGAGATAGGAAAGCGGGATGAAGATCCGGCTTTCTGCCTAAAACGCGCGATCGTGTTTCATCACAAAAAAACCCCAGCCTTACCCCTGGAAATAAAACACTCTGCTTAAAAGTTAACAGTCTCTTCAGTCTCACTTCAAGGATGGTGCTAGCCTGGGCACCTCAGGCAGACGCAGACCCCGAGCGGCGCGCAGCTCAGCGAACGCAGCATTTGAACACAGCGGGCTGGGCGAGGGCGCGTTACGCACCCACAGCCTGGCTGAAGCTGCCAGCAGAAACAGAACCTCCCGGACAGTGCAGGCAGGGTGACAGCCAGCTGCGAGAGACGCTTTAAAAACGTGGGACGAGTGGGGAAGAAGGAAGTGAACAGCAGGATGCGCAGCCAGATTCTGAAATCACTCACAAAGCCACAAAGTAAAGCGCTCTCCGTTTAACGCACGTAGGACGGGTGTAACCTCGGTGAAAGCCACAGACCCCCCACGCCAGGAGTGTTTCGGATACCGCACGGCTGGCCGTGGTGCTCCCAGCTCCCCAGCTCCGCTGAGCAGCACCAAGCCGCTGAGCGCAATGCGGAGCGGTGCTAGCAGGCACCACGGCGGGCATCCTGCGCGCCTGCCAGGGACGCCGGCGAGCACGCACCAGCAGCTTTCTCACTTACCCTCCGGCATTTTTCTCCCCCAACACGCAGGCACGTTCCTGTTCCAAGTTTACGCAACTTCACTTCAAATCTGACAGGTCGTTTCGCCACTGTCCCGCTCTAAGAAGCACCACAAATTCTTCACTCTGATTAAACTACTCACCTGCTCTTTTTCTGCAAGCAAATTCCAGGGCTGTTTTCTATGCATCAATAGTTATCACCATCCCTGAGGTGCTCTCTGCTGTTGATCAAACTGCTGGGTGCTCAAGAGCACACGCAGCCTATCGAGGATGGACAGAAAACCGAGTGAAATTCACCCTCCTCCGCCTCCAATCCACCAGGACCTCTCCGAAGTAAGTCCTCTTCAGTCCCAGTGCAGTGAAGCACGTTCACTGCTACCACAGACACAGGGACAAACAGGAGGCAACGAAGTTCCCCCCAGAATGACAGCACAGCTAAGCCACTCCTCTTCTCCTGAGTCACAGGGTCATAGAACCATAGAATGCTTACCGTTGGAAGGGACCTTCCAACGGTCACCTAGCCCAACGGTCACCTAGCCCAACAGTCACCTAGCCCAACGGTCACCTAGCCCAACCCCCCTGCCACGAGCAGGGACATCTCTACCAAGTCAGGACAGCTCTTCACAGTCTAAATCCGTCATTAACCAAATAACCTAAAGATCATTCATCAAATATGTAGACGGGAACCGGCAGGACAGAGGTTCAGAACAGATCGAGGCGGGCTTCAAAAAAGCAGGCTTTGTGCCACAAAGCATTTTGCCCTACGTGTCCCTCTCTCCTAGGCTCTTCTTTCGCTTGGAGGGGGTAGGACAAGAAGGAAGATGACTTCATTTCTTTTTGAAGTTGCTCTTCAAGCTTAACCTCTCAGAACAGTCCCTCACCAGGTCCCCAGAGCAGCTGGCAAGTAGAAGACAGCTGGCAGAGGCAGAGGAGGATTCCTCACCCAAAGTAAAGGAGAAAGCTCGCTAACCGGATCTTATTTACAAGTTACAAATCCCAAGGAGGTCTGGCCTCCAGCACGCACTCCGAAAGCAGAGGAGCGCGCTCCAGGAGCTCACTTTGCTAACGATGCCTGCGTTGGCTGTCCTGTCATCCAGCTGCTCTCTGCTGACAAATACAGAGCCAGGCAGGTGAACTTCCAGATACTCCCTTCAAGCACAGCCCGCACTCAGCTTTGTAAAAACACACAGTTTTATGCTAATAGGGCTGGGACTAAAGCAAGCAAGGCCAGCAAATCTGGCCATGCACCTCCAGCCGGTGAGCAGAGCTAGCCACAGCTTTGCGTGACAACGGCTGACCGCACGAGCGAAGGCCAGGTAAAGCTTCGGTGGCATCGGCTGGTCACCCACTCACCTCCTCAGACACCGTTCTGCTCTCCACGCCGGTACCCCAGCCAGTCCTTCCACTTTCTTTTGATCTCCCAGGCTGGTTCGCCCCTTACCCTCTCAACGGGGCAACAGCTTTCCTTCCTGACAGGAGCAACCAAGAGCTGCTGGTTCGCAGACACGTACACACAATATCCACCAAGCAGCAACGAGCCCCAAAATGAAAAAAAATTCACCTGTGATTCGCTACGAAGAAGTGGAACGGTTCCCGCAGGCTTAGCAAGCCGTCTGCCGTAAGTGGGCTGTATAGATACATGTATACTTGGTGCATACGTGGTGTGGCGGCTGTTGGGTGTCCCACCCGCGTGCCGCGCTTCCCGAGGCAACGCTCCGCGCTTGTCGCTTTGCACAGACTAACCAGCCTTCACAGCAGAGGCTGTCTGAGGACAGAGGCTGGCCGGAAGACTCACGTACCCTCACGAGGATTAAAATGCCACCTCAGGCTGACCGAGGAGCCTTTTCCCCGTGGAGCCACCAAACATCTCAGCCCTGCGAGGCCATGGAACGGCAGTAGCACTGAGGACGCATTGCCACATCCACACCAGCAGCCTGACCATCAGGCTTTGAAGCTCCGGACTCTCGCAGACTAAGCGAGCCATCGTCCTGAAACCTAGTATGTTGTATGGTTGACATTAAAGCTTCTGTTTAGTGAAAACTCAAGCTCCTGCAGGTTCTTTTTGCCTCTGAATTCCTCTCACCCTCACGAACTGAGCTTGGACTCTGCTTCTATCCAAGCACTGTACCTGCTTCAACTTTAAAATTTCATATTGTAGTCTATACATATATACACACACATATAAAAAGAGTATAAAGAGTCAATAGTATAGGCAATAGTCAATAACATTAGTCAGTCTCCCTTGATAACACCTCGCTGAATTCCTAGTTAGGGTCTGTGTCTGCTGCATAAGAGCAGCTCGCAGCGGACCACCACCTAACGAAGATTACTAATTCACATGCTTTTTTAATCCTAGCAGAGGGATGATCTCGACACTCCGCCATACCCAGAGGAAGACTAGCGATGTTAACTCCGCGCATCCCCCACCAGCACCGAAACTCTACAGAGAGGGGAAAGCGCCGAGGGGTGAGCAAACCAGCGCCGGAGCAGAAACCCACCCACATCTTGTGGCAGAAAACGGGCTGCTGAATGTTCCCAAAGCACATTCACCTCCTCAGCGAGGTCCCGCTGATCGTGACCCGGCGTCTCCCAGGGATCTCCTCCACCCAGCAGCTGGAGGGATCTGTGGTGCAGCAGGTCCAGCCCCTCCGACGGCACGCCAGATGCCCGATAAGGGCTGTGACGAAACCCAAGACTAGGCACAGCATTTTAAACCGATTCAGCCGCAGCCCGCCGCTCAAAGGGGCCGTTCGCCCCCTTCCACCCTCAGCCAGAGCCGATTCCTGGCTGACGGCAAAGGCCCAGCGGACGCGGCAAGGCGTTTCGAGGATAAATACACAATCGCAATCAGCAGTGTCAAAGCCTCGTATCCCCTATCCGCCCTCCCCCGCGGCGGCGCGGCGAAGGGTACTACGCCTATTTTATGCTGTCTTCTCAGAAACATAACGCGCGCCTCTGGCATCCCCCTGCGGACTTTGACTCCAAGATTTAGAAAGCCCCAAGTCAAATGGCATCATCTGTAAACTTAATTTGGGG
>Ga0065711_1045379_pt1 | contig 13523 bp, 7 predicted proteins | sample Hoacrofraction12_FD_59098 | JGI IMG/M metagenome (GOLD analysis project Ga0065711, IMG submission 59098) | Hoatzin crop microbial communities from Cojedes, Venezuela - Epithelial fraction 12 v2 (version 2) | ecosystem: Host-associated > Birds > Digestive system > Esophagus > Crop | place...
TCGGGATAAGGGCAGTTTAACAGAACAGCAAACAAAGGGAACAGGAACAACAACGATACAGATAAGGAGAAAACACAACACAAACCGCACAACCCAGAGAGCCACTCTCCTGGACCGGACCGGCGCCGCACGCTCCCGAGCCGCAAGTGAGTTCCCGCCGCTCAGCTCCCCCCCACCGGAACCCCGCATGACGGCACATGGTATGGAATACCCTGCTCTGTTTGGTCAGGTGGGGTCAGCCCGCCCGGCTGTGTCCCTTCCTGGATTCTGGTGAAAATTAACCCTGTCCTGGCCAAACCCAGGACACTGTTTTAATTTGTATTTATCATAAACAGTGAATCTCATCTGGATTTCCCCCAGAAACATAAATCAGGCGAGATTTGCTCAAACGCATACATCCCAATGAACTTTAGGAGGAGTCTGGGCCAAGCTCAGTGGTTCATGCCATCTTTGCTTTTGATTCTATAGATGAGACATAGAGGAAGCCAGCTGCTAAAGTGGGTTGCATGCACATTACACTTTTCTCACTGGGAAATGGTGGGAAAAGAATTTTGCCTCCATTAAATACAAAGTGTGCTCTCAGACAGAAGGCTTAATACAAAATGAATGGAAGGTCAAACTTTTGTAGGGCTATTAGTCTGTACTGAAACCTACGCAGATTGGAAAATACATGAGAAATGTAACCAGCGTGTTCACTCTGCATTAGATAGCAGGAGATATGCAGAGCCTGAACAGATAACCTTCCATGAGCACTGGGAAGCTGGATTTTATGTGGGCTGTATGAGTCCTACTCTTTATAATGTCTGTTCAGCTAGTACAGTACTCAACTATGAAGGAGCGGATGAAGGAGGAGGGACAAGAGGAAGAGGGACAGATGCATAAAAATACCTTAAATGGTAAAACTTCTATTGACTTTAACTAAGCCAAGAAATTGGTCCTGCTTTTAAAGGCAATACAACCAAAGAGTGATATGGGCAACACAGAACTTTGGGCAATACTAACCTACATGAAAGAGCGGCACATTCATGAACACCTAAAATGGTGCTAAATCTTAACACAACCTTATACTTCATAAAATGCATATTCTATTGCATTTTCCACTCTCTTTTTTTGTTAATTTTCTTTCTCCCCAGCTATTTTGGCATTGTTTTCATTTCTTCAGGTGTTTTCCAGTCACAACTACTCCCTTGTTTCAAAACACTCATTCCTGTTCATTTATTTCACTGACCATGACTTTTCCGTCCTTCACTGTAGTCTTCTTCTCAACTAGTCATGACCTCTGTTTTTCTTCTGGGCTCTTTATTTTGTTTTGCTTCTCTTATTCCTCTTTTTCCCTTCTGCTTTTTCACACAGACTCCTTTCTATCTCTCATTTTTTTTCCTTTGTGTAGTATTCTCTTTATTTATTTCATCACTACTTCCTTTTTACTTTTTCTACTTTTCCTACATCTGTACATGCTTTCTCTCTATTATTTCTTTACATACTCCAGATCCTAAAGGGAAGAATCAGATTTGGAAGAAATGGCGGGGTTTCTGTCACTGCATAACCATTTTCAAAATGTTTTTCAAAGTATAAAAAACCCCAAAGTTATCAGTAACAACTTTCTTTTCTTTCAGGAAATAGATATTTCCTCTGGGCTTTGACAGCAACATTCCAGTTTGATTAAAATCAAGTAAATACTGCATCATCTGAATGGTCCATACCAGAAGCTGATCAAGCAGAACACAATCAAATCCTCTCTTGCTTGGCTCATATCCTTTTCTGCTTCCATCTATTTTCCCACTACCATATCAATGAAAACCTTCTCTATATGTCCCCATAAGATCACAATGTGACTAAAGATGATTCAGCAGCCTCCTGCCACCCACTCCATCTATTCCTACAGCCTAGTCCAGGGGAAAAATGTGCTGGAGGTTTTCTACCCTGCTAAGGTCTAGCCTTGTAACTTAGGTGCTCTGAAAGCACTCAAGTCCCTCCTCTTCACGGGTGGTTTAGCTCTCAGGTTCCTGTGCTGCGCTCTGAATTGCAGTTCAGTGAGATGTTTAAAAGGAGTTAGTATGAATGATTCTCTCTGAGCTCATCACCTACCTGGTGCTCTGCAGAAAACACCAGGATTGCAGTGCTTTCTGCCATTGCTTACATCAAAACAAAGCAGATGGAATGAAGACAGAAGAGAAGCTAAACTAATACACGACAACAGTCTATACGATCAGCCACAGCCCTGCTGGAATCTGAAGACTGTTACTGGCCCATGCACTGGAGTTTGGGAGCCCCGCTGAGCTAGGTACCTGAGGTAAGACACAACTAGAAGTGTGTATAATACACGCGGCATATTAAACAGCTGATGTTACATGCTTTGGAGGAATATTTCCCCCCAAATAACTGTGGGAAATATTAATTATTTATGGAATATTTGCATAACTGCATAATGTGTCTAGATATAAATAACAGATTATTTGCATAACTGCATAATGCCACTAATCACGAGAAGAAAAAAAGAACAAAATATTTCTGGCATTTGATCACACTGTGTCATATATGCACTGTGATCCTTCTTCAAGCTCTCTCAGAGAGAAGCCAAAGCACAACTAAGCTCTACACTCCTGTATTCCATAAGAAGAACAACAGGTAAATTTTCAAACACTTTGCAAATCCTGTGTAAACAGCAGCCCAACTGCGAGGCCTTGCAAACCCCTACAGGCTGGATGGTGTTTTGCACAGATTATTTGTCCAAAACTAGAAGACAAAAACAGACCATGTGCACAATGTGCATAAGTTTCTACAACCAAAATTCACACCTCTGTCACCCATCCTGAGTAACAGTGTCACCACTTGTCTCTTAGGCAGCAGTTTTCATTCTGACATCAAAGTGCTTCACAAGGGGAAGAAGTACCATTCTGCAGATAAGGACATTCAGGCCCAGAAACATGAAGCGACTTTCCCAAAGTCAGAGAGCAAATCAGGGCTAGAAATGGCATCACCAAGCTCCCCTGCTGGCCTCCACACCAGGCTGGATCTCACCAGGCAGTAAGAAATTATGCCTGACCATTAAAATTTATGCTTGGTGCATGACTACTCCACGGGCCTGGGCTGCTCCACGCAGAGCTGCCCACCTTTCGCTTTCCATGAAGCTGATCCTTTGCAACCATCCAGCAAGTTTCTTTGGAGGGGGGTGAGACCAGCTCCATCCCTCCTGCCCAGGGGAGGCAGAGACTCTGTGCCTGTGGCTCAATGGCATACAGGCTTGGGTGTTGGGTCAGGGAGACAGGCTAAAGGCCTGTCCGAGGCTACGGCTCAGCAAATCTAAGAACCAGCCTGGAAAGGGAAGGCAGCCCATGCCACGCAGAAAGACGTCAGCCCAGAGGGACAGATGTATGCACACCCTTTCTCCCTGTCATCAGTGAGCTCAGAAACACTGGGGTGATCCCACTGTAGCTCAAATGCATCACTAAGGTCCCAGAAAAAACACCTGAAAATATGAGCTAAGTTTGTCAAGCTTTAATATTCCCTAATAACTACTGTTCTATTCTCTGTTAAAGATTTCCTGATAACTGCTGTTCTTTTCTCTGTTAAATACTATTTACCTCAGTGCTGGATTTTCTACAATACACAACACTGACTTCATTTTTAATGGTATTTTGGTCTAATTTTAGAGCTTGGTTTCCCAGTACAAACTCAAGTAACAAATGTATAATTATTCTCATAAATAACTCAGCACCTTACAGTAGGTTTCAAACAAGTTTCCCCACAAGGCACAAGTGCCCTATATTAAATTCTTTTAAAGTGTAAGTTGATTAAGGTAAAAATTAGTTGTTATTACCTTATGGACATTTTAGTTTTCATAGCATTTCAAAGCTGGTCCTATCAGGAGTAGATTTGTTGCCGCCCACTGGTACAATCATCAGGAAAATTAACAATAATGTTCAGTCTGACTATAAATCATTGTGGTACAGGCAATTAATTTCTGTAGAAAAATGAAAGATCTATAAGTATTATTACTGTGTAAGCTACATGTTGTGAAAACTCAGATACAGCACAGGCAAATTACAAAAGCAATGCTCCTAATTTCAGAGTATGATAACGCTGGGTCATCTGAGGCTGGATGGCCAGAAGTTCTGTATAAATAATGCTGGCAGCTCCTAGCAGCTTATGGTTGTTGTATCACGTTTATGCTGCATTTGTAATTCTTGAACCTGATACAAGAATACATGCTACCTTACAGAGAGTGAGTCTGGACAGAAAGATCACAGCTAAGTATTTTAATACATCTACTGCTAAAATGAGGTGGTTTGTTGCATTTGTTTATATCCTTGCCATTACACATGTCAAATTTCTATATAATATGCTTCGTTTCAGTTAAGGTCATGGTGGTCCTGGTGAGAACAGAAGAAAGACAGTGTGTACATATGCAGACCACCACATGCACCTTGTAAGTTTGATTTATATTTCTCTACCAACACATACTACAATCCTGCAAAGGTGTATGCTTGCCACAAGTTAGATAAACGTAGCCTCAAGGCTGTAAAGTTTAGTTTGTGTTTAAAGTAAGAGAAAGTAAAGCAGTTAGAAGCTTAATATTAAGCTTACATATTATGATAGCATGTCCTGTAGCACTACAAGAGACATTGTTATAAAAGACTGAAACTCCATTTCATTTGTTATAAATAAGTCAAATGATTTCCAAAATCTCTGGATTTGAGTTTTCAATATTTAGGAAATCAATCAAGCAAAATTCACATACCAGAGAAGCAAAATAGTACTTTGCCACCAGCTTTTAGTCCATTAGACAAATTATTCTCTAGGGATTAATTTCAGTCCAATTTGCCATACCTGAAAACATTTGAACAACATTTAATAATGCCTTGGACTGGAGGCTACCTGTAAAATCTTTACCCATTTGTTGCTGGGTTTTCAAAAGTCAGAATGAAAATGTCTAACAATGGAAGTACCCATGAAGTGAAGTGTCTGTATGGAAATGAAAAGAGATAAAGTAATTCCCGTTGTGATTATTCATATAGAAAAAATTTGAAATATTGTAAGTAAATGTTTTCTAAAAGGATTTTAGAAAGATGGATAGGCTTCCTTTCTTAGCCACTTATAAAATGTCTTCTGCTGCTTGATCCGGCTTTGAAATCGAGTACTTTGAGGTATCCAGACTTCTCAGGGAAGTTCATTATTGAAGAAGAGCATATCCACGAATAAGGAAGCTCTCCCTTGGAAAATCTTGCAGGACATTTTAAATAATTTCTAATATGAAAGCAGAATGGACAAATAATTATCTGGCATACTGGGCACCCGCTCATTTCTTAAGAGCAAAAAGAATTTAATAGGCCATACGAATTGCATTTGTCATCTACTAAAAGATCAGATGCGTGAGAAAAAGTGAAGCTATGAACTATACTAGGCATCACAGAGAAAATGTACCTAGATTCTTTACTGGATGAAACAGCACGCTACCAAAAAGTTACTGCTGGTAGTCAGAAAAGAAAGCCTAATTTCCTTATTAGGAAATAGATATAAATAATTCAGGGACGTGATGCTTTCCATTGAGATACATGATGAATTTAATGCATTTTAAATAGCTGGAGGAAACTCCAAAGAAATGTACTTGCTTCCACAAAGATCTGCACAGATTTTTATATTCATATATGGGATTTTTGACCACATTGCTGTCCACAATAGTATAATTTGTTTACTAAAGACAAGCTTGTGCTTAAGACATTGAGAAAACTATTGAGAAAATTCTTTGCACTTCCAGTAAACCTGCAAACAAACATACCAAGATGGTAGAAATAAATTTACTTGTCGCTTCGTCTCTTCCCTTTTCTTCCCATATACCTAAAAGAAGTCTGGATCTCGCAAATGAACCTAGCCACGTCCTTAGCTCTTTTTGAGTAATGATTCAAATAATTGCTGTTAACAAAATTTTGCAATCTGTCAGCTAACATGTACACTTTACTGGGCAATCATTGACATATTTCAGGAAGTAGAAAGGCTGTTCACACGCCTGGATGAGTGGTCTGTGCCTATCCATGCTGCTTGTACTTATACAGGCTTAGCTGGCTGGGACTGCCCACTGTACGTTTGCCATACAGACAGAAAGGTCTGAAACTCTCACATACCACCTACATATGGCCCAAACCTGCTGTGTACTGTTAAAGTGTAGCTAAATGTGTTCTTTCATTTGGGTTTCAAATGACATTTTTATTTTAAATTTAAGGATTGAGCCATAGCCAGATCTGTGTTATCATATGGGTTTATATGGTCATTACAGAGCTTTGATAAACATATAGACACATCATATAGTTGAGTGTAATCTATCTAATCTATCTGTCTATCTCCTTGCAAGTCTTCCCATATACAGGACATAAATCTTAGGCAGGGATTTGAGGATATATTAGGATAGTATCAACAGATACGAAAATCACAGCTGTTCCAGCTAAAAGCCCTTCTTGATTTGTTAAACAAACATAAAACTGAGTTGAGAATTTTCCAGATTCACCTGGCTCAGCTGTATACAAAGAGCGGTTAAATTAAATGATCTTTCTCACAAAGGTCAAAAGTTAAGTGTCCCTGATTACTTAAGGCCTCATGTCTAATGGGATGATAATCCAATTCTATGGCATCTAGAAAGAATCGTTCTCCTAGTTATTAAATATGCATGTCTATCCCAAGCAAAATATATTGGAGCAGTGAGAAGTGGAGCTAATATACTGCACCAGAGTAGAGTTGCAAAAATGTCAACTTGGAACAGAAAAGCAGAGAAGAAAAAACAAACTAAACCTCCCCACAGACAGTTCCAAAGGGTAAAAAAAAAATCTGAAAATTATTTGCGAAGTCAAATGCTCATAACAAAACCTGAAAGAGGACCACTCTCATACTGAAGTCATGTGACTTTTCCCAGGCAATGTTTATTCTAATTTTGATGTAACACGTTAATAATTGCATTAACTACTGATAAAAGAAAGAACAGGAACTTCATCTTGCAGGGTAGTAACTTCACAACAGGTTTTGTTTCCACAGACAATCACCCATACTATCTGTAAGATTTTCCTATTTTCATGCAGACAAAATTGCAAGTCACAGTTGCAAAGAAACAAAATGTAACTGTGGAAATCAGAGTTCCTTTAACCAGAAACCTTACAGGCAACCAACTTTTTAGTCCTTCAGAGCTGTTAACTGCCAGAATTGCATGCAGTTAAGACTAGTAAAACTCACAAGAACTTTTAGTAACACATTTCAGCACTCTTCTGCTGTGTCACACTGCTTTCCATCAACAGTTTGGCAAATTCTGAACAGGTAAATGAAAGAGGCAGATGCCCGACCCTCTGATCAAGGTGAGCATGGGGGAATGCTGACTGCATTTGAAGGGCATTACTTGTCAGGTGTTGAATGTTTTCTGCAAAAGAAATCAGGGGTTACAGAGCCTAATCCTTTCTGTTGTAGCCTCTCTCAGTGGTTAATCACTTTCATCATTAAAACTATGGTCCTTATTTATAATTAGACTGCCATGCTTTGTATGGGAAACCACTGGTCCTTGTTGTGTCCTTCTCTACTAGCTTACACAGTATAATACCTGGAAATGTTTTTTTTTTATGGAACATACGATGACCCATAGAGGTCCCTTCCAACCCCTAACATTCTATGATTCTACTGTTATATCTCAACCATCTTTCTGATATACTGATTATGTGAAGGTCTACTTACTGTAAAACATTTTGTCTAGTCCTTAATTAACTTGTAGTGTTATTCTTATACTCAACCAACCTCCTTATTAAAACAGGAACACCAAAGCTGAGCACAGATTCCCAGCGTAGCCTCGTAATAAAGAGTACAAAGGTAAAATCTCCCCTGTATTGCTCACTGCTCCCCTGTTTGTACAATAAGGACTGCAGTAACCACTTTGGCTACCTGGAGGTCAGGATCAGTGCCTAAACTTATCCTGAATCAGTGTTTTCCTCAGCACAGTTTCCCTTTCCATACACACAGATGGCATTACTCTTTCCTAGGTAACTTTGCATTCAGTGACCCTACAGAACACTGTATTTGAAGGGAGTAGCCTACCAACACCACCGCTCCATGAATTCTTAAGCCACCACTCGGCTGCTGGCTGCTGATTTTCATTCCTGCATCGCTGACTGTGCAGCCATGCCTCCACATTGAAATAAGCACTCTCTCTTCCTGGGAGAGTTTTAGCTGGCACTATTCCCTTGATCAGCGCACCAACACCCATACCAGCCATGGAGGAGAGTGCAGGGCTGCAAATACCATAATGGCCTCAAATGGTTGTGGAAATAAAAAGTCAGTGATACAATTTCTTCTGTCTGAGAGCCTTAGCTTGCTAATTACCTACCTAGTTATCAAAATGCTGTGAAGAGAGGAAGCGCAGGGGGAAAGGAAGAGAGCTCTGATGCCAGCCAGAGAGAGGGAGTAGCTGAGGAGTGAGGCCAATGCTGGCTGCCTCAACGTAGTTTCTCTTCTGCCTGTGCTGAGCTCCTGCTGCCAGACCCATCGCTGTTGCCCACCCAGGGTGCACATGGGGCTGAGTGATTCGAGCTGTTGGTTGGCGGCGCATGGGAGGGAGAGCTCTGCTCTGGACTGAGGCCCATCATGCCATCCAAGCAAGGAATGTGAGTTTGGTGATCTACTTCACAGTCACCTCCCTTTATCTCCCCTGTCCCCACTAGCAGCTGCTGCCCCCTCAACCCTGAGACTCCCTGTGGGACAGGGGCCAGCAGCAAGCTCAGCTCTTCAGGGCACCGCAGAGGCAGGGTGAGTGGCAGGACCTTGTCGCCCTGCACTGGTGCTGTTTTGCCGCCAATAACCTCGTCCCAGGCACCATGCAAACCTGGCCACGCCGCGCAGCCTGCGAGCTCGCTGTGAGTCCGGGCCTCCTGCCTCTCCATGAACAGGCAGTTCAGAGACACTCCTAGAACAGAAACACACATCTCAAGGAGCAGAGACCAGCAACCAAGTCTCCCCACCATTCTGTAGATTAAAACAAATGCAGAAACATCCAAGAATCCAATAAAGCCTCAAAATGTCATATGCGACTCAACGAAAGGAGCTGGAAAAATCACCTCTGGCTTTTTTCTGATTCTCCTTCCCCAACAGGCAACACAAACTGTCCTTGGCTTGGCTTCATACTGAGCACCACCCAGCCCAGGGAACTGAACACCAAGGAGTAACCCCAGAGAGACAACGAGCAGCGCGGCCTTTCATATGACGGTAGTGAGGACTGTGTGATGTGACAGCTGTACCCCACTCCTGTGGCTGAGAAACAGTGCTGACAGAGCACAGTCCTCTCATATGATTGGGTTTGAGGGTGAAGCAGGACTAGAGCTCAGCTGCAGATTTAACAGCATTCATAGGTTGCCATTTCAAGATTTCCTTCATAATAGAAATTTCAAGAGACTCATCAAGTTTCCCACATTATTCACCATTGTGGTATTTGAACACCTTAGACCAGCTGTTTCATGTGAAACCCATTGCCATGGGCCAAAATCTCAAGAGATTTTGGATGTATATTAGTAGTTCCTGTTCAGTTTTGGGTCCAACAAAGACTTCAGACTACTAAGATATTTTGAGGACTTCAGGTACAGAGGTTCCACTGTGGACTGATTTTTCTTCCTTTACCAAAAAATCATTGTTTAGATTATTTCCACTGAAGCCACTCTCTGTGCATCTGTCTTCTTCATCAGTATATTCCCAGTGTGTTCTTTGTTGCACACTGGTTTAATTAGTGTTACACAGTCTTGTATATTCAGCAAAACCCCTAAAATATGACAAATGTGATTAAATGTTTCAGTTTTGAGAACATCAGCTTAGGTAAGCTTTTACACAATAAGGCATTAATAATCTTTTGCATACGATATAAAACAATATTCTGTGATTGATTAACTGTGTGCTGATCTTCATAACGATAACCATGGATAAACACTTTACTCACTGTGTAGGCAGATACAGCTAGAGAGATACACATAAAAAAATAACATAGAATTAGGAAGCAAATACATGTTTAAGTCAAATATTTGTGCTTTTATCCTTGGAATCTAATGACGACAAAGTTTATCAGATATCTTGCTTTTACTCGGCTGCAATCATGTGGTTATCATTGATAGATGAAAATAGAGAAGAACTGAGTTATGAATTCCAATAAATAAAGCATTTTACTAAATTTGTATGCATTGATGTGTATGCGTTTGTGTCTGCAAACTATGTACTATAGTCAAAATGAAACAGGGGAGGATAAAAAACCTCAAGCCCCCCAAATGAAGTAACCAAGGCTCTATGTATTAAAAGAATGTTATCATAATGTCTCTGGTGTGTATACACACCACTGCTCTCTACTGGGTTAAGTTAGAAATGCTTATCTTTGACTCTACATGCCTATAACACGACTAAGTGAAAATGCTTTTTCCTTAGCTCACTTGATAAGAATTTGTTTACAAGAAAGTAACAGGTTTTAATACTGATGCTTAGCATAAATTAAGGCGTCCATCTTGTGTAACCTAGTGACAACAACACTTTGTAGGGCAATTGCACCTCAACAAGTATTACTACAAACTAGACCTAAAATTACACTACGAATTAAACAGACTTTTTTTTAAAACATCTCCTACTCATGTAAATGGTATCAGCTACCCATTCACACTGCCTGTGTCTTTGTTTCATGTCTCTGGTCCCCATAGGCAGAGCTATCCCAAACACCAAGCAGTTCAAAGAAGCAGATAATTAACTACTACCTATTGTACAAATTGCACATTTTCAATTAATGTTCTACCTCACAGGCAGGGCAGTTAGTTTTAATCAGTCTCATGACATCAACTATTGTGGTTACTGTTCTGATACTAGAAGGCACCTTGATGGTGTCATGCAGGCAGACTGCAGCACATAGCTGCTTCGTTTGGTCTTTGATGTGTGTAGTGCTCCTTCCTAAACACATGAAAGAAAAAGGTTATAAGGCGAGAGAACGACTGAAGGTGACTCTTCTTTGGAGAGGCTGTGCATACAGAGTTCAAACGTGTTTTAGTTCCTACGCTCACAGTTTTCATAACTTCAGGCCTACCCTATGCTATTGAAGATGACAATAGAGATCAGGTGGACACAAAAGACATTCAGAGCCATTTTCTCTTTGCATCTGGCTTGCAGCATGCTCTGTTAGCACTACTGTAGATGGGTGTAGTTTAGAGCAACCTTGAGACTACCCTAGCTAACTTTGGTGGCTCCCTAGAAATTGCAAAAATGGCTTTCCTTCTTGGGTTTTTTTTGTGCTCTGTGCTGAACACAGATTAGCTGGTATAAGAGACGGGGTTAATCCCTGTACTTAAAATTTTTTAAAATAGCCTTAAAAATTTCAACACTCTAGTGAATTAAAAATATAAAGTGTTTGGATTTGGTGTGTGGGTGGGAGAGGGAGAACAGAACAGAAAACTCAGGGAGTAGAGCAAAAAAATACACTTAATTTTCACAAATAAGTGAATGACCTTTATAATGCAGTTGGAGCCTTGCTTCTTGTCAGTTATGGGTCATTGCCCTATTACTGTATTGCCCACACATTATTATTGCAGCAATGCAACTGCACCCCTAGAGGGAGGTTGTGTCAACATTTCTATTACAAACCCCTCTTTCCAGAAGGTTAAAACCTGCCTGTCAGCAAGGAAATAACTTTATTAAAAACAAACCTTGATAAAAATCCATTTGGCCACTTTCAGATGACTACAGCCTTGTCCCAACGTAAAAAACATACTGGGTTCAAATGCTTTTGTGCAACTTTAGAACAGTTTTGCTCAAACCCCTCGCTTGGCTTGGCTGCACCCGCAAGACTCAGGGAGAGAAGTCAATGAAGGAAGCCCCCGGCTTACTGCAGCTCCTGATGACTTTAATGCCCTGGGCCCTTCCAGAGGTGGCTGGCGCCTGGAAAGCCTGCTGGAAGGTGAGGTTTTCCCAGAAACACAGCCCTGCACCAAGTCTTGGCCCCCCATGAGCTGGAGCCTGGAGTCAAAAGACAGGGGAGATCTTTTGCTTCACCACAGACATCTTCAGATGGCTCTTTCTAGTGGAGGCACCTTTTGCTCCTGCTACGGAAATAGCTATGAGAAAGCAACAGTGACCTTGTATCTATACAGCTCCCATTAGCCCAAGGGTAGCGCACCTATCCCTAACTCTGGGTGAAAGCTAGGGTTACAAATATATATATATATATACATATAAAGAATTACACTAAACGTGGTTTTGGCTCCATTTGTTTAAAAAAACCCATAAACATACACTGAAGCCATACACCAGAAAGGCTTTTAGAGGACTCAGAGGGGTCTTTCTGTTGTAATAGGTACATTTACTTGGGTTTTCAGTCCAAAAAATCTATTTTATGTGTATATCTGACTGGTAGATTTACATATCCAGGCAGCTTTTTAGGGAGTCAGTCTCTTGTGTGTAAATAAGAGATGTCATTTGTTAAGATCTAATAAAAAAATCTTTAAATCAAGTACTTTATATTCAAACCTCCCCCTTTAAAATGAAAACAACAGTCTAAAACTGGCCAAGCCAGAGGGGCTATTTATTCTACAGTGCAAACTCTCTCACTTTATGGGAATTTTCTCCTTAAGACAGACAGTTAAAAAATAAATAAATAAAATAAAATAAACTATGACATATTAAAAAGAAGAGGCTCTGTTCAAAAAAAACTGAGGTTCAGATGCACTTCCCACCATGTCTGCTTTGCTTTGGAGAAATCTTGCTCACAAATAAAAGCACTTTAGACCAAAACTCTGTGACAAAATGGGGCCAAAAGAGTTAAGTCCACAACATGAGTGCATCGCAATGAAGTAAATGAGTTTCTTCCTAACATAGAGTTGAACTGGAAATTGTGGCAGCCTCACAGAGTATTAGAGACCTGCAGGTCCTTGTGAAATATTAACAAAATAGAAAATTCCAAGATAAGACCCTGAAATGAAGAATATACCAGCAGAAAGACGGATTAGAGTACACTGCGTGGCTTCTCTGCCCCGTGGAAAACACAGTGTACAAATTAACCACTGTGTCCTCTGAACTACTTGGCAGCAAGAACAGGAGAGGATATGCCAGATACTGCAGTCTGGTTCTGCTCCCTGGCTCCCAAAAAGGCATTGCCTAAGCGTAGGTCTAGTATCATAGGCAGGAAAAGGAATTGCAGGATAAGGAGAGGAAAAAATCTCCTTGTGCTCTTCTGATCACTGCAACCATGGTCATATTTCATGGATCCCCAAGACTGCTCTGCAACTACAGCATCTTCTGATGACACTGCAACCTGCAGGTGCCTAATGGCTACTCCACAGCTCTGAGGATTTTACCATTTTCCTTTTCTTCACAATTCTTTTCTTCACCTAAGTGTACAAATCCTGAATCCTGGGATTTTTTTTTTTTAACTGATGACACGATCTTCCTCTGCAGATCTGTCCAATTTCAACACAATCAAGATCTTGTCAAGCACATGAATCCTTAACTAGTTAAAAAAAAAAAAAAAAAAAAAAAAAAAAAAAAAA
>Ga0065711_1045380_pt1 | contig 13523 bp, 4 predicted proteins | sample Hoacrofraction12_FD_59098 | JGI IMG/M metagenome (GOLD analysis project Ga0065711, IMG submission 59098) | Hoatzin crop microbial communities from Cojedes, Venezuela - Epithelial fraction 12 v2 (version 2) | ecosystem: Host-associated > Birds > Digestive system > Esophagus > Crop | place...
GACCCTGCTTCGGCAGGAGGGTTGGACTAGATGACCCACAGAGATCCCTTCCAACCCCTACCATTCTGTGATTCTGTGATTCTGTGATTCAGTGGTGCCCAGCGACAGGACAAGGGGCAATGGGCACAAAATGAAGCAAAGAAAGTTCCGTCTGAACATAAGGAAGAGCTTCTTCACTCTGAGGGTGACGGAGCCCTGGAACAGGCTGCTCAGAGAGATTGTGGAATCTCCTGCTCTGGAGGTATTCAAACCCTGCCTGGACGTGGTCCTGTGCAACCTGCTGTAGATGACCATGCTTCGGCAGGGGGGTTGGACTAGATGATCCCCAGAGGTCCCTTCCAACCCCTACCATTCCGTGATTCTGTGATTCAGCTGCCCTAACCTTTCTTTCCTGGGGAAGGGTTGTCATTCTTCTTTGTCCTATTCAGTGGTCCTTTATTTCTGGTTCTGGGCTCTGAACCATTGCACAGGGTAGGATGGCATCACCTGTGTTTTCCCCTCTGAGAAGATCTCACCTCTGCACTTCCCTAATACCCATGATGGATTCAGCAAGTCCAGTTTAGCTTTCTGCCTTGCTGTTCTGCTTCTTTTTGGAGCAATGAGCATTTTAATCTGTGACCAAATAGCTGCCATATGGAGAAGTATAATTTATTTGGAATAAAGACCCTTCAGATAAAGCAGATGCTTAAAAGCCTCAGTGAAGCAAACTGTATGCAAAGCTGCCCTCCCTGGCAGGCTTATCAATCCCCAGTGGTGGGAAAACCCACCTCCATCAGACTGCTCCGCAGAGTTGCTTTTTCTCTTTGTGTTTGCATCTCCCCCTTGAAAGTAGCTTTTCAGGTCTACATGGGACTTTTTTTCCCTTGCTCACTGCTAGTCCCAGTGTGCTCAGGAAGGGTGACTACCAGGAACCAAGCTTCTCATGTATTTCTTTAAATCCTTTCTCGCTGTGTGCTGTTTCCTTCTGGTGCTGTAGGGATGATGGTTGTATTTCAGTATTTTCAGTTTAAAAATCATTCCAAAATTTAGACTTGAGAAAATGCCCAAGCCAAAAACGCACTCAGAGTTTTCTAGAACATGCACAAGCTTTTCAAGAGGGGCAAGACTGAAAACCCAGCTAGACCCATTTCTCTGAAAAAATCCTAGGATGTGATAGGGAGTGCTGCTGGTAAGGGAAAGGCATTTCAGTAAGAATCTCATTTTAGTGTCAACCAGACCGCAGCCCTATATGATTCTAAAAGGGAACATTTTTTTTGCCTATAATAAATATCAACTTGTTTCTTACCGCCCTCTGTGGAGAGAGAAGTGTTTGCTCTTCTGATTGCTGTTTTCTGTAGCTGGAGATTGTATCAGTATAGTTATCCTGAAATAAATACATTCACTCTGGATTTGCAGATTTGCACCAAGGTAATAGAGACCATAATCGAGGTCCAAGTATTCAATGCAGGGGGGGTAAAAGAAAGATGCGAAAAAGTTTAGCTTTGTGGGTGAAAATAGGAGCTTAAGGGTTTCATCCACAAGCCCAGGAAAAACCAAGAAGGGGAAATGTTGAACGTAGGAGCTCCCTGCAGACCATTTCCAACACGGAGAGATCCTCTGAAGTAGGAACAAGCTGTCGTGCAATTATTTACTCTGCTATTTATGGAACAAACCACACACATTTTCCTGCCATAGCAACTGGTGCTGCACTCGGTGTTTGCAATACACACACAATTTCTATGAATCATCATTAAAGTAATCATCTTTGTGACCAGTGGACTCTAGCAAGTGACTCATTAAGACAACCACTGGAAAATAATTAGTACACATACTTGTTCATATACCTGTGTCTCCACAGAGGTCTCATTCTTGTTGCGCTTTGGTTTAACTCCAGGGGAATTTTGCTTTCAGTGTAAAACACTTGTTTCAATCAAGGTAATTACCTGAGCAGTACAGTTTTGTGTACAGTGTTTCCATTAAACCATCCTATTTATCATGAGAGTAAATGAAACAATTATAGTCAATTTTAGAGCAGCTCTTGGCAGTGGTCCAGCCCAGTGGCTTTGTTTTTGGGGATGTATCTATGTTGATCTCAGCTTGAGTGTGTGAAATTGTATCCCTCTAAAAACCTCATTACAAAATGCTACAGATGCAGGGGTTCCTGCCTCAGGTGCTTAGCAGGTTCTTCGAGGTCACAGCCATCTGTGACTTACTGTGGATTTCTTTTCAGAAGGAGTCCCTGTTTTTCTTCTTCCCTACAGGTCTTTCTTCATGTTGTTGGTGTAGCTGAGATACATGGGAATGGATGAAGCTGATGTTTGTGTGTAAAATGCCAGTTTGGTAAATGCTCTTTTTCTAGCCATGTTACAAGTGTGTTCTTTACTGGGATCCACTGCCAACTTCCAAGCCTGGTGCTTTTCATCATTTGCTTAAGAAATGTTTGTTGTGTTTCCAGCAGTGATTTACTTTGAGGAATTGGAAAACTGTTTATACCTTCTGTGCAATGAAAAATCAAAGTCAGAAGCAGGATTAAATTGCTTAAACATAAGTGCTTAGTGCTCTTTGGGCTATTGCAAGGTATTCTTCACAAAAGTAGGACTTTCCTATTGTCCAGTGTTTTAACTGCCAGCCCAAAATGGATTTCTTACTCCTTGTGCATGGGCAACTGGGTCAGCTTCAGGTCTCCACTGACTATAAAGAGAGTTAAGATGGCAAGTGTGGGACTCAGTTACTCATATGGGCATCTAGTGCCGTTTGGGCTGCCTTACAATCTCCTTTCTGGCCTCTGCTCCAGGAGGGCTTGTATCTTTTGTGTGTCCTGTGAGATGTCTGCCAGCATGATATAGATGTTTTGACTACTTTATTACAAGTCAAATGACACTAGGTTTCTTCATTTAGACAAAAGAATCACAACCATACAGGTACCTTCATTTAGATACCTGAAGTTAGGTGTCCTCTTCCCTCCCGTGGAGTTTGTTCCTTGCTCTAACACTCTGTTACTTGAATAAGCGTTTGCTTTGCCATTTCACGAAAATACATATGATGCATAGCTGTTGATTTCTTCAAAGATGAATATTTTCTACCTGTTGAGGAGCAGCTCCTGCTGTGCTGCATGTTTTGAACAGCCTAGCTTCACAGTATTATTGGGGAGCAAATTAAGATGCTGTGATTTGCACACAAAATTCCTTTCGTTTAAGATAAAAGAGCATGCCTGTTATCTGCAACAAATTTTCATGTGCTCAATAGCATCCAGTCATTCTGGATGACTGGATGACGTAGGTCAAAGAACTGCTATGAATTCCTGGGAAATAAAAATTCTAATTATATTAGCTATAATTCTAGAATAAGGGGGAGCTGCAGAACATCACTTATATACTACTAAATATTAGACTAATGAGTTAGATGCTCTCAGTCTTTTGAAACATTGATGAGATAGATACCTATATTTGAAGAGGTTTACAGGCTAGGAAATTACCAACGCCACTATTTAAAGATCTGTCCCATGAACTGCCCACATACGTTGCAAACGACTGGAGCTGAGCATGTTGATGAAATAATTAATCCGTTAAGAAGTACTTAGAGGAGACATGATGTAAGGCAATAACCAAAGGAAGAGCAAATGATGTCAAAAGTATTAATTTTTCTCAGATTTAAGCTGTCAGACATTTGGATCCCAAATTGTGCTATTCGGGCGCCTCTGCACAGTGGTACTGTTCTTATCTACCAAACTGCCTTGAAAGAAACCTCTGTCTGACAAATTTGGTGTTCAGTCAAGCTATGCAAGTGGGTGAAGGAGTTCTTTTCTGGTGAAAGACTTGAAGTATATAAAAATATAGTATGTGTTTTAGAGAATACAAAAAATACTCTATGAAAAAGTTGTCGCCAACAAGAAAGCATATCCATCCAGGTGTGCCAGTAGTGGGTTGTGGTCCTCCTAGTCCTTAAGATGGCCACTGGAACAGGGTGAAGGACAGAGCAGGTGACAATTGTCGGGACAATTTTTTCTCCTTTTTTTAGTGAGAGTGATAAAAAAAAATATTGTGTTAACTGGAACATCTAGGTCTATTGTCCTTTTTTTTTTTTGTTCTTACCCCTTTAATGCTGTCTTAAGTGCTGGGAAAGTCAAATAAGTGTGTTTCCAGACAAAAATTGAAATGTTTTATTTTTTTTGTCATTTTCCATATATTACCAGTTCTGTAAATTACCCTACTGCTAAACTTTTCACATGAATTTATGATTCTTTTTGGCCATCCTAAAACTACATTTATTGACAGATAATATTTTCAACCAGAAGTATTCCCTCATTCTGATTACAGTACTAAAACTCAAGGAGAAGAGTCATCTCATGAATGGACAATAAATAGTGGCATCCATCACTCCCAGAAATCAAAGTTTGTGTTCTATGAAATATAGACATATTACAGTGATGCAGGCAGTAACCTGAGATATAATAATGGGGGAGATATAAGAACTAGAATAGAACAGGCTGGAAGACTATCTAAAAACATAAACTTTCAGGAGCTGATGTCCTTTCCAAATAGCATCCTGAAGGAGAGACTGGATTTTATGTCTCAAAATATGTCCAAAGCTAACATTTCTGTGCACCAGAAATAAAAAACATAGTTCCCAATACAGGAAAATTATCCCCCAGGAGCTGAAATCTAGCCTAACTGTTAGCGACCCAAAGTAGCTGATTGTTTCTAAGCTGCACATTGCTGTAGAGGATGCAAAAGACTATTTGTAGAGGCAGCTTCATTTGGAAAATGTGAGAAAATTTATTATTTACTGCAGCTGCAAACTATCATGCTGTTAACCAGTAGCCTGAAATTGAAAAAAACAAGTACCAATTGTGGGTTTAGTTTTCAAATGGTCAGCAGATATTGTAATGATGCCTAATGAATCCCTGGAACAGATACATGAGAAGTCAATGGCCAAACATTATCTGTTTCTCTTGTTTGCAAGAGCTAAATCAAACTAGCAAATGCAGTATAAGAGAACTGAAATTTGGTAGTGGATTACTCTATACACAAGTGAAAGATCAGTCATTTCTTTTGGTTACCCCAACGTTAGTTCCAAGACAAGCATATTGAGTCACAAATATTCTTCCCACATACTCAGATCTTGAACTAAATGTAATTCATTCTGGGGTCAGGTGGTCCAGTTGCTTTACAGGCAGTCAGGTTCTGTCTGAGGAAAATTATATTTAAAAAAAAAAAAGAATGAAAGGAAGTTAGAGCTCAAATTCACCTTTTTATTCTGCTTTGTATACTTGTCATTTCTGCTGCATTTACTGTTTGAAGCATAACCTGAGTGAAAAACACAACTTTTTTTTCAAGCAGCAAAGCAGCAATATTTTGTTTCACAGTGTTTATGCTCTGATTTATGCTGGTGCCATAGTGTTACACTCAGTTGCATATCCAATTCCATTCTTAATGTTGCTTCTACAATTTACAATGTTGGCATCTGAAGATGTAAATGTTAGACTCTTGCTTGTCTATGCTGTGGTAGATTCTGCTCATGGTGAAGCTTCTGCATTTCTGTGTGTGTGTGAAAATATTTTAGGAGGTTTTCGTCAAAGTCCATGAATGAAATGCTGTGAGCTCACCAGATGGAAGATGCTGATGGAAAACTAAACAGCTACAGGAAAGAAAACATTGCTTTTTGAAAGGCAGAACCGTTTATTAGATCATCATCGTCATTAATATATTCTTCCATTATTTGAAGAGGCCACTATCTTGAGAGGCTCAGACACGAACATCAAAATCATGAACACCTATACTGGAATTCATATCTACTACAATTTAGCCCTTAAGAAATTAGGAGCTTAGTCGAAGTTCTATGTCTGGGATCTCATTATGCTCAATAAAAAAAGATATGCACTTCCACAAACTAAACCATCTCACGCACATTAGGCACGATAGGGAAGGATTAATTCTGCAGATTAAATAACTGCAATTAAAGTTTCCACATGTAGGTGATGACAAATGGACAAAGTGTCTAAATTCTCCTTATAAACAATGGGCATCGTGTTAATGCAGTTAATGAAATAGAAAGAGCTATTCTGCTGACCAGGAAATAGGAGTATTATTCAATTCCTTAAACACAGATGTCTAGTGCCGTTCAGGTGGCTCAGTGAGATGTGTGGGCTGGCAAATGTGGCACAATCAGAGGAGATCTACACCCTTCTGAAGACTGTGTGGGTTGCCCTACAATGCCTAGAACACCAGTAAGTTCCCATGGTTGGGGAAATAAATGTGCCACAGTTCTCTCTAGAGTGAAATCAGAGTTTTGTAACTCAATGCACATGAAGACATCCCCATTTAGGCATTTTCCTCTGGAGCTGATTCTCATCCCAGTTTATGATTGCATGAATTGTGCTCTGAAGGTGTTCCATTCCTTGCATCAGCTATGACTATCTCAGATTAGATGCCTAATTTTTAGATGGTTGAAATTAGGTGACATAAATTTCTCCTTCCCTTTAGGGCTTCAGGAGAAAACTTTACTTTCAGTGCTGGAAATACTGTAGAGCTATTACATTTTATGAACTAGGCACTAAGCAAGGAAATGTGATGTACCCTTAATAGCAGTTTACATTTGCATGTTTAAAAGCCTGAAAAGCCTGGTTGTACTTTCACAGCTTTCTGTGTGACTGGTGCAAAACAGGCAGGTGAATGAAGTAATATTATGCAATTTTTGTGCTCATGGAAGAAGAAAGACCACAGTTCAATATGTCTTTAAACAAAATGGTTTCATGAAGCAGTATTTCAAATGTGAGTTGGGTAAGAATTGTGACACTCATTCATAATACACAAAGTAGTAAAAAGTTAAGAGATGATCCTCCTGAAATTTCTACTCCAACCCCAGCATTGTGATGAAGACCTTCTCTGAATTCATACTGAAGGCTCAGATCCTTTCTGGATCTGGTTGTTGCTTCAACACACCAATGGCCAGCAACAGCTTTACTTTGATTTAGTGATCATGTCCCTAATTCGAAATTAACTGAAGCCAGGAAGTATCTTTCCGTCAAATATGTACGATGACTATGCAGTTAGTGCAGCGTGCTCAGTTCCACTGTACATGCTGTTTTGGTGCTATTTCCATGAGGTTTGGTGGTCTTTTTAACAGTTTAAAATATTCCAAGAGTTGCATTAGTAGGTGAAAACAATGGTGGCAGGGACCTTTAAGGTTCTTCAGACACTTCCATTTTAGGTTGGAATAACCATCTGCATCTCATAGCAGAAAGCATCAAGCTCCATTTGACTTTGGAAGCAACGGAGATATCTATGATTGGGCCTTAGAGATTTGCATTAAATTTCTTATGGTGCCTAGTGTGGCTCACTACCCAACTGCAGCCCCCTGTAAATGTGCTTGTTTGTTCTTTTTATTGCAGCCATCTCCTGCAGACACGTAAATGGCTGTTATCAAACACCCCATTGTGTTCTTACTGGCCAGATGGCTAAAGGGGCATTACTGTTCTCTCACCATAAACTGTATGCTTTGCTGCAGGCATTAACAAGGCAATATATTTTTTAGGAACCATTAAATACTTGAGATATAGGTAGTAGCAGGTATTGCAGTTGTGGGCTTAAAGATGCTTTTAAAGTCCTTCGCCTTGTCCTTAAAAACTCTGCTCAAATGAGGTTGCCTCAGGAGACAAATTAAAATAAAAATAACACTCGAAACACAAAGTTTGGTGGTGCTCCTGAGATCTGCTTCTGTTAGGAGTGGAATCTTGCAAGTCATGAAATGCCTTTTAACTTTCCTTGAGAGAGACAGATCCAGATTTTCATGGGTGCAGTAATGATCCCTCTATTTTTAAAGTGTTAACCTACTTCCTTTACAGGTGCGTCTGTTCCAAACACCTCAGAAAAGAGCAGCCTGAGCCCAGAAAATCCGATTAATGAAACAAAGCAAAGCAACCTGTGACCCTGTCATATCTCTTGCTAGAGGCCAGGCTGTCAGATCTTTGGTGAACATTTACTCTATCACATACTCTGTGCTGAGTAATAACAGAAGAGGACTCTATGCTTGTAAAACTAAACTGCTCTGTAGTTAGAGAGCCGTTTACAGCTGCTCTGTAACCTTCCAGCCATTCTCACTCCTACTGTGAGCTCCAAATTCTTCCCACCTTTCCCTCCTCCAGTATTTGCATTTTTCCTTCCAAGTGGTGTTGTGTTTCTCCAGCTGAGGTTCACTTCTGTGAGCTGTCAAGCCACCACCTGTGAAGTGTTGACCCCCAAAGAGCCCACCTGGTTTAGTGTGCAAGGGAAAACAGATCTCCAAGTAAAATGCTGGAAAATGTGGATATTTCCTAAGCAGAACACTTTTCTCCTGGAAGCCAGTGAGTGAAGAGCCCAACACTGTTTTCTCTGGCCACTCCACCCTCTCGTGAGTACGTGTTAGTGTGTGGGCTTCCCACTCACAACATCTCTCTAAGGAAAATATCATTATCTGCATGGGACCAACAATGTACTGGAGCCATTAAATCACTTAGCTCTATGCTACTCAGTGCTTTCTTAGCATGTCTGTGAATGAGCCTTGGTTTTGCTTTCAAAATCTGTGAGGACTGTTCCCAACATATCAGATCTCAGTGCTGTCACAAAGCTTCTGTTTTCCTTCTACCCATGAAGTCAATGCTGCTCCTGCTGCCTGTTTCTTAGGTTCCTTGAAGACAACTTTATGTCTTCCCCCAAATGTCTTGCCCTTGGAAAGAGATGTCTGTAACATAGCCATGGAGCTAACTTGCCCTTCTTTTCTGATCCCTCCTAGTTCATGACTGGGTGGTGACAGGCTAGTGTTGCTTCCTCATCTCCATCCTTTTGCACCCATCTTCTGTGGCTTGCATCTAACGTTGCTTGAGGAAGGCAGTTTCTTCTTGGTCTGGACTTATACAGCTCGTGACACAGAAGGAATAAGGACTGTATTCAGTGATGCGGTTATGACACACAATAATAGTGAAAATGCTAGTCATCATGAATTTCTAATGCTGTGACACCACCAGTATCCCCCTAGCTCTGTTCTCCTTTGCAGACCATTGGTACCCTCACACTCTCAGACTTGGGTGGAGATCATAACCTGTGTTTTCCAAATAGAGGAGAATAAAGTGAGTCTAGGGATTTGGTCATTGTCCTGTGCCTTGATAGGCCTTGGACTCAGTTCACTAACAGACTTCTCGTGCATGCCTCAGCCTCTCCACACCTTGCCTCCCTGCACACTCTGTTGGGATACTCACACTACCTTGCATTGGAATAATGTGGGTAAAATAGTAAAGCATTTGGGATGCATTAATCAGGAAGTCAAAGAGAAGCTGCTTCTTCTTACTCTCAGTGCGTGTCACCTCCTTCATGCTGATGACATGTCAAGTCCATAATCTGCTGTCCTCTCATAACAGCTTTCCTATTCTCTTTGCCTAATTTTCAACAGTTTTTGTTCTATTTCTTTGCTCATATGAAGGTGCTAGCAGCAAGCAATCAAAAAAATCCACGCTGTTCTTCACATACTCGTTAAGATTTTATTTTTCACCTAGACTTACAGAAAACGTCCAGCAGTCAGACAGCTTATTAGGTTAAATTCTTGTCATGTTTGTGACTGTATTTTCACTCTTCCTGTAGCCGGAATAGACACTAAGTAGTTTTGTTGGTTTTCTGTATTATGTAGAGCATACCAAACAGAGTGAAGTCTTCATACCTACTTTTTGACATAATAAATCAGTCACAGTAATTAAGATGACATAGAGATATCAATACCTGGTGTGCCTACCCTGACGGAGCTCACATTTTGTGAATGTCAATTTAGATGGAAAATATTTGCAAAGCAAACCTGGAAGATTCATGGCATCATAAGCATTGTCACATAATGTATGTTGGCCAAACACACAATGAGAGAAGTAAATTTACAAACTGCAAGGCCATTACTAATTTCTGAGCAGTCTGCCAGAAACTGTTAGTCCACATTTGCATCAAGTAATTTAAAGTCATGAAGAAATATGAATAAATCAAAAGCTGTTAAATGCATAGTTTGCACACATGAACAAGAAGCTAAATCCTTCTAATAAAATACTCAATAAATATTTTGCCTGGCCTTTTACCACAAGCATAACAGTGAGAACAGGAAAATTTGCAGACAAATTTAATCAATTTCTCTAAGCTATAGTCATTTTATTCCAAGATTATGCAAATCCAAAATTATTTTTCTTTTCAAAACCAAAGTACTGCTTAGATTTCATAGCTTCTATTGTCTTTGCTTTTCAGTGTGCCATTGATGTCACCTTGTTTCATTTATATGAATGTTTTCTTTTCATTAGGGCAACTCAATCAAAATTCTGATTTTGGTCCTGGACTTTCTTTGAGCCTGACAACAGCAAGCAGGTCAAGTCAGGGCATCAGGGCGTTAGAGAAGAGTCATAATTATTGTCTGTTGTGCCAAGAGTTCATTTTTATCCAGAGGATATGTTTTTGCACTAATGATTTCTCAGTTCCATTATCTATTTCATCTAGTGTTTGTTGTTACAATGTGATATTGCTTTTGGCTGATGGTGTTTTAATATCATTTTTCTTTCAAACTGGTACTAATTTCCAGACTTATGCATCTCTTTTGTCCAAACCTTAATGAGTCAATATATTTATACTCATATAAATTTCTCTAGCTGCCATTAGAAATGGTTCAGTCTGAAGAGCTGGCATTGACTGAAGGTGACTTTTGAGTGTCACGCACAATAAGGCATCTTTGTGGACTCTGACACCATGAGCCTTCATCCCTGATGGGAATACCTTGTTCATGCACAAATCTCAAGCTCTTTCTTGGAGTCACTCACTGTGGGTGGTTCAGCTGCATTCCTTGGTTTTTCCTGCTCAGCACAAATGGTCACTCTGGGGATTTATCTGCACTGCTGATCTAATTTTGAGCTGCATCTGTCCATCCTATGTTATCTTTAGAGAAAAAGTGGTTTTCATAATGCAAAATATTTTAATTTTGTTATCCCACTCCATTTGAAGTTTTTCTAGGGCCGAGTAAAAGAGACAACAGAGAAAAAGAGGCCTGAGGAAAATGAGATAGCTTGGGAACAGACCTCAGCATCCGCCTCTAGGTCATGGTCTTCCTGAGCTAGCTCAGTCATTGCCAACTGTGCAGTGCTGCACTGTATGAGAGAGATAAGCCTGCTTCTCCACCTCTGATCTCCCTCATAGATTTACTTTAGACCTTAAAGAACTCACTTCATCCCTGTTGGCCATAGTGCAACTGTATTTTAACTTAAGGCTTTCACCTGAAGACCCTGTGCTTAACCAGCAAAAAGAGGAAGACTAAACAGTCCCTGGTTGTGTGTTCTTTAATAAAGATGTAGCTTTTGCTACTGACACCATCTTCTACTGAACATCCAAGTCAGCAGTGTACATAAGGGATAACTCAGAGAGCTAAAGGATTTACTCATCCAGTGCAAGCAGTAATAACTGCTCAGGCATTCAGCAGAAAAAAACCTCCTGTGTCAAATTTTGCTCAAAGGAGTCACACGTCCCCACTGTTTATATTTCAGCAAAATACCAGTTATTTGTCAAGCTTCACCCATACCTTTGCACCAAAAGTAAAGTGTGATGTGAGAGGAAATAAGAGAGTAATTCCAAGCAAGGCTGAAAAACTGATGCTCCCTCATTGTCTGTTTTTCCCAGGATTGCAATTTGGTTTTGCAAAGGAGTCAGGTCTAGGAGGACATAATAAACTATTTTAACACAAGAACTGAACTCAGTGGATGCTGCGAACTGAAATATAGCTAATCCTTTTAAAATAGAGGATTTTTTTCCCAGCTAAATAAATTGGGCTTGCCTTTTTCTGTGCTATGATAACAGCAGAGTGCGGACAACAAGCAATAGCAGGAAAGGTGTTCACATTTCATTTTAACCAGTTGTCCCCACATTAATAAACCCTACAGGAATTTACACCTTTCTTAATTCCCAGACATTTTAGAAATAAATGAAACTATTTCTCCTGGAGGCACGAGGGATCATGTCACTAATTTTTGATGTCTTGAGACATATACTAGGGAAGTGATGGATCTTCCCTAGCTTGAGCTGTCTAGAGTGGGGTTTTTTATGTCAGACTTGGGTGTCTAGGCTGATGCTGTGAACCACAGAAATCTTGGCAGTGGGGTCAAGGGATTTATACCTCAGTTCATCTGACCAGATGTAGGATTGCCTTAAACACCTTTGACTATGCTGAGTAGATCTCCTTGAGTTACAGAAGCTTCACATAGAGGTCTTCTGCCATTTTCCCTCTTTGGTTAGTCTAGGTTGTGGCACTGGATTCTACACTGGTGCAGCGGAAGTTAGCCTTGATGTGGGATTTAGTTTGAAATTGAGACAGCCTAATTAAGTGCCTCTGTGCACTGAGCATCTCAGCTCCCACAACAGTTAGTGAAGGTAAGGCTTACCTGAGCTGCCTAAACAGAAGCATGCAGCACATGTTGGGATGCTGTAAGGTACCCTGACTGTACCCCAGCTGCTGGTCCGGACCAGCAATGGCCTCTTTTAGGTCCTGCATTGTACCTGCCAGCTGTGTGCAGATTTCTCAAAATGAGATCCATTAAATGCAAGAGGTATTACGGTGAAGCTCAGTTCACAGAGTAGACTCTGAGGAGCTGAATATGTCTTTGCACTTTCTTAGGAGGGACTCAGTTGCCAACACAGGGAAATCTAATTTGAATTTAGGAGCTCTGAGAGAATCCATCTGTTTTTCAGGCAGTTGAAATCTATCTCAGTGGCTCTGTTGCCTAGACCTCTGTTGACTATACTGGGAGCTCAGACACTTAAGGCTCAACCCTGTTGCACACACAGAAGCATCTAGCATCATATGAGTTCTCATAGGGTGTCAAAACACCCATGCAGGCCTGTTTGATTTGTGAAGAGTACCATGCTCTTCTGCAGCAACATCTGGAATCCAGAAAGGGTAGTTGAGACCATCTCAATGTCTTCATACAGCTTCAGGCAGGCTACTAAATTGAACATCTTGTGTACATATAGACATTTATATGTGGATGCATAAGTTCAGATTTGTCAGTTTAAATGTGTATGTCTACAGTGAATTGTTTTACAGCACAGGTCAGATAGGAGGAAATAATTTCATTCCTTATACTAATCCTGGAAGAAGTGTGTTGGAGAACACCCAATATCACACTCTGTGATACTACTTTCTTTACACCAGCTGAATTAGTTTATAATCAGACTGACTGCAAGAGCTGTGAGATCCAGATTCAAAACACTGTCTGCAGGCTAACTCTGTAAAAGAAAAGGACAATATTCTTCTCTCTGCTCCCAGAGAAATTTTTAAATGGCTGGTGCAATTGATGAAACTTAAAATTCCATTAAGATTTTTAGTGACAGGGACTCACAATCTACAATTCAGACTAACAGAAGAAGATGTAAATAGGTTCAGGTCAAAACAAACAGAAGTATTTAGCTTCAATTTAATGAATAAAAATCTAAGCAAATGTTTGTATCTGAGAGGGAAGGGTTTTTAAATTTAAAAAATTCAAATGAGCAATTATGTATAGCAAT
>Ga0065711_1045381_pt1 | contig 13523 bp, 1 predicted proteins | sample Hoacrofraction12_FD_59098 | JGI IMG/M metagenome (GOLD analysis project Ga0065711, IMG submission 59098) | Hoatzin crop microbial communities from Cojedes, Venezuela - Epithelial fraction 12 v2 (version 2) | ecosystem: Host-associated > Birds > Digestive system > Esophagus > Crop | place...
AGAAGAGAAGAGAAGAGAAGAGAAGAGAAGAGAAGAGAAGAGAAGAGAAGAGAAGAGAAGAGAAGAGAAGAGAAGAGAAGAGAAGAGAAGAGAAGAGAAGAGAAGAGAAGCCTGACAACATGACTTCTCACTGTATTTTTTTTCTTTTCACATCTTGTTTTCAAGAAGGAATGCTTTTTTACTATCAGATATTGTCCTACTTTTGCTCATTTTTAATGTCCTGCATTGCATGTAAACGTCTATTCTAGGCTCAGAAGTAATGCGAGCTTTTTACATTTGCAGATGGAGTTGGTTTGCCAAAAGTGTATTTTTAGATGAGCTTCCACATAAAGGCAACCAATGATCTTTGCAGAAGAGAGATGAATACCATATGAAGGAGTCACAAGTGAACAGCTCATGACAAAGCCACCGGCAAATTTAGCACTTATATTGGGAATCAATGGGTGGAGAAGACAGAGTATGTTATACAAGCCATTATTGTTGCATTATGGAAACGCTTCCTCCAAATAGATGCAAGGGATGGGATTCTTTTACAATGCACACATCTACATCTGACTTAGTCACTCCGAAAGCCACTATGAGAAGAAATAAGCAATTTGAGGATGTGATTCATCTAGCGTTTCCTAGATATTAAATTTAGGATGAAGCTTTGCCCTGAAAGGACCTATTTTTCTCACCACATTTTCTGAGTTTTTACTACTATGTGGGAAACTGGATGATTAGCATAGACACAGATCTCTGCATTGTAGAGATCCATAATTAGTGAGATGAAACTTTCTCCAGCGATCAGAAATGTATGAACACAAAAATGTAGAAATAACAGGAGAAAAATAGGTGTGCTTTTTCGTATAATGGAAGGAAGTATTAGTATTACAAGCAATATTTGGAGTCTAGTAACCTGTGTATATTCTCTGAGATTACGTATGTGTATGTGTACATGCATAATGTCTGTCATAACAGCTGGTGTTCTTTGAAATTCCATGCCTTTGTGTACATAAGGAGCTATCTCTTTAGGGTGGGATTATGATGAGTAGGGCAGCTATACAATGCATAAGTGTCTTGGAATTCATCTTTGGGTGTGTTCCGTTTGCGTTTATGTTTATGTCAATTTTATACTCTTCTAATAGCCCTAGGAGCAATTTATACAACTGAAATAATAAAACACTTGGTCGTCTTGCTGAATTTCAGTACCCTGAAAGATGGTAAACCCACAAAAGCCTTTATTCCTTGTTGTCTCAGCTGCAGAAATTACCACTTGAATCAAAAAGAAAAGCTTGTGAAAAATGGAAAGGCAGATACAAATTATGAGCTCTTGAGGTTTATTTGGTTCCTAGGGAATCAAAACACTCAGCCAGAAAGCAAAGAAAGAAAAGAAATAACAATAAAAAATCTAAACCTTTACCATCTTAAGGGACAGAGACTATCTTCCTTTTGTTCCCCAGTTCACACTAAATGGTATTTAACACTGTGCATTGAAGTCACTTTTTGTTGCATTTTAATCTGGTAATTAGTTTTTCCATGAATCAAATACTTTTTAAGGAGATCAAACTGAAATAGCATTTCGCTTAATTCTGATGAGGTTGAAGCTATGCTTCATTTGTCCAAGGGTGTTTAAGAGTTGAACAATAATGTGTAATATAGAAAGTCTTTAGCAGCAACCTTTTCCATTCCAACTAGTGCATAATATTGGTTTTGCAATCATGTAGTAATTATATAAGGAGGACATATTTATTACGAATTATTGATTTTATAATTACTGCTGCTAGTGTTCACATTATTACACAATGAAAATCTTTTAATATACAATGTTCTTCACCCTCAGCTGGCAAGCAGATAGTGCAATGCAATTTACTGAGTAGCCAAGAGTAGATTTTTATCGGCACTTTTTTTCCAACTACCTAAGTGGCTTGCTTTCTGAAAAAAATATTGCTGATGGCACTTAAGCCAAGAAAAATGTCCAATCTCTCAAGGTCATTCCTGGAATATTATTATAGTCATTCAATGAAGAAAGAGAGAGAAAGAAAGAAAGAGAGAGAGAAAATTTTGTTAAATTGTTGAGTTATTTTACAGCTAATATCACTAGGAATTAAAAGTTATAGCTTTAAATTTGCTCTAAGCTAAATAGACATAAAAGGCCACTATCATACACACGTTCATGACACATGAAGATATATCTCCTATGAAATTGATTTTTCTATGTGTGCAGCCTGACTACTCAGTGCATTTAACCCGCCTGTAGAACTACAGGGAAAAGCTATATTTGGGGCTAGTGCATAATTGTCAATATGTTTTATATTCTTGAGCAAGGGATTTTTCTTAAAGACATGTACAAAAGAGATTGTCCAAGTTCACCATTTGATTGGGTCTGTAGCTGCTGACTAATAGCTGTTGCTAAGATTCTGTTGCCCCAAACAAAGAGGAGTACTGCACCATCAGAAATCTTTAGAAATAGGGCTCTCCATTACTGGCATCAGAATTTAACTTCCTGGTTACAGAATTTAGACCTGGCAGGTGCAGGGAAGAGGATGGAAGTACCTTTCACAACTTCCTCTGCACTAACCAGGGCTGGAATTTTGACTGGAATCATGCAAGACTGCATCTCTTTTTCCTATAGACACACGTGCACATACACATACGCACACTCCCTTAAACATATATGCAAATTTGGCAACAAGCCCAAGGTTGGATGTGAATCTGAATTTTGTTACTTGACTGCTTTCTCCTCAGTAAAATAATTTCATTAGAATATAGTTATCATGTGATCTTTTTGTGAAAGAAAAAATACTAATAAACTATATCACACTAAGGCGAGCCCGTTAAATGAGAAGTATTGGTGTTTCATTCCAATGTAGATTCCAGATCACCCCAGTTATATGATACCCTGCTCAGCGTCTCACCACTTAAGTATTCACACACACAGACACAGAAAACAAGAAACAAAATTCAGAATGTGACCTTTGAAATGGCAGAAAGAGGTTGCTGCTGTATGACAGACCTCATATGATCTGGCAAGAAGCATACTTTGGATTTTGCCACAGTATGAACACACATACAAGAAACCTAAACTGAGGAAGATGAAATGCGCTTCAGTCCTTCACAGGTGTTTGACATTTCAAGTTGAGGGGAATACCCTGAGATGTATTGATACTGGGAAGTGTTATATTTTCTTTTTTTTTCTAATGAAAGAAAGGGGAAATGACATTAAACCTGTCTTGGCTCATGGTAAACAACACACACACACACAGAATAGAAATAAGAAATATAACCTTTGTTTTTATAAGGGATACATTGTCACAAAATCGTAAATGTGTTGCTTTTCTGAGGTTCATGAAATATAAAAGGATGATTGCAAAACTACTACTGTTGTCCTTCAGTCAAAGGAATTAGGGGTGTTTTTAAAATTGAGTATTTTAAGCTTTGTCTGGTATATCCCCAGGTTGAGACATCATTGTTCTAACACCTTCAGGGTAATTGTGTCTATAGCTAAAATAGAAAAGTCAGAAGCATGTCAGGACAAGCTGGTTCCATAGCAAGATGACATCAGCACACAACACTTCATCTTGTTCCTGCTAACCTTACATTTTAATTTCAAAAAACAAGAAAATGAGCTATGGACTTTCTAATCAGGTCCAGATGGATTCGTAAGTGAAAATCTGGTGTTACAAACAATTGTAAGAGTATATGAAATGTGTCGTAATGGTTGTGATATGCTGGCCATGCAAGTTTCACAACTGAGTGTGCTTCTCACGACAAATGCTTAAGCAATGCAATATAAGGATCAATCAATGTTGACACGGTGTTCAGATTAACTGGATGTTTTAATGAGTCTTATCTGATTCTTGCAATAAGAGGAGAGCAAACAATGCAGAAAATTAGATCAGTGATTTAAAAATAATGTTTTTTTCAGTGTTTATGCCCAAAAGTTTTTAACTTTGAAAAGTCTATGAGCTATAAAAGCAGTAACAAGAAAAATACACCTGCTACACTGTTATATCCTTTTCAGCAAAACAAGTAGCGGGCAAGCAAACATTAGGAGTTTATTCTTGTAGTATACTCCACGTAAGCTTTTGAGATGTGTAAAACAGTATAATCTTAAAAATATGATTTACTGGAAATTTACAATAACTTTTCATATATTCCTTTGATAGAAGATTTCAGACAAGATTCTCTCTCTAAAGTGCCTCTTTCTCTCTTTGCTGCCTTTTTCTCTCTCCATTCATAGTACAATGAACTGAAGATGAGAAGTTTTCATATATAAACATCTGAAAACCTAAAGAGGGTTTAATTTCAGCTATGGATATGATGTGTCAGCACAACCATGACAACTCATTTAGCAGTGCAGTAACTTTGGCATTTAAAAAACAATTTGATCAGCACACCTGCAGTAAACATTCTTTCTTCAAAAACTCAGTAATGTTTTCTAGTTTGGTTGGATAATATTAGATAATTTTCAAAAACCCTTAGCCAGGAACAAAATCTTTGAGGTAAAGTTTAAAAGGACTTTCAATTCCCCTAAATCTAGATTACCAAAATTAAAAATTTTGTCTATGCTTACAATGTCAGCCATAGTCAACAGAGACGAAGAGTCTGCTTCAGGGTGCAATTCACCCTACTTTGCATAGGTACAGGTTGTAGGAGGAGGTGGCATGTCTGCTGGAGGTACTTAGCTCTCTTTGTTGAATCAGGTAGGGAGTCCAGATGGCAAATTCAGACTACACACAGGACTTTTAAATTAATTACTTTGAGATTCTCAAACCTGAGAGAAATAAATACAATATGACTTAAAGAAATTTTTCTGCAATACTGAGTTCTGAATATTATCAATACCTTGGTTGAAAAACGCAAATGGCTTTTTGGACTGAGTGTCCAGTTTTGTATGTAAGGCACTTGGAATTGTCTAGGAAAAATGCCTGTAGATATCAAATTCCTTTAGCTGCACGCTGTTTCAAGTTAGATACACATAGATTCCAAAACTATGGAAAAACTTTATCCTGCATCTTCTTTGTAGTTTACTCTTCCCTGATTTAGTCTGAGGTGTAGTCAAAGATAAATTCCTTCCTGTTTGTATAAATTAATAATAATAATAAATATTTTTACTGTCCCAGAGATGTTACAATTTATGTAAAAGACAAGAAGCAACAGGACTTACAGGCAAACAGAAAGTGGGCATCTGATGTGCTTGCAGGTCTTGAATTTCACAATATTTTTAGAAACATTTTAATTAATGAGTGTGAAAACAGCTTCCTTATTTTAAAGTGACCACCTATGGCTCTCATGAAAATCTTTGTGCCTTTTTATTTTTCTTGAAAATATCAGGAAATGCAATAGTAATAATTGATGATGATGACTGTTGTTTCAAAGCCAAAGACTGAGTTTAATAGGTTGGTAAGTCCATTCCTCTCTGTGGATGTTAATTTGTGACATTCTGTCACAGACCTGTAGGGCATTTTGTTAGTGCTGGTAGAAAAATACTTTATTTTCCCTGCAAAAAAAAATAAAAATAATAAAAGTGATAAGAATAATTTTAAGTATACTTCAACATTTAGAAATGGGGTTTTTAATTTTATTTTAAGGAAAAATATTTTAATTACAAATATATTTTATCAAAACACAGGAGTGTAATACTCCTTGAAAGACACATATTAACAAAAAAAAAGTGTAGCAATTTTTTTTTTATTTTCCGTAGAATGCAGCTGAAAACAACTGATCCTTACTAGAAAAATCAGAAATTTATGGAAGTTAACATGAAATTCTCAGACCACTTCAAAATTTTTCTTCTGTTAATTTGCTTCAGTGCTATATTAACTGCCAGCTTATCATGTATCTGTCCATCTTGGAAGCTTTCTTTATGCCAGCAGCAGTCTCTCACTTGTAAAACATACACAATTTTTTATGTAGCTCCTGCTTTAACCAAGGAATATTAGATCTAATTCTGTAAGGGCTGACGTGATGACACCGCTATCATTGATGACTTGCAGACTTCTTATAGGCTCATCTATTAGAGACAGAATAATTGCCATCTGTCATTACAAAGATAGCTAATTGTTTTTAAGTAGTTTTAGATTTGTTCGTTTTGGTTTTAAGACAGCTAAACTAAGCATCTTCCTCTAGTTAATCTTGTAAACCACTTCTTCAGAAAACAAAACTAGCCATATTTAAAGGCTGACTCATCTCACCTGAAGGATATAAACCAGGCGTAAGAGATGTCCTGATTTCTTCATCAGTTACAGAGGAAGCCAAGAAGACTGACAAGAAACCCCACAGTTCAATAGTAATATTGAGGTGAAATGGATCTTTTTTTCAAAAGGCATTTCTTAATTTCATGGAAATAATGCAAACTGAAAAAAGATTCAAACCCTCTACTTTAGCAGTCTGTAAATCAGTCTGATTTTACAGTTGATGTTTAAACTGTTTTTCAGAGATCTGTTTACTTTTAAGTCTAAAGGAAAACCTTGATTCACTCTTCAGTTTTGTCAAAGCAAAAAGCTTCAGCTGGTGTACCATAAACAATATATTTAGGGATAATAATAATAATAACACTATAGTATTGATACACTAATGTTTTTACTTTTTTCTTGAATAAAAATGGACTTCAATTCCATGACAAAACCGTAATTTTTTTTTTTCTCAGATAAAATTATGATTTACACCCTTATTGTCCATGGGTTTCTATAAAAGAAGGATTTTTACCTTTCATAGTGTCAGATAAGAAATGAAATATCCAAGAATGAAGCCTGAATTTTCTAGAGACTAAATCACAGGTTATTTGAAAACTGTTCTGTCTGTCATTTACTTTCAGCTTCATTTAATTGGAATGACAAATAAGGCTTTACACTGCTCCATGTCTCCACTATAACGCTTGTGACTTCTCTCAGAGAATGCAGATGCTGTCTTTCCTAGTCAGCTACCTGATTTTAATCACTTTATGGCAGACATGTCACTAGTGAACCTTTATAGGTTTCTTAGATTTTGAAGTTAGAAGATATCACTGGGTTTAGTTTAGCCTCCCTTGTAGCACAGAACACATGATTTTTAACTCCTGCTTCAAGTCGATAACTGAGATTTGTAGAGAATAATCTTTTAGAGAAAAACAAAATCCAATCTTGTTAAAAAATTTCCCGTTATGAAGAATTCAATATAAAAGTTGTCATTCTAACAGTTAATTTCTTTCACCATAAAAATGTAAATGTGTCTACTCTCAATTTCCACTCACGTTTTCTTTTCTCTTTCCCACTAGGTTAGGTCTGTAGTATTATTATGCTTCTTTTTGTTTCTGTATTTTTAATGTGGCCTTTCCCCATTTTGTAAATGTGACAAACACGCTTTGCTCTGAAATACATTACTTGTTATTAACCACACTGAAAATACAGACCAGGCTTAGACAAAAATCATACTATTGCACGTCAGCTGATCTCTACTCTCTGTTCTACTGTGTACAATAGATGTGGGTTAAACATAAGATATGCTGAGTTTGCTTAGCCCTCTTTTCACCGAACTAAACTAATTCAAACAGCCTTGATTTTCTGCAGGGTAGACTACTTCCATGGATAGTTACCACGAATCAGCTGACTTGTTATATGTGATGTCAGAACAACTTGTTCATGTATCTGAGTCTAATAGTATCCCTGCCCCTAGATTATTTGAGACAGAGAGCACTGTGTATCACTGGCCTGTATTCTTCATTATTTATCAGTCCTGTAGCTTTTGTATCAACTCCAAGTTTAGTGCTAATGATTTTGTGTTTTATTCCACCTTGCTGATACAATGTTTACTAGCGTAGAGCCAAAAATCAATCCCAGGGAGACCCCAGCCAGAACATCCCTTGTTAATGTTAGTTCCCAATATGCAATTATGTTGTGGGACATTGTTATCAACAATTTATTTAATAATTCATGATTATTTGAAAAGCAAAGGGGTTTTAATTTTTTGTAGTTTCTTGTATACAAGTTGATTCCTTTAAAGCAGTTACATTATTACTCAACATTCTTACTTTATTCAATTGAATCAGTCCTCTCATCAAAGCATTGACATGAGATGGTTTGAAAAGATAGTATTTCCAACCTGTGAGTATTCACTGTCATTAATCTATTACTTTCCTTTAATTCATTGTTAATTCAGGCTTGTCTCAAATGGTCTATCATTTTGCTTCGGATCTAAATGAAATTCATAATTGCTTGGATTATTCAATTTATTCTTCCTTAAAAAGTTTGTTACTACACTTTCTTTCCATTATTCTCCTGGCATGTCCTGAAAGACATTATAAAGACTGGATTAAATCTACTTTAAAGCTTTGGGTAGATCCTGAGCCAGCTCTTTAAAATCTTAAATACAAAACTACAGAGTCTTAAAGATACAAAAAGGAATCTCAAGTGAACCCAATGAAATTTGTATGGAAAGTATGTCATCACGTGGTGGCAACCATGTACTGATCGGAACCCTTCACTGATCATTCCTAGATTTTCTACTTCCATTATAGATTTTGCTACCAAGCTCATGCACTACCATCCCAGAGTCCTGTTGTCATATGCAGTCTATACTATTTTTAATGACACATTGACATAGACTTTGAAATGGTGATTGTTCAGACAACTTTATATTAGCAGTTACAAACCAAGGTTTCTTCAATTGAAGAATTTACCCTTCTTGTGAACTACACTAGTGAGTTGTACTGTATACTCTAGAGAAGAGGGCTGTAGTAAGTGCTGTTAGCTCTTTTGATAATTAACAGAAAAAATTAGATCAAGATATTGTCCCAGCAGAATCTAATATCTGCTTACAGAGCTTGGCTGCCAGCTGTTTCCTTGAACATCGTAGAAAAGGAAAGGGAAGACAAAATTAGGGTGAAAGGCATCTGCCTTTAGTACCATCCATGGCAACAAAGAGATCGTATCATTACATCTTCAGTCACATCTGATCAAGCCATTGTAATGATATCCCCTACTGTCACTCCCATCCTTTGCTCATCATTTTTACAACTGTGGTAGTTATGCTACGTCTGGTGCTGTTCACCATCTAGAACCACCATTGGGGCTGCTTCAGTCTCTGTTGTGATATTAATAGTAAATTTAACCACCAGAGTAGATCCTCATATTGGTACTTAATGGCTTCTAAACTAGTTCCCACTGCAACAGAATTGCTTTGTTGCTGTCTAAGGACATGGAGAACTAACATATGTGAACAAAACTTCCAGGGAGAGCAGCCAGGGACTTGCTTTGCAAGATCACCCTTTGTTAACCAGCCAAGGAGCAATCACTCTGTAATCAGCATAAATGGGGAAACCAGCTGATATTTAGATGCTTGAATAGTCAGAACACATAATGGGCTGTAATAAGCCTTAACTTCTGGTCTTTCGTTGGAAGTCCATGGCACCTTTCACGGCAATTAGCAGATTTGAAATCTTTCCTTTTTAGGTGAGATACCAGATGTTAGTTACTCGGAAGGTCTGTGTTCAATATAGACGTGCAGCTGCAATCTTGCTGCCCACTAATCTAGGCCCATCAATAAAATGGAGTTAATGATGCCACCCCTACCTTCATTGTCTATTTTGATCATAATCTTCATTACAGAAGGCTGCATGTGGGATTTTGTCTGTTTGTTTTTTTTTCTTTTATTTTATTTTGTTTTGGTACTCTGAGTATATACAGTTCAAACAGACTCAGACCAGTTGAACAGGTAACCATACTCTCCTAAGAACTGTAATAGCACTACATGGCCTTATCATTTCTTTGTCTCTCTCTGGAGTCTGTAGTACTGCATACATGTGGAATATCTTATATATCGCTCTCTTTTTACCTTCCCCAGAAAAGAAGACTTCAAAAGGTTTTACATTTCATTGATTTTATCAGAACATTTCTATTGGGTGATATCTGAAATCATAAACCTCAAACTGGCTGAGTAGATGGCAGGTAATATGTAGAGTCATGTATTCATTATGTTTTTCCCAGTGACTGCACACATGTTGAAAACCGGAAACATACTTCAATTTAAGAGAGTAAATATTATTTTAAATGACATGTAAGTTAAATCAGTAATTAGTAAGTAATCAAATCAAGCCAGTCATTTGAGATTCTCATTTGTGTAGTGTATATTTGGTCCTATGCTTCTTGACTGATGTTATCAGAAAACATGTAAATGAAAAAAATCAACTCAGTCTTATATGAAGTACAAGAGGAAAAGATGGAACTTTCATTGCCAACTGTGTTTGCCTATCATTTCAAGGGATTGCCTATGTTGTGGAAATACCTTAAACTTTTTTTTTAAATTAGTACAGAATACTCCGCCTTAACGGAGCTTTTTCAGCTTTTGCTACCTCGTATTTTTTTTCTTCCAGTCTTCATCTCTGCAACAACTCCATTTACCTTGCACAGCACTACACAAAACATTTCACACTACCTGAACTGTTTTTCTCTCAACTGGTTTCCTATAAGAAAGAAACAAGTATAAATCTTGTCTTCTACCCAAATGTGGTGTAAGGAGTACGGCTATCTAATGGACAGGGTTCAGCCTGATTTCATTTAAGGAACAAATTAATTTACTAGGAAGAAAAAAAGAAAATAATTAAAAGTAACATGATGTCACTAAAGAAACATTTTGACTACCGCTATACATTGTTACAGTGTTCTTCTATTATTTTCATTGTTATTAGTCTATTTTCCTATAGAGGTCAGTCTATAGCACTCCTAAGAACATACGAACCAACAGATCAGTTTTAATTTAAGCTGACCGAGAAGTAGCCAGCTAGAAGATACTTTCTGTGTCTCACGAGAAGAAAAAAAAAAAAAAGAAACAGAAAGAAAGAAAAGATTGACATATAAAAGGAAGTCTAGTTGTACCCTACTGGTGGCTATCAGGGAAATAGTAATATTTACACATTAATAAATCCACAAGGGAACATGCTAACAGCAAGAAGAAAATTAAATATAATCATGCTTTGTTGGATGACCTGGATTTTGTCGATCTTGCCTTGGGACAAGGATTTTTCTAAAAGGTCGTGTTGTGTCTCCATTCAGATATTTTTGTGATGGCTAAGTTACAGGCAGGTGATAACCAGGATTGTGATTTTGGCCATAACAGTTGAGAAACAAGCATTTGGGGATGAAATGCCTTGATCAAGAGTGGTTGTGGATGAAATCACAAGGGAAATAAACTGCTTATCATGAACATAACTTAAATTTTTGAATGGCTTGTGTATGTGTATAATCATCACTGTTAATGTAAGTGAACTTTGTGTTTATGGATGTATGTTTATACAAAAAAGAAAATGTAAAGGGAAAAATAACTGCATCCTCAGAAAGGATACAGAATGTCATGTGCAGAAAAGAGGAAACATGTTTGGTTACACACACCAATGGAAAAAAAAAAGTCAGATCTTTCTTAAGACAGAATAATACAAACTTTGTGGTTCATAAAATGTATTTAAACAAGAACTGCTGTAAATTTCTAAATAAATCATTTATGTACAAGAGATAGAAACATTCTGCAGTTTATTGAGATGCTTAAATTGGGTTACATCTGCACATCCACTAAGCAGAAATAAAAAAATTTCTTTCTCAAAGATGCATGAGTAGCCCAAACGAAAATTGAATTGCTCTCCAGACATATCTATCCTTATTCACTAAGTACACTGTAGGACAAGAAGACTTTTAACTTCATCGTGTTCCTGGCTTAATGCCAAGGCTAGATGAATGAAAGCTAAGCTACAAAACTGGGTTTGATTCCTTCATTAAAACCAGTAGGAAGTAGAGGAATAATAATGTTGTAAAAGTACATTCTCCAAGGTAAATCTGTGCTATTTCAAGTATGTGAAGAAATAGATTTTGCCTTCATAAAGATTCACAAATATTGGTTTTGTCACGTTCTCAAAACATTGACTTCAAAACAGGACCCGTTTTCTGTCACCTAACTTAGATTTAGAGTCTTTGATTTTTTCTCAAAAAACATAGTTCGTATTAGCTCAGAAATATACATACGGGATTCTTTTCATAAATTGATCACGAAAACAAACTTTTCTTTTGTATTGGGTTCAATTTAAATCTTGAAACAGTCTAAAATTCTATATTTTATCTTCTTTATTTCATATATTTTGGTAATAAATTCAACTTGCTTCAAAGAATAGCTGTAATTTCTAACACCTCTTATTTATGGGGTTAAAAATGTATCAATATCGAGTTTATCTGGAGTATAACCCATGTGGTAACCTGATGTCTAATTCAGGGGTGGTCCTGTTTTGCCTTCAAGCTCCCCAAAGATAAAGAGCTAGTTGGATTCTGATTTGGGACCCAGACAAATCCATCATTTTGTTATGAATATGTTGTACATCTTTGAGTAGCCTTGACCAAGGGTAAGGATGCCTGAAGAAGTTACCACTAGCTAAATTTTGGTTCTGCGATTTTAAATTCTATCTGTTGTTGCACAGTCACTGTCTGTAGGTGCTCTTTTTTCTACATGGTGTGCAGAGAGAAGTGCACCTGTAGAGCAGTCATAGAGCTTTGTTGACCCAGATCATATTTCTTCAACTACAAAACAGAGCTAGCCATGATTCTCCATGAGGTGTTTTGAGTGTATTTCTACACAGTATAAGTAGTTATTATTATTATTATTTTTATTATTAATAATAGATTTGCTGATGCATTGAGCAAAATCTTAGCAAAAGTGTAAATTTCCAAGAGAAGTAAATATCTCACTCCCTCTATTAGTTGACCCTTTCCTTCACTTCTTTCTTTCATTAAAGTGAAAGCTGTCTAAAAAGGTCTGGTCAGGATTGTAGCTGCAAAGTAAGTCAATAGGAGCCAGTCGTTGAAGTTCTTTAGGCACCTTTGAAAATCCCAGCCTGACATCACTACAAATTAGATGAAGCAGAGCAGGGTTTTTCTTTGTAAGTAATATGAAAGTCACAAAGCACTTCTGCTTAAAAAATGTTTCCTTTTCATTACAGAACTCTCAGATGATTTTGAGCTTGATTCTCAACATGGATTTTTAGTACATAAAAATAGCCAGCACTCTGACAGTACAGTAATGAATGATTAGGCAAGGAAATGAAAATAAAGGCAAGGAAAGGAATAGCGTAATGAATGATTAGGCAACGAAAGGCAAGGAAAGGCAAGGAAAAACAAGGCAAGGAGAGGCAAAGCAAGGCAAGGCAAGGCAAGGCAAGGCAAGGCAAGGCAAGGCAAGGCAAGGCAAGGCAAGGCAAAGCAAGGCAAGGAAATGCATGGCAAGACAAGGCAAGGAAAGGCAAGGCAAGGGAAGGCAAGGCAAGACAAGGCAAGGCAAAACAAGGCAAGGCGAGGCGAGGCAAGGCAAGGAAAGACAAGACAAGGCATGGAAAGGAAAAAGAAGGCAAGGAAAGGGAAGGGAAGGCAAAGCAAAGCAGGGCAAGGAAAGGCAGGGAAGGGAAGGAAAGGCAAGGAAATTAAAGGAAATGCAAGGTAAGGTAAGGAAAGGAAAGGAAAGGAAAGGAAAGGAAAGGAAAGGAAAGGAAAGGAAAGGAAAGGAAAGGAAAGGAAAGGAAAGGAAAGGAAAGG
>Ga0065711_1012060_pt1 | contig 13522 bp, 8 predicted proteins | sample Hoacrofraction12_FD_59098 | JGI IMG/M metagenome (GOLD analysis project Ga0065711, IMG submission 59098) | Hoatzin crop microbial communities from Cojedes, Venezuela - Epithelial fraction 12 v2 (version 2) | ecosystem: Host-associated > Birds > Digestive system > Esophagus > Crop | place...
TGTCGAAAGCCTTGCTGAAGTCTAGGTAGACAACATCTACGGCTCTCCCTTCATCTACCCAGCCAGTCATGTCATCGTAGAAAGCTATCAGATTGGTCAGGCATGATTTCCCCTTGGTGAATAACGCATGTAACGCACCGTAGGGGTTCAGAGACATCACCACTCCTTTGCCTTTTCCTTCAGTGCGATGCACCTGATTATGCATCACATAAATGACTAATCTACACATAAACACATGTTCTTCCAGATAGAAGCAAGACAGAAGCTACAGTCAATTATTCCCCCTTCTTCAGAAGCTATTAAAGAAAACCACAAGACTGAAACCATTTCTGTTTCTCTCAAGGGTTTTTTTTCAGTTATTGAACTCCGTATTGTCACATGGACATACCAAAGTTTCCACTGAATGAATTCCAGGACATTTAGAAATTACAGCATAAGAAGTTCCATTTTACGATTTTGCATTAAAACCTTATAGGTCAGTGCACACTTGAATGCAGAAACCTTCATCCCTCAAAGGCAACTACTGAAAAACACTTGAAATCTTATCCTGGAAGCTCTGCTAAGAGTGATTGCCGCAGAGGGGTAGGTGATTTCTGAAAGAGCTCACAGGTAACGGCAGTCTCAGGTAGCATCTCACTTTGCAGAGCGTGGGCAATTCGCACCTATGAGTGGTGGGAGAACATGCCTGGCCTTGCCAGGACAACAGCTCTTGGCCGAGCTCTTCACTGATGCCTCATACACACAAATGTCCAATTTTCTATATAGCAAATGGCAATAAACTCCCGTAGCTATCACTGTAAGTCTTAGACTTGGTTGGCATGAGACCATGTAGCCCAGGAGTCGCAGGGCTGTGCTCAGCAGCCCATCACCACAGCATCTGTCATGGTATGGACTGCCTCTGGGGAGATGCCTGGACCGGGCACACAAAGGATGGCCAAAGGAGCCCAACCTGCACAACCTTTTCCATCTAGAAACATCCTCAGATCAACTCAGCCATGCTTGGACGACACTAATAAAAAAATTGGCCAAGAGCTGCTCCTAAAGTACGCACTCACATGTCTGCTTGGGCAGAAAGGCTGTTTCTTTCCCTTACTGCAAACGCTGGTGGAATAACTAAACCGTCCTCAAACTTTTTCTGCTCTAAGACAACCACACACTATGGGAAGGTACGAGAAACCCTATGGCCAGAGACACGTGTAATGGAGCCAGCCCAGAGACCCTTGCATTCATTTTGAAGTTGTTCCAGTAAATCGGAAAAGCAGCCTGGGTAATAATTAAAGATCATAGCAGTATCTTTGGCAGAAGATGAGGAAAATAGAACAGGGCAACAGCACTCATCAGTTCTCCAAACTGTTGTGACTTTTCTTTGAGCCAAGATTTGCAAAGGCAAAACACGTTCTGCAAGTACAAAACAAGAAAACTTCAACCAGGATATAAAAGCTTTGCACCTTTTGGGTTGTGCTGGTACTACTATGCCTGAAAATTAGAAGCTCATTCCAGTGGCGTGAACCACATTCAGAGATCACTTATTCACATTAAAAAATATAAGCTAGCCCTCAGTCAAGCACAGAAGGTCAGGCAGTTAGTGGAAGCTTAGAAATAATTTTCTAGAGCTGCCTGAATCCAAGGTTACCTCTCAGAAAAAAAAAAAGGCAAAAAATTTACCACTTGTTTTTGTCTGAGCCCAAAGACAACCTAGGTCTCCTGGAACTCCTCATTCAGCATGGACAAGGCCCTCAGCTGAGAGGTGGAAATGCAGCAGCACATTCCCTGAATGTGCTGGGAAAAATCACCGACGGTGGCGAGGGAGGAGCGAGAGCCTCCAGAGCAGCTCGGTGTGGCTCGGTCCAAGCAGGTTTGCTGCCGAGTGCTTTTTGCCAGATCGTGCACTGGAAAACCTGGCTTTTTGCATACCTCCATTTGCTAATTCTCCGTATGATAGTACTCCAGCCTGCTGTGGCACACCTCTGGAATTTAATATCTTTAAATATTGACAGATGGATTGTTGTCTCCTGTTACTCAGTGAAAGCTGGAAGCATAATGCTAAGCTGATTAAAAGAAAGGGGATCACCAGCTAAATCCATTTCTTCCTGACTTCTACATGTGGAAGTACCTTGTCATTGCTTAAGGGATATATTTTTGTAAAAGATCTGGCTCCTGAGCTAGCAGTACAAACACTCCCTGGCTGCTCTTGCAAGGAGCAGACTTTCTTCTTATTCTGCTCAAAGAGCTTTTACCCTTCCGTATCCTGCTGTGCAAAAAGAGCATTTTTTTGTCTCACCTTGCAAAAGAAAGAATCAATTTTGTTCTTTCATTGGGGAAAAAAAGGAAAAAGATTAATCGACAAAGCCTGCTATTTAAAAGGAAAATTGTTTAGCACCTCAAGGTCCAAACACAGCACACCACGTTGTCCAGCCCATTGCCTCTGCCCAGACTGGCTATTGATCTGAAGAGACAAAAGGGAAACACAGGCACCGAGAAATAAAGAGGCTGCTCGAGCCTCGCCCAGCAGGTAAGTGGCAGAGCCAAGATGAGCAGCCAGCGCTTCTGCCTCTGTCATGTCCTGCCGTGTTCCCTGGGCCAGATTAAAAGGGTATTTAGTCCAGGTTTTTAGAAGCCTTTATGTTTATGGCTCAGAAAACACCAATCAATTGTAGGGTTGTGAGTCGAGAGGTGCCCCTGAAATGACATCCTGACATCTCAGAACAGGAGGTGCAAGGGCAAAATTTGGGAACTACTCATTTTCTTTTCCTATTCACATGTCACTATTGTGTCTGCAGCTGATCATAAGATTCTGCTGTAATCAAATGCGTTTGGAGTGTAAATACACCTTAAACTGGAAGTTTACATCCGTTGATCTCTGTGGTGGGCTCTATTAGGCCCAAAGTGTTGAGCTTGGCAAGTGCCCGTGCCCAGTCTCACCTCCGCTCTGCGAGCAAATGCCCTTTCACAGACATTAGGATGTTCCTGCTTGCACAGTTGCTCCACTGTTAATTGACCCAATACGAATTATCGAACCGAAATCTCCACTTTCTTTAAACTGGAAGATTACAGTGTGCAGGTAAATGAAGATGGAAAACAAGTCAAGGGAAACCAAAATTAACATCACTCTTCTAAGAATTTACAGGCATGAATATGTATGATACATTATAGATTTGACTGATGAATGACCTGTAACTCATCAGAAGTAATGGCTTACATTGAGTAATGGCGGTTGCTCTTTAAAGATGAAACATTAGTCACTTAAATGCCTTCCACATCGCACCACAAAAAAACCTTTTCGCTATTTAAGTACTGTTTTCTTTACAAGAATTTCAAAAAAACTGTTCCTGTTCTAGATAAGGTGCCCAATTAGTCAAAATAAATACTCCATCCCCTATTTCCTTGCACCATCTTTGGCCTTGCTGTCCTTGCTTTGTCAATTAATTGCTCAAAGCAGGGGAAGAGGGCCCATTCCCCCTACACCAGGAGAGATCAGAAGTAAAGTGGGCCCACCTCTTGCAGGCAGCGCTGAAGAACGGGCTCAGCCGAAGGAGCTCAGATACAGCGAAGACCCAGTGAATACTGGGAGTGACAATGTTCTGCTTAGTCAGATGCTTTGGGTGCTTGTGGACCCACAAAGGATGAGCGAACAACGACCTTGCCCGTTGCATTATATACATCTAAGAAGTAGCAGACTTTTTCACCCATATTCCAGCTACGTGCACATTTTGTCTTTCTGCAGCGGCTCAGCCAGAACAACGAAACCAGAACTGCCCAGGGCTTTGCAAAACAACAGCTTGGACCGGGTGATCAGTAGAAGAGATGGTTCCTCCAGACTTGTCCAGCACTGGTAGCTGGTCAAATCCAGACTTATTTTTTCTGATCAAGAAGTATAAAGGAATTTTGTCGACGCAAAACTTTAATGACATGTGATGCTTTTTCTGTGTTTGCTCTGGAAAGTGATGACTCTGTCCCACACAGTTTTCCTAAACAATTCAAGTTTTGATATTTTAATGTAATGTTTATCTTTCTCCTTATGTTTGCCCATTAACTTTACACAAAGCTACTCACGTCACCGTGTCCCCCTGGCATCCATCATCACCAGTGCTCCACAGCAAATATCATGCTCCTCTTGAGCTGTCAGAGGAGGAGGAAAACAGGTGAGAACTGGCACATCTCCTGCCTCTCCATGCTCCACACTTCTGAGTTTCTTACGCATCCTTCCCTTCTAAACTATTATGCATAGGCTAGAAGACATAAAAAAGACCCTGTGTCATCACTACCATTCATTAAGTAAAATTGATTCTGTAAAGGTAATCTTGCCAAGGGATTCACCAAAAATTGAAGAAAATGTCATCTGAGGTCAGTTTTTCTACTCAGGTTTACAAAGCAGCACTGGAAAACCAACCGCGTAATGGTTTATGCTGCATCGTGTTGCATTTGCTGTTTGATAGTCTGGTACCACTTTAATAGTCTTGAATGAGCATTTAATTTAGATTTAATAGGGCAGCTTCTCTGTTGTAATTAAATATCAATTGATTGTTAAAAGAGCACTTGCTAGATTTAATATATAAGAGATAAACCTGGTTTGCTATATAATTGACTCAGAGTACAACAATAAAAGTGCAATTAAACTTCTAGAACACAGAACTTGTAAAAAAGTTTATCAAGCTGGCGGACATGAGAGGAGTTAAATAAAAATTATGTTAAAAATTGTGTTTAATAATGATCCTAAGAGCTATAAATCAGTTTGGTTAACTATTGATGATTTTGACCTTTGATGTAGAGAGTCCTTTGAGATGGAAATCAAACAATGAAAGGGACTGTTCCCACTAGGCGTGCACAGTATCAAGAGACACTTTTCTTCAAACAGGTATAGAAAAACTGTCAGGCATCTAATGTAATTTTAATGTTTTTTTCTCCATTAATAGTTAGTGTTTATCGTATCTGTACTTTAAAAATTCCGCCTTTTCAATATTTAACTTCATCACAATTTATAAATAGGTAATTAATTCCCGTTCTACTTTTTTTAATTTGCTTTTGCCATTACTCTGGCAGATTTTTTCCAGTAGGGTCACTCACTTCAAAATGGAACCACCACAAAAACCATGCAGAGCAACGGTTCTGACTGTTAACCATGAAAATCCACCCACGTGCAGAGCATTAACCCTACATTAGAATCAGCCTCCACCAAACTAGCTAGAGAAAAACAAAAACATAAATGATGCAAGCATCTTAGAAATTCATCTCAAAGCTTGTCTGCACGGCTGGCATTGCTCTGAACTTCCATTACACATGCAAGGCCCCTTCCTACTAAACGAAGATATTTTCTCATTACAAGACATCACCAAGAATCTCTTTGCAACTACGCCGCCTACACGCATCTTGCAATATGGCTGTAAAGCAGTGACCTCGCCTGCAACATGCTTTCCTCCCCCCAGCATATGCTGCACACCGAAAACAAACAATAACACAGCAGAATATTAATAATTTCTGTTCTACCCAGGGTCCCTGGCACAGGCAGCCCGACCCACTATCTACCAGGCATCTTCAACCACTTTTCTTCCATTCAAATTTAAGGAGAAAAGTTTTTTTCAGTAAATGCCATTTAAAATAAAGCAGCTGTGATTCCGCTCTGAGGTGTCCCCCATGAACTGTGTTGGTGTGTACCACGCCGATGCCTCAGCCACGTCATGAGCAGACCCCATGGCCACAGCAGAGCAGGGGTGCGAACCGGCTGCGTGTTTGGCAGGACACGGCGGGAGCAGAGCACAACACCACTTGTGTCCACTCTCCATGACCTTCGCAGATGGGACTTGCTTGTCCCAGCCACAGCTGAGCTGCATGCACAAGCTGCTGCATGCACAAGCTACAGAATCACACAGAATCACAGAATGGTAGGGGTTGAAAGGGACCTCTTTGGGTCATCTAGTCCAACCCTCCTGCCGAAGCAGGGTCACCTACAGTAAGCTGCAGGGGACCTTGTCCAGGCGGGTCTGGAATATCTCCAGAGAAGGAGACTCCACAACCTCCCTGGGCAGCCTGGGCCAGGGCTCCGTCACCTTCAGAGGGAAGAAGTTCTTTCTCATGTTCAGACGGAACTTCCTGTGCTTCAGTTTGTGCCCATTGCCCCTTGTCCTGTCGCTGGGCACCACTGAAAAGACCTTGGCCCCATCCTCCTGACACCCACCCTGCAGATATTTGTAAGTATATATTAGGTCCCTTCTCAGCCTTCTCTTCTCCAGGCTGAACATGCCCAGCTCCCTCAGCCTCTCCTCGTAGGGGAGATGCTCCAGTCCCCTCACCATCCTCGTAGCCCTCCGCTGGACTCTCTCCAGTAGCTCCTCATCTTTCTTGAACTCTACCTGCTTGCATGATGGCAAATCCCACAGACACAGGCTTGAGCACACTGAATTTCTTTTTTTTTTTCATTTTCCCTGAAATTACTTGTCAAAACTATTCCAGGTGTTTGACAAAAAAAGTAAAACCAAGATTGATATTTAAGTCAACTCTTTCCCAGAAAAGCGCGAGAAGGGTATGTTTCATGCAATGAAAACAGAATTGCTAATATCAGGAAAGTCTTCTGGGGCAGTTGTGCAAAGGATGGCAGAAGCAGGACGAAAACAGAGACGGATGCTCAGGCCGCTGTGATGGGCAAACAGAAGGACGTTCATGACGGCTCTTGTCACAGCCCTCAGGGACTGTGACTTTGGGAAGAGAGTTGGGAATTCCTTCTGGTTCACATTTTTTCCACTGAACATGCGAGAAGCGCAGGTTAAAAATCACCTCCAGTGACAGGACCGCTGAGCAGTGGTAAGCGCGGAGAGGACAGCCTCTTCAATCACGCCGTTTGCTTTTGTCCAGGTAGTGCTTTCAGATGAGTCCGGGTGGAAATGAAGTGGAACATGATAAGTTTCCTCGCAGCTGCCATATCCAGGCCAGAGAGCTCCGGTTTTATTCATGTTTTAGAGGCGTAACAAGCCCGCGTTTACATCGCACTGGAGCCAGCTTGGAGGACGCGGACAGAAGTAGGCTTACCCGCAGGCTGACTTTTATTAGAGCTTGAAAAGCCAGGGAGCAGGGAGCCGGGAAGCAAATATTAGTGCCTATGAGACGATGGCACGTTTCAAACCACAGTGAAAATAATGGAGCAAATTCATCACCGCTCGAGCTCTGCCGGCACTGGCAGCTCCTGCTCTTCTGCGCCCATCTGTTTCCAGTGGAAACTCACCTTTTGGAGTATTTGCGTGGCTGGGACATTTGAGAGGAATCGAGCACAGCAGAAAACATGGTAAATGTTGGTAAATCCGAGGGCTGGCTGCAGGTGGACACAGCTGTGGGCCTCTCTGATGGCTGCGCTGGTGAGGTCCAAACCGTCAACCACTTCTTCTCATTACCATTAACCAGCCGTCAGGAAGGCAAGATTGATAGAGATCACTTTTTTTTTTGAGAAAATACCCAGGAATAAAGAGACTGTTTTTGGACCTCCTGCTACAAAGATGGCTAAAGCATCCCTGTATCCTTATTTCCTATGAAAAACGAGCTTGTCCAACCAATCCCTAAAAGCCTGGTCCTTCAGCACACACACTCTTAGGGCAAGGAGCGGCTCACTAGAGACTCGCACACGTCCAGCCATGGTAAAGCCCTTAACAGGATAAAGCCTCTAAACTCTACCCTAATAGACACGTTGAATAATAAAATGAAAATCTTCATTAAGGGCAAAAATGGCCTATAGTTACTCAATACAGACAAAGGCAGAACTGAGAAATGTCCCTCTTGATGGAGAGAAAAATCTGACAGCTCATTCCTAAAATTCAAGAACAGCAGCCACTAAATAACGCGAGGGACAACTGCTGTGGCAGGCAACTCGTTCTGCTGACATGGATGAGCCTTTCGTCCTAAATCACTTCCCAGTCTCAACTATGTGATGTGAAAACTGAAATGAAACAAAGCACTTACCTGGAATTACTGTTAGCATAGCAGCAAGGATACGCTTGGACGTTTATATCTGATTTTTAGGTCTCACTTGCATATCTTATTTCTCAAAAAAATGCTTGTGGAAAATTAGCACCAACCTCCTGTAACTCACAGGGTACAATTTACCAATATGTAAATCTTGCTTTCACATAGCTTGAAAATAGCAAAGCTTAAAGGCTTTGCAGCTGAGAACCAAACTGATCCAGCTCTCCGGAGAGTTAATGCAAAATCTCCCATTGACTTTTCTAGGCATTAGAACAGACCCTCGGCTGACTTCATAATCTACAAAGGGAAAATAATTGAGATTTCCAGAAAATTGGCTCAGCATTATTTTAACACTGTAAATGTTTCTGCTCGGAAACAGTAGACTTTGCATGTTTTTCTCCCAATCCAAAGATAAAATTGCTCCCATAAAAAACACTTTGTTAAAATGCTTTTTGGAGAAGGTCCCATCCTTGAAAGATGCATTTGCTAAGGATATCTCAGAAGTGACTTTCTCATCTGAGATCACCTCATTTCCACCAGAGTGGTAATTGCTCATATCTTTATTTCTAAGTAGGCAGTAACTTTGTTTCTTCTTCCTTTCCTCTTGCCAAAAGCCTTCCCACTCCTGTCTTTACAGCTACTTTTCTCCCCCCCTCAAGCTTTTATTATAGCAAGGAAGTAATTAAAACCCAAACATTTCTGGTATTAGCACAACAGTAAGCATATAGATCAAGAATATAGCATCCAAAAAAATGTAAAAATTAAGTTTGTTCTTGCAACTTATCTGGTGCTCCTTTTTCCCAGGCACCAACCATGGCCAAACCCAGAAGCATCAGGGTCTTCTCCAGAAGCACAGGACAAGATGTCCTGCTTCTTGGTCTCGTCTGTGGGCAAGCACAGGGTGATGGGCCTTTCTTCCGAATGAAAGGAAATGGACAGTAATTTGCTAAAATGTAGCAACTGGATTGTCAAGCTGAAATTTTAGTGAGAGAAGACAGTTAAAAATCTTAATTTTCAGAATACATGCAGGTATGCAAGTCCTCAGACTTCACAGTGGATTTGTGCTAATTTAGTAAATTTTTTGCATCAGCTCGTGCTTATTTTATTTATTTTTCAAGGTAGAAACATCACAATAACCAGGAGAACCTTTGCTGACCAAACTCTAGGAAAACCTTCTCCTTCTCCACACCCCAAGAAATCATTTACTGTGAAAATGGGTTATTTCCATATCTGAATACCTTCAGTTTAGTGACATGGTTTACTGGTGGACTTGGCAGTGCTAGGTTTACAGTTGGACTCCATGATCTCAAAGATCTTTTCCAACCTAAATGATTCTACGATTCGATGATTTCGATGCGGTGACACGCCCTCACCGAAGCACTGCCCCCAACCTGTTGCATTTTCCCTTTCCAAGCGAGGTTCTGGAAACGCACCCGCACAGAAAATTCGAGCCGTGCAAATCAGTCGGTGGCAGGATACTCCCGCGGCCGCTCAGATTTCCCCCCTCACCCTTCTATCTGTTTAGAGCTCTGGAAAATTTTTTGTAAGTGGAGAGCTTGGCTGCAGCCTCTGCACTAACAAGCGCCTTCATTAGCATTCACTTTTCAGCAGCAGAAATGAAGCTTCGCTTTTTTTTTTTTTTTTTACTTGCAGGAAGAACAAACAAAAGCTTTATTCTTCTCTGCATTGTCTGCAGAAGTCAGACAACTCTTTGGCTTCAATGAAGATCAAATATTAATGCCATATTCCAAGTAGTATTTTTGAAGCTATCAGCGTCTCATCCTTGTTGAAGACAGTGGCTGGATAAAACTCTTTACGAAGTCCTTTGAAGTGTGTGATGCTCGCAGATGAAAAACAGTAGGTTGTTGAATGTAGTTTTTGAAGAAATTGGGGGAAGCTGTGGTAGGCCAGTCAGAATCCCCTGCCAAATAATCAGCGTGGAAACCAGCGGAGGCAGGGATTCATTTTCAGATGCGGAGCTTCAAAAATGAGCAGGGGAAGAGGCCGCGGTTTGCCTGGCTCCCGTGGCAGCCTGGCTTTTCAACCCAATCCCATCCCACAGCCATCGGCTTAAGACAGACAAGATGTGAGGAACAGTGACAGCATTGTCAGCTCCACTAAAACCACCCCTATTGATTTGACAGCTTTGGGCGGTGACAGTTATTGCCAGAAAACAACAATTTCTTTTGTCTTTTCTCTTTCTTCACATTTTGCCACCGCTTAATCCTTGTGGGTGGGGGCGGATTCTTGTTCTGCTTATATTCACACCAAACCCTGTGACACATGAGTCTGGGGGACAGGCAGGAGGGAAGAAGGATGAAGATCACAAGAGTGGGACAGTCCTGCAGCCTCAGAGAGGAGGCAGACAGAGATTTCCTAGAGAAGTGGCAACATTTTCGTGCTTTTGACTGACTGTTTTTTGTTGGTTCACTCCTGGCCTATTTTTAGCGTTAGTGCCCTCCTAGGACAGCTACATGCTGCCTCTTGTTGAAGCAGCAGCATAAGCTCCAGAAAAAATCTCTGCTGGAGCCCTACAAACATCCCCTGAAGCAGAAGATACTGCAGACCTCTACCAGCTGCTGAGAAGGGGAAACAGCCTTTATTTCTAGCAAAAGTTTAGTTCCCATCTCATCCCACCTCTGCTGGTGGAGACCCTGGGGCAGGTGGCCATGGCCCAGCTGGTGACAGCATCTGATCTGGTCATGCAATACCCTAAAGGGACGAGTCACAACCCTCACTCTGAACCAGAGATTCTCACTGTACTCTGTGCTCGGAAATATGGCCAGGCCCCTCAGCCTTTGCTCTTGCAGCAGCTATCTCAAATGGAAGAATTTCACTTATTTCAGAGACCACGAGGAGGTGGAGATATCTGTTTGCTTTTTTAAAAAAAGAACACACATTCAATAAACATTCAAACTGGACTTTTCTGCTCCTGCAGTCTTGGGAGCTCCTATCTGGTGCATCTTTCTGAATTTCCAAGCAGCTTGTGTGCACAAACACCTGAAAGCTCAGTTTTTTCCCAGTGTCACCATCTAGTCAAATCTGCCACCTAAAACCATCTTGCACAGAAGAATTATAATTCGTGACGTTCATATAAATCTGCTATTCATGAAACAGTCAACCTCAGAGTCTTCTCCAACCCTGGTGGCACAAGCATGGTCACCCAGGTGTTCACCACCCCATCTCCCTCCCCAGCCTGCCCACGTCAGCTGCTGAAAACTCTTAAAAAATATTATCTAAAAATGATTTAAACACAAGAATGACTGTACTGGGTCAGACCAAAGGTCCATCCGGGCTAAGCTCCTGTCCCCAGGCACGGACGTGGCTAATCCAGCTTCTAGCTTGGAGATCTGCTGAGCAGGAGGTATGACAAAAGACGCTGCATATGCTACAAATCCTATTCAAAGGACACGAGTTTCCCTGCAGAACTGCTGGGAATAATAAAGACTATTCAAACTCTTTGGAGAACAGTGTTCTAATTTACAACAAAAGTACCCTCAAAATCTTTCAAGAAGGGACTAAAAACACAACATGCATTCCCACCAAGAAGTAGACCTCTAGATGTATTTTATTTCCGAAGCGGAATACTTTCATTAAGTTCGCTGCTAATTAAAGAGTTTTTTACATTGCTGGATTTACAAACAGATTTCTTACTCTGACTGCCTTCACTGTAAATCACAAAGAAACCAGAATGCGCCCTTTCAAAGTCCGTAACAATTCCTTACGGCTCTGCGACAACTGAGATCACAGAGAAATAAAGCAAGAACAAAGTTATAGCAAATGTAAATATTAGCGAGAGACCACATTTCATCTCCCTCTTCGGCGGGGCTCCTGCGAGCAGGCGCTGAGCCATGGATATGCTGCTCTCAGTCGTCAGAGCCCTGCAACTGCACACACCTGCACAGCAATTACCTGCACGCTGCACTGCATCACCCACCAGCTCGCAGGGACACAGGAGCCCGAGCAGACTCCTCCTCATTTTTTTCTTCTATTGTCTCCAAAAAGTAGCCATAAAATGCAATGAAATACATGTTGGTAGGGACCAGCGTAGCGACACCTGATGGCACTAACCCTTTAGCAACCACACCTACACATCACTCTGCTGTGCTTTTACGCTCATGCAATCTGCATTTTACACTCTGCTGATTGTTCTTTTGGTCCAAGGACACAGTTGGCACAGAAGGAACCACAGCTTTAGCAGACTGGGGAAAAAAGATAAATGTCCAGTTTCCACTCTAAAGCAGTACTTCTGCCTCTGGGATGGCTCCATTGCTCTTCTCCACCATCCACTCTCTGTACCTGGGCTTAGCGTTTCTAGACCCACACAGCATTACATGAGCCTTGAAAATGTTAACAATGCGGGTTTGCAGCGTGGGAACCCCTCATCCCTCCATAACTCTTGGTACGGACACCAGAGCACACAGATTTCTCCAGGCTGGCCAAGATTTTATGGGAATCAGGCTAAGCAAGCACAGGACAAGGAGTTATCTCCACCTTCAAGCACTTGACAGAGCAGGCAGACCCTCAGTAAGAAAAAAAGCCTCTACTTCTTAGAGAAAGCAGTATGACCTAGTGAAATTAATGGCTCCTGTCAAAAAGGAATACCATTGGCGGAGAATATAGGTATTTACCTTTCATAAAGCGATCACTAAAACCTGCTTTATTCCAGGAAGTTGTCACTAACATCATACAGGCACCAAAGTCTTTTCTATTTCCTGTGCCCGATGTGCTGCCACCGATGTCCTTGTCTAGCAAATGATAAATAATGTTCAAAATAATAAATCAGTCTGTCTTCCAGTTGGACATGCACGACGTGGGCACCCTCACCTTGTCTCAGAGAGATGTCTCCACAAGACATCTTAGTGTGGGGAACAGCCACAGCCCTGTCTGCAGCATTTCCAAATATTCCCATTACTAAGACATGCCCTGGTGTATCCTCTCCTGCCACAGCACAGAGACCAGAGTGACTTCTGCTTGTGAAGGCTGATCTGAAGGATAAGTTCCAAAAAATAAGAAATGCAAACAAGACTTTAAAGCCCAAAGCAAGATGTGACACAGGGACCTTCCCATGGCTAGGCAGGGACTGTACCACAGAGCAGCAGCTGTTGCCAGTCTGTGGGGCCACTGCTGCCGCAGGGTTTGTGGCATGGGGGCTTTACAATGACCCTGTCATTTGCCACTTTATCATAGAGTCACAGCATCACAAAGTGGTTTGGGTTGGAAGACACCTTCAAGATCATCCAGATCCAACTCCGCTGCCATGGGCAGGGACACCTTCCACCGGACCAGGTTGCTCCAAACCCCATCCCACACTGCCAGGGAGGAGGTATCCACAACTCCTCCAGGCAACCTGTGCCTCACCACCCTCACAGTGAAGAATTTCTTATATCTAATCTAAATCTCCCCTCTTTCAGCTAGAAGCCGTCCCCCCTTGTCCTGTCACCCCATGCCCTTGTCACAGCCCCTCCCCAGCTCTCTCGCAGCCCCTCCAGGCACTGGCAGCTGCTCTAAGGTCTCCCCGCAGCCTTCTCCTCCCCAGGCTGAGCAGCCCCAGCTCTCCCAGCCTCTCCTCCCAGCA
>Ga0065711_1045382_pt1 | contig 13522 bp, 7 predicted proteins | sample Hoacrofraction12_FD_59098 | JGI IMG/M metagenome (GOLD analysis project Ga0065711, IMG submission 59098) | Hoatzin crop microbial communities from Cojedes, Venezuela - Epithelial fraction 12 v2 (version 2) | ecosystem: Host-associated > Birds > Digestive system > Esophagus > Crop | place...
CTATATTTGCACGTGCTTTCTTGCAGACAGTCACTGTCACCGGCAATTCAAAAACCTATATACCTGTTGCACAAATAAAACTGCACTGTTTAAGTAGCCAGTTGTCACAGTTTCTCACTGAATGCGACCAAACGCGGCCGTGCCAGTTCATGAGCACGACCGGACTGAAGGTGCAGACCGCTATTAGTGTATCCAGAATCGTGGTAGCTTAATATACATATTAAATGCGACTGGACTGGTAGTGGCAAATTGGATATCACTCAGAATTTAAACCTAGCCACACCTAGCCTCTCACTCCAGTGAAGAGAGTCAGAACGCAAGGAGGTTTATTTTCTGCCAAATTAACGCGACAGATGGGTGGACTGTTTGGTGGATGAGAAATTGGCTGGATGGTCACATCCAGAGGGTAGTAGTCAATGGCTCCATGTCGGAAGACATCTTGGAGATGAGTGACAAGTGCTGTCCCTCAGGGGGTCTATACTGAGATCAGTAGCGTTTAATATCCTCATCAATGACACAGGCAGTGGGATCGAGTGCACCCTCACAAGCTTGCAGATGACACCAAGCTGAGTGGTGCCGTCAACACGCCAGAAGGACAGGATGCCATCCAGAGGGACCTGGACAACCTTGAGAAGCGGGCCCATGTGAACCTCATGAGGTTTAGCAAGGCCAAATGCAGGGTCTTGCACCTGGGTTAGGGCAACCCCCAGTATCAATACAGGCTGGAGGATGAAGGGATTGAGAGCAGCCCTGCAGAGAAAGACTTGGGGGTACTGGTGGATGAAAGTTGGACATGAGCCAACAATGTGCGCTCACAGCCTCAAAAGCCAGCTGTACCCTGGGCTGCATCCAAAGCAGCGTGGCCAGCAGGTCGAGGGAGGAGATTCTGCCCCTCTACTCTGCTCTGGTGAGAGCCTGCCTGGAGTCCTGCCTCAAGCTCTGGAGTCCTCAGCACAGGGAAGACATGGACCAGTTGGAGTGGGGCCAGAGGAGGGCCACAATAACGATCCGAGGGATGGAACACCTCTCCTATGAGGAAAGGCTGAAAAACCTGGGGTTGTTCAGCCTGGAGAAGAGAAGGCTGTGGGGAAACTTTATAGCAGCCTTCCAGTACCTGAAGGGGGCTTACAAGAAAGATGGGGAGAAACCTTTTAGCAGGGCTTGTTGCAATAGGACAAGGGGTAATAGCTTTAAACTAAAAAAGGGTAGACTCAGACTGGATATAAAAAAGAAGTTTTCTATGATGAGGGTGGTGAAACACTGGAACAGGTTGTCCAGAGAGGTGGTAGATGTCCCAACCCTGGAAACATTCAAGGGCACACGGGATGGGGTTTTGAGCAACCTGATCTTGTTGAAGATGTCCCTGCTCATTGCAGGGGGGTTGGACTAGATGACCTTTAAAGGTCCCTTTTAACCCATACTATGCTATGATTCTTCATTTTCAAAAAGATTCACATCTTCTGTGCGCGTGCCTTGGACAGTCTTGCATGCTAGGCTGACCAGGAACACGAGGCATTTTGTTACCCGAGCACACATTGTGCTCCGCTGAACCTCTGTCAAAGATAAACATGGAAAACTTTAAAGCTCTCTGGACAGAAGCTCAAAGAGAACAACAGTTTCTGCAGTAGCTTTGAACTAAACTTGCTGTATGAATAATTTCTTCAGCTTGATTGTTAACCCCTTATTGGCGAGCAGCTCAGCAGCATCAGGTCACTTCTGTGAGCAACTGCTTATGAGTGCAGAATGTGGAAGAGATTCAGTTTTTCTGCTTTGTCTTTAAAGCCAAATGTGAAAGATGTTGCGAGGACTGAACTATGCTAGAAATCATACCCAATACATTCCAGTCTGCTGTCTATAATCTGTATGGGACAAGGCAAAATATCAATCAGGAATTACAATAATCTGTAAAATGTTTTGAGAAACAGAACAAGAAATGCATCAATCTACAGACCATAATCTTTATAAACTAGCAGTAAAAGCTATACAGGAACTCATTACAATTTACTGCGCCATGGAAAATGAGCATTTTCACACATCTCATGAAAAACAGAAGTAGCCATTATTTTTCAGTCCTCTACCATTCTCGGGGCCATTTTCAACACAGCTAAAAGCAGGCATGGAATTTAGGTTGTAATTTTCACAGGGACCCCAAGTGAGTTAACAGTCTAATCTTTATGGAAAATTCTGGTCTTAACTTTGAGTTGCCAATAGCGGTAACTGCTCCCATAATCAAATATTATAGTCAGTGATCCTTCAGTGCTTTTGTTCCTTAAACTGGCTTATATTATTCAGTTTGACATTTCAAAAAGAAAAGAAAAAAAAAGGACATTATGGTGGTTTAGTTATGTTCTTCCATTTGTGTGCATTAAACAGTTGCACCCTAGCTCTGCCCATAAATCAGAAAAAATGCAGACATCTGAACAAATAAACCTACTGAAAAAAATAATGTATTACAGCTGCAAAAAAAGTAAATATGGACTTTTTTTTCTGTGCCTCCAGGAGAATCATCACAGTAAAAATAAATACAGATGCTAAAACCAGAAAGATTATACAAGTTAGAACTGGTACAAGACTATGCATTTTATTAGCATGATTTATATTCTAACAGGGTCCAATCTGGTGTTGAGAGCTATAAGAAGTATCCAGACTGACAGGATAGGACCCTGCTGTTCTCTCATATACACAAATAGTGTTCTCTCAGTGATTATAACTTGCCTTAGTTCTCATAATCACACAAACTCTATTCAATACCCACACCTCTTGGGCTGACACTTCTGTTCTCAAAAAAATAAAAAGCTACACTTTGAGAGCTTACATATGAAAATGCACAAACACCAAGAGGAGCTCCCAAGTGCCTCAGGTGCCCATTTTGAGCTGAAGACAGCCTATGAACCAGTCACACTGCTACTTTGGGAACAGCCAGGACAAAATAAAAGTTCTATGTATTTTTCCTGACCACCATCCCATAGAAATGCATTTCCTCATCCTGTTTCCACACAGCCCACATTTCACTTCTGCAGAACTCGAGGGATTCATATTTCGCAATGTAACCAAGCAGGACAATTGGAGGAATAGCGAACAAGTTGTGAGGTCAGGCCCTGCCAAAGCGATCCACAGTACAGCTCCAAGAAGTAAGGTAATACCCCTTTTCCTTCCCAGATCACGTGTTCCTGAACTTTCTCCCAAACCCCTCTCTCTTTATAACATTAGACAACATAGCCAGTTCAGAGAAAGAGTTGTAAAGTCCAGGGCAGCATTGATCATGAGATCAAGACATATATTTTTCAACTAAGAAAAAGTAAGATGACATTCTAGGGCATGGGAGCACGTTGGCTGCTTAAAAGCTCAGAGAGGCTGATGCCGAGTCTCTAGAACAAGAGGCAGAGGCAATTACTGGGCTTCTCCCAAGCTGGTGAATGAGAACGGGTCAGTCTAGGCGGCCTTGAGTCCCAGCAGCCTGTCCTGTCCACCTCCACAGCTGCACACTCTTCCACAGCAAAAGAAAAAAATCGCTATGCCAAAAGCCTACCTGTGCACGGCTGTAAAGAACTTCTGTCTTGATACTTTTTAAAAATGAACATGCTACTAAAGCAACAGTCCCAGCAATGGATACAGAGAGACTTCTTCACAGCTTGGGAGCCCATGCGTTGTGTCCATATGCACCAGGATGCACACTCACTCTGTGGCTGATACCACTGTGCCAGAACCTACTTGCTACTGTGTCCATTCTACAGCAGAAGGAACAAAACGGACATGCAGTCACTGGACAAGTGCTATTAAGTCAGCTGCAATACCCAGCCCTGCCACCGGCACAGCTCAGTCTCTCATATCCCTTGCTGTCAGCCAAAACACCAAGAGCTGTAGATTTAGAACTGGCCCCAGCTGCCTGCAGAGTCGTGGGCAACTCTCTCTGCTCCTGCCTCTGCACCTAAACAGGGTAATAATACCACCCAGCTCCACGGAAAGAGGAGAGTATTGATTAAACTCTGTACCAAGGGTCAAAGTATCCCGTCCAAAATCCTTCTACTTGACAAAGTGGGAGTAAGTGAAAACTGCCAGAAGTCCATTATTTAACCTCTTATCAAGCCAGAAACAGAAAATAACTGTTGGACTCCATTTTATCCTGTGAAGAATTTTACATGTACAAACACTTCTAATTAATAGAAGGCTACCAGGTACTTGAAAAAACTTCTGAATTTATACATATATATATATACATATATATAAAAGAATGAATGATACAGGACCCTCAAAGTCTTAATCTGCTGAGTCCTTTTCTGCTTTTGCACACAAAATTAATGTTACTTTCTTCTGATGTGCAAGTGTTCTTTCACAGATTTTCCAAGGAACTGCATTAACTGAATTACTGTGGTGGACTTGTCTGGGTTAACTACCTCCTCATACCAGTACACGTGGCAATACCGTTCTTCACATTAGGAAAGCTAGCACACAAATTCTAAGCATGCTGTATGAAAATACTGATGTTAGGCTGCTGTTATTTTATTTATTCTGTAGGCAGGACTGTAAGTGTAACACAGAGACAAACTATTGATTTTCTCAGTATAAGACCATGGATTTAAAGTCATACAGGAATACTAAGAGCCTCAAATTTGATCATCCACAATACACAGACTACAGCGATTTCTTAAGTCAGTAAAACTGCACTTGAACTGGACCCACATTTTAGACTCTGTTCTGATCTTACAGACAACTGTAGTGTACCTCCTGCACCAACTTACAGTACGCAATTCACAGGAAAGTCAAATTTCCTGATCTGTTTATTAAGAACAAATAAAAACCACGGCAAACCAATAGGCTGAAGGAGGTAAGGAATCGTTCCTGACACTTTTTCACTATTTTTAGCTCTGAAGAGTGTGGACCAACATTCTCTGCAACACACTTGTCAACATAACAGCACCAATTGCTTTATGAATAAAAATGTTTCATTGGGTTTTTTTCTTTCCTCCATACTCACACATTTATTGAGCTATCAGCCTCAACAACAGCCAGCAACAGGGAATTCTATGAGATGATGATGTGGAGAAGCAGAAACATTTATCTTTTAAACCTACTCCTTATTATTTTCAAGTATTTCTTCTGTGTTCAGGACAGGTCTTTAGTATGTCATTATTTTAGAAACTGCTATCACTTCTCTTCTTAAGATCTCTTAAGCAGAGGATCCCTTTCCTTTCCCAAACTGAATCAGGGTAGTCTCCAACATCCCTCTTCATGACTGCTCTCTCCCACTTTTCTAGCACTTCTATTCATTTCTGTTACCCTTCACTGAAATGAAGTAACCAAAACACAATATTAAATTCACAGTGAGGCTGGTTCATCAATTTATACAATGACATGATAATATTTCCTAACTGATTCCCTTCCTAAATATATGCCAAGTGTTGTATTTGGCTTTTGGAGGCCCATTGCATATTAAGTAGATGCCTTTATTAAGCTGTCATGTATGACGTGTAGATCTTTCTCCCAAGAGGTTACAAGTAATTCAGAACCCAATAATGCATACAAGTATTTATAAATTTCCCCTTCTACTTTAATTACCTTGCAAGTTAATGCCATGTTCCGTCTACCGTATGCTGTCCAGCAATCCAGCTCTTTTCAGTCCTTCAGAAGTGCACCTGACAATCACTTAGTGTTCATTAATTCAGAGCCTTTCTAGAAGGTAATATTGACGTCTTACCCATTCTTGTCCACATTTTTGCTAAACATACTGAATATAACTGTCTACCATTAATAAGTCTAAGTCTAAAATCTTCATTTTATTTTGATATGTTGTATAGTTATTTTTAATTTTTATTTATTTTTTGCTTTTTTGTCTTTCCTTTCCAGAAGAAGCTGGTCACGTACCTGATGACTGTTAATTCATGGCAAAAATTTCCCACCTACCCTGTGATTTTCAAGCTCCCTTAGCCTTCAGCTGTAAGAGACTTTGACAATTTTCATTGAATAGGCAGGTTATGTACAATTATGCCCTGGTTTTTGGTTTATTCATGTAAGATTATTTTTTTTTTAAGAAAAACTATTTTAAGGATAAAAATAATTCAGATAGGCAATCTTGCCCTTACAACAGAAATACCAAGTAAGCACAGGAACAAAGGTCAAACATAAGTAAAATCTGAAAACACAAACAAAAGCTTTGCTTATTAAACTTTTATACATTTTCCTTGGCTTTCCACTACAATCTAAGTAGACCTGTGCTGCAAAGAGCAACTTTTAAACATCATGAATTGTGTGCCTTTGCCTATGCTAAGGAGACTTCCTTTGTAACAACATTAATGGGGCTCTTCAATTGCAAACATATTTTTAAAAAACCCTATTCATTCTGACGATTACCTCTTCCTAAATGTTCCTAGTAAGGCTCATTGGCTTCTTTGCTTTTTTTTGGGGGGGCGAGGGGGTGTTGGTGTTTGGTTTTTTTCTTTTTCTTTTTTTTTTTAAATGGCAGATGCACTTGGCAGTATCTGTGACCTTGAGTTGTACACATGAGCAAGCAAGAGAGCCCAGTCCTGCAAGGCTGTTTATGCATTCTGAGAGCGCTCCTTCTGAGAGGGGTGTCTCAAGGAAGACAGAAGCATGATGTGCATACCAAGCCAAGTGCTTCATGATTTATTTATAGGGAAAAGGAGCATAAAAATTTGCTGAAGGGGAAAGAAAAATGAAGAATCTGACTTACCTTGTCGGTGTAGACGAAGAACAGAATCACAACAGTGAGCTCCAACAGAAATATAATTAACAGCATGATAAAAAACTGTCAAGAGAAGAAGGGACAGGGGAAAAAAACAAAAAGCAAAACCCATCAACATCTATTTCAGTTTTTTCTGGATGCACAATAAGTACATTCAGCAGATCTCACAGAATGGGGAGTGGGAGTCATACAGGCAGCAAAATGCAAAGCTGCTGTCTTACAGCAGAACGGAAGGCATGCGACATGCAGCAACTGGAAAAGCAGGTAAAGGACTAGTCAGGAAACACAACAGTATCTGGGCATACATATGGCTCATTTATATCACTGACTTCAATAGAACAGCATAAAACCCCACTAAGATCTGTCCCCCCAGCAGTCCAGTGCTCTATTTGCCATTAACCCTCGAGGACCCCTCCCAGGCTAGGTTTTCTCTATTTTTTTCTCCATCAGATCTTTCCAATTAACAAGATATCAGTGAAATCCACAGCTTAGACTTCCCATTGCAAGAGAAGACAGCCTGGTCCATAAACCAGAAATTCATAGCTCCTTTCAGCAGGAATTGTGGGAGAAGTAAAAGGCACACCACACAGAAGTAAAAGACACACTTGTATACCAAGTCAGCTTTACAAGCAGTCTTGGGTAGCTACACAAATCACCCCGAGGTTTCAAGTGAAAGAGGCTGATTTGTACTGAAGACATCAAAGCAAAGTCTGTCCATCTCTTTTTCTCCTCATAAGCCATGGAAAAGGCAGTAGTCCAAAGCTCAAAGGAGTGGATAAAAAACTTCTAACGCGGGGATTTCAGGTAGATTCTCTAAAGCCCTCAGCTCTGATCGACTTCAGTAAGACGAACTCTTTTGGCAATGCCAAACACTTTGGAAAAACCGTATCCCCTGCTTTTTGTTAAGATGCTGGATGGGTCTGCAGCACAGATCTGCAGCAATGTCAACACAGCAGTTGCACGGACTTTAGAACAAGTGCTATCAGAGCATTAAATGAAACTGAGTTTTGCAAAGATGGGTAAAGGAGGGAGAACAAATTTGGAAACTTCAGGGTCAGGCAAAGATCCTGCTCCCTATAACACAGACTCCATACACTTCGCAGCCTGCAAGGTTGGAATTCTAATACTGAGAAACCCTAACTTAATTGAAATCCTATGCCCAAGAGAAAAAAACAGTTACCATCTCTTTAGCTTCAACCACAAGGCTGCAAACCTATTAAAGTTTAATAGCTACAAAGCCTTATCAGAGCTTCTTCACTGCCTGGTAAGTCAAAACCAAACCTTGGAACCTATGGATTTCTGTGATTGACTGGAGGGCAAAAGGTCAAGAAGGGGAAAATACCTTTCTCCACTAGTACAATCACACTGTCTATAGAACTCATTGCATTTTGCCTTGCGAGTCTCAAATTAAAGTTTATTTTCAAATCTTCATCACTAGTATCTTCACACCTGCCTGACCCTAATACTGGATCCTATTACTGCCCAGTTTTGCATCACAAAACTCACTCACACTTGTGATCCAAGCTGATTTCCACATCGTTACCATCCAACACCGACCTTCTGTACAGCTTTGCAAACCAGTCTTGGTGAAGCTTGCTTATTTTTTACATTTACAATTTTAGTCTGCTGCACAGCATTAATTGAAACAGGACAAAGCTCATCACCCTTTGCAAAGACGCACAGACACTTTTTCTATATTTTATTTGGCTGTGGAGTACATTTTTGATCATCCATAAAGCATGATTTTTCCAAAATGTGCATGCAAACTCTCTGTGAAATTCACTGGCATAGCCTGGATTACATTAGGTAATTCCTAGAACAAAGGAAGGACTCCTGCCCATTACAAACAGTGATGAGCATTTCCTACCACAGTACTCTAATTTCGTCATCTTATAATTTTGCCAAACCTTAATTGTCTATGCTTATATATTGTGAGCTTCTTTCTGCCTAAATGATAAAAGCTTTAGGAAGAACTTCAAAAATAGCATTTCAATTACTCGTAAGAATGAAGCATGGCAAAGTAGGTTATACTGCTCAGGTTATATTTCTGGTGGCTTAATTTGAAATCCGCTCATGCTCCAGTGTTTAGAGCAGGGACCTGAAACAAAATGTGGCTCCATTTCAGGCACGTGCCTTTTTGTCTTACAAACTATGAGTGGATTTTTGTGGGAAAGTTACTAGCTTTCAAAAAACTGCATTTTACACATCCATTAGAGACGAGAGGGTTCAGCAATTAAAACCTGCAAAGTCTACAAGCACAAAAAGCCTATTCATATCCTTCCTGCAGCTCATGCGTAACCCAACAACTCACAAACCATTCCCCAGAGCATCCTCCCCACTCCTGTGGCACCCATAGATATGTGCAATGTCTTTCTGCTGTCCCCTCAGAGCTGACGCCCTCCAGTCCCACTTCACAGGACACTACCGGGAATAGCAGGTACGGCCAGGAACTGGAGTAAAATTCAGGGACCTGTTTTTCCTGTGCTCTGAAGGAAGCTTTCCTCCCTTCTCTGCACTCATCAGCACAGAGATAGTACAGATGAAGCCAGGGAATGACTGCAAGAGAAAGGGGAGCCTGAGGAAGAATGTTTTTAACAGCAGATAGGTAATGGTTTGGTTTAGGATACGAACTGGCTACCAGTTTTAGAGAAACTGGACCTACTGGTAGTAGCCGATCAGGGCAGGAGATGCCAGAGAACAAAGCAAGGGCTGTGCAGTGGCAGGGGACACGTGTGCATGTGGATACCCAGGAGGAGCTATGCCTTTGAGAAGATGGGGGCCTGTGGAGGACCCCATGCTGGAGCCATGGAAAAAAAAGAGCAAGAAACAAAGAGTGACAGAAAAAGGAAAGCATCCCACACTAACCCTCATGACTGAGTATAATGTGCAAGGAGTGGACTGGAAACTGGCAAGGGGGAGGAAAGGTGTCTAGAGGGAAGTTGAGGTGTTTTCTCCAGCATGTAATCGTTTGTCATTATTTCTCAATACCAGAATCAGTAATTAAAAGTTTATCTTAATTGGCAATAAATTAGGCAAAATTTCATGACTTGAGAGTGTTTTCCTTGTAACACCAAGTCATACAACTCTGCTAAAATCCCTCATCTCAGGACCAGAGCAGGCAGCTGCTGTTGCCAGCTATGCTGATGTGTCCAGCAGCAGAAGCCTGGGGGCTGGATCTCCTGGCGAGGCCATGATGATGCTCCTGCCTTCTTCTGTTCATACAAGAGAAATAGGTATGACATTGCCATCATAAAAGATGCTAAAACTGTGAAGTCAAGCACTCAAAATTTAGGAAATCTCAGAATAAATTCTCTCAGTGATGGTTATGTACCATATCTAAGTCCTTCCCTACACAGGCTCCAAGGTTCCTCCAAGCTATTACTGGTGGGAATTCAGTTGCATGCACTGCAGATTTTGGAAATCATACAGTGAAACAAAATCAAGTATACTGTTCAGAAAGTCAAAACCCAGATAAGTAGGATTATGATTTTCCTCCACAGAAAAATATTTTTGTCTTTAAATAAAACATCTAGTTTTATCTTTCTTACTATTTGCACTCCTTTGACAAAATACTAATATATTACAGATAACTAACGTGTATTAGTAATCCCACTGTGTGCAGAGAGTAGAGACACGTGTTGAATGTTTTACTGTAAAGGTAAATTAAGTGAGGTCAGTCTCAAGGTGGAGGCTTCAAATTCACCACCTGGTAAAAGCTAGAAACACTTACATGTCAGCACATTTATCATCTTCCTCTAAAGAAGAACCCTACCTGAACCCAAACCAACTTGTCAGAAAGTAAAAATTGATGCATAAGACTGAGCTGGCTGCAAAGCATAGCCCTCACACATCAGCACATCTTCTGATCCACCAGACTAAAGCGCATCCATGGACAAATGCACAACTTGCTCCTCTGTTCTCACAGCACCTTCCAACAGAAGTTCACTTTCACTTCCATCCTCAATATCATCCCAAAGGGAATGATGCCCAATTGGCATACCCCATTCAAATTTAAAACGGAGAAACATAAGCCCATTGAAGGCTCACAGCACCCAAACCCCCACCACACCTGCTGGAAATTCTCACAGCTCCTTTTCAAATGAGTTCTCTCACTGTGGTGATAAATACAAAGAATAAAAATGAGTTTTGCTTTGCTTCACTGGGGCTGCAGGCTGTTGGTATAATAAAGATTTATGCATGGAGAAACAACAATCCCAAGGCAAAGCATTCACGTAAAACTCCATAAAAAAAGATTACTCTGACCTTGTACTGAGAGACGCTTTAGCACACTGCTTGTCAAATAGTGGGATGCAACCAAGCAGAGGTTGACTGGAGAGGTACCTACTGCACAGCTTTTCATAAACTACACCTCAAATAACCCCACAGAAGTTTTAATGAGAAGGGAGGTAATGTGAGGCCTTCCCGTCCAGCTGCCACTACTGATTTCCAACCCTTCAGAAAACTAAGGCCAGTTTCTCAGCACTTACCTTCATATTCTACAAAGCCCATGACTTTTCCACAGGTTCCCATTAAAGGAATAAAGGAAGTACGCATCTGCTATCAAGCCTACCTCATAGCTATGTATTACCCTCCTGATGTCAGAGAGAGAAGAGGTCCCAACTTGCAACTCCATCCCCACTGGAGCTGTGCTAGTCTTTTGACCCACTAGATTGGTTCCCTTCATCTATCCTTTTCATATCAGTAGGAGGGATCAAGAACTGTTCCCTGTATATGTCATTTAAAGTATGTCTCCACCACAGTTCACAAAGTCACAGAGCAACAAGCTAGTTATATTATCTTCCCAAACGAACAACATTCTCTGGTTTCTCAGACACTTGCCTCTCTGCATGATGATTGAGCATCACACACTAATACACAGGATTGAGTCTTTTGCTTCTCCACTGTCTCTCCTTCCCAAATCTCAATAGTTCTATCACATTGCTCAAATTGCCGGTCTCTCTATATCAGGAGTAGCTGATCTTCTTGCAGTCTCCCAAAGACAAAAGTGATCAGCTATAATGAAAACTGACCTGTGACTGTCTTGTTAGTCTCCTAACATTTTGCTATGAAACTAAACATGATGTAAGTGATAGCAAGATTGAGAATGCTGTGTTTAGCCTGATCCCTGAAGTAACGCTTTTAGTCTGATGGGAGTCTGTCTCAGAAGGAGACAGTAAGATCTCAGCGTGTCAGACCCTCTTTCTCAACTTAGCTAATGACAGAATACAGAAATTTCTTGCAAAATATTATTCAAATCCTCTTCAACAAACAGCAAGAAAGTAGTAGGAAGACCCAAAAGCCAGCAGTCTCTTTGGAATAGTGACACTTTCCAACACAGTTTTAAAGCTCATGGCTTAGTAAATAATTTGTTTTAGACCAAACAGCCTACAAATTAGCATAAGCTACCTAAGAAACTGGACAAATAACTTCAACAGTCAGCCTGTGCTGTGTTCCATCATGTAGTGCCTACGCTGTTAATCTGTCTGCAAGGGGGACAGTTAGCTTCTTTTCTGACAGAGACAATATGAAGTAAAAGACATGAGCAGGTAGATTGCTCCTGTGAAAGTGCTCCAGCAAGTTAACTGCTCTTGGCCTGCAGCAGCTGCAGGATGAAGAGGAAAAAAATAGAAGATTTACAAGCAATCATTCCTCTGTAACATCAACTGCAAGTTTGATAGTCAAGCATTTTGCCTTTTAGTTTGGCTGGATTACTAAATCCTCACTGATCAGCTTTAATTTCACTATCACATCTGACTTCCTGATTAATAAGCACCTCAGGTAGAAGAAATTACAGAGGCCAAAACTGTTGGTCTGTCAAAAGGACTCTAACTTCATAGCCATGGTGGCCCCTCACTGGACTCCTTCCCCTCCAGTATGGATGTGTCTCTTCTACTGGGGAGCCCTAAATTGGGCTAAGCACCACAGATGTAGACTTATCTTATTCTGGAAGAAGGTGTCACTCTTTCTCCATGTCAAGAAATGTAAGGGAATGTGGGGCTTGCTATGGCCCACAACTACCCATTTATTACATTTGTCTTTTTAGTCTGATTTAAACAAAGGCACATATTAAAGTGCAGGCTCTCCACACATTTGAAAGATCTCTGCTTGTTCTGATCAAAAGGAGAAGGTCTTTTCTTTTTGAGTTAAAAGGAGGATTATCAGATTGTGTTACTGTGCTTTAGGCCTAAACTATCTGCCAAAAAGAGTTTTTTTAATTGACTTTTAGATTATAATTTGATATGAACAGAAATACTGTCAAAAATTCCATCACACTCTGCACATAACCTTCTCTGCAGGGATTGCATCTTATCTTTAATACTGAAGGTGTAAACGGTATCTGTCTCTTTTGAATAAATGAATTCAAACCTTTACCTACAAATTCACAGAGCTCCATTAAAGTCAAAAGAATTTACTGGATTTTATAGCACTCACACTTGACCAAGCTGCCTGAAAATGAAGAACTTTCCTTGAATTCAATATGCTTTGTAATTTTCCTGTTCTCTTATCATAAATTATATTATTTATATTGAAATAATATCTACCAGACTGCGTGCAGCTGCCTCATTATATGGTTGGCATTGTCACAGAATCACAGAATCACAGAATAGTAGGGGTTGGAAGGGACCTCTGTGGGTCATCTAGTCCAACCCTCCTGCCGAAGCAAGGTCACCTACAGTAGGCTGCACAGGACCTTGTCCAGACGGGTCTTGAATATCTCCAGAGAAGGAGACTCCACAACCTCCCTGGGCAGCCTGTTCCAGTGCTCCATCACCCTCAGAAGGAAGAAGTTCTTCCTCATGTTCAGACGGAACTTCCTGTGCC
>Ga0065711_1045383_pt1 | contig 13519 bp, 4 predicted proteins | sample Hoacrofraction12_FD_59098 | JGI IMG/M metagenome (GOLD analysis project Ga0065711, IMG submission 59098) | Hoatzin crop microbial communities from Cojedes, Venezuela - Epithelial fraction 12 v2 (version 2) | ecosystem: Host-associated > Birds > Digestive system > Esophagus > Crop | place...
TCACCAGCCTCCAACTAGACTCAGCGCCGCTGATGACAACCCTCTGAGTTCTGCCATTCAGCCAGTTCTCTATCCACTTCACCGACCACTCATCCAGCCCACACTTCCTGTTAAACAGTCATACTACCTGTTTTCACAGTACCTGAGCAAGGTTCATGAGCGTATCTCTGAAGTGTCCTGAGGTCTCAGAATCGATGTCTTGTTGAAGATCATTGTTATATTCTAGGTTAAACCAAAACCAGATAATCTAAGTCACAAATGAACATGCTCTGAATAGTACTAATGAAGATTAGCAAACAAAAGATAAATAAATAGGGTGCAAATACTCGTCCATTTTCTATGGTGATTTTTCCACAGTAACCCGTGCAGGTTCTACGCAGAGCAGCCATCCACGGGTGCAGCCCCACCACCACAGTTGCTGCTGCTGTGCAGCACTGGGATACTTGGAAACGCCCTGTCAAGGCAGGCGAGTGGAGTGTCCAGCCTGAGTAAGCACTTTTTGAAGTAAAACATCTTATGTACTTTTCTGAATAAAGTATGTGAATGTTTCTGAAAATTCTTAAATGTGGCTTCCAGGTATTTCAGATGCCATAGGCAGCAATATATGACATAGTTACAACTTTAAACATTTTGCTTCAGCCTTTTGTATATATTTGTGGGAGAGGATGGGGAAGGGAGCCAGTTAGTACTGAGAAGTAATTTTTGTAGTTCTGTTCACAGCACACATAGTACAACTGCTGCTGTACACTTGTAAAAAACATTACGCATTAAGTAGGCTTCTTTCATCTGGAAAATCTCCATATTTGATCTTGAGGCTAATATGTCGATTAGACATCTTTCTTCTGTGTCTGCTCCCTGGGTGGAAAGAAGTAAATGTGAAAAGATGTTGTTAGTCGAAACCATAGCTTTTAGAAGAAAGCAGTGCTGCACTTATCAGAAGTAACTAAAGAACAGCAGTCTGTGCTGGAGCAATGCAGAGTACACTTTTTCACAGTCTGCATGTCTAAATAGAAAATGACTTAAAATTAATAGTAGAACCCTGTGTTTCAAATATATTCCTGCTTAATCTGAATTGCAGCATGTACATTAGCAAGTGGGGAATGAAGCAAGACTGGAGTTGACCAGAAACATAATGGGAAGAATTTTAGAGCTTTAGTAAGAGTTTAGGATTTACTGAAAGAAATCAGATGCAAAGTTTGAGCGTACATCCCCAGCAAGTGTTCAGGCAATCTGAAGTAGATATGAGCACAACCGCTATGTTGTGCTGCTGTGTTGGTTTTTTGATTTATTTTTGAAGGTTATGGTCTATAATGTCTCCCGTGAAACTTGGTATTTAAGGGAAGCATCATGGCTGTACATACAGTGCTACAAATCACTATATTTTCCCACAGGATTTTAATTCATTTTATAAAGTTGCATTGACAGAAGATACACTACGTATGCTGCTTTTTATGTGCACATGTGTAGTGTTTGTGAGTATTTTACATTTGGGATAAATGGCAGAGCATGACATCGAGCCTGAGACTGGAGACACACACGGCCTGTTTTTTACTGTGGCCATATGAATCCAGATCAAGATAGAATTCTATAAGAAAGGTTAACTTTGAGCTATATTTAAAAAAATATATAATTTTGGCAACCTTGTCAATAAAAGTCATGCTTCCAGTGCTACCAATGATATTTCACAATGTTTTTAATGCCAACTATAATTAAAAATATAGCAGTAGTTCTAAAAAGTGCATTGTTTTAAGTGTGTGAATGACAAGATAAAACAGTGTTAATTTTTTTTTTTGGAAGGGATTCTCAAAATATGGAAGATAGATCACCTTGCTCATAGTCGTATAATCTGGGTCTTATTTGTGACAGTGGACAGAAGCAAGTATTCATGTAAAGAAAAGAAAAACAGTGTTGAGGTCTGATATGCCTTCCCATCTTCCAGAAATTGTCAATTTAGTCAATTCCTGAGAAGGAATTTGGCAAGGATTGTTTATTTTCAATAACAGTGGACCTGTTTGCTAGGCATTTATTGAAGTTCTTTACGAACTGATTTGTGCTTTTGGCCTCCACACTTCCCTGAAGGAATGAATTTCACCATTTAATTACGTGATCTTTGAAAAATATTTTTGTTTGTTTCAAAACTTCAGTGGTTTAAGGAGCGCAGGCTCATATCCTGGGAAGAAAAGGGGAGATTTTCGTCAAAATGTGCAATCAGTTCAATTTAAGTGGAGTGATCATTGCTTTGTCACAGAGTAATTTTTAAGTGTTTATGTAAAGACATGTTCTGCTAAAGAAGCATTGGTCTTTTCAGAGGTGGGGGCTGAGTGCATGGTGCTGGCTGTTCAAATTAATGTTGTTTGTAACGTACACAAATGCTTGTAGGATCAGGGCCTTACATTTCCCTGTATAAATAGTTCTTCAATTACTGAGTTTACCATGGGTGTTAAATAGGTCATATTTGTTACATGACATTATTTATGCTGGTTTTAGCACACCAATGAATAACCTTCCTATAGGGCTGTATTTCTGATGACCTAGTGTACTAACTTCCAGCAGTTTATAAACCATTTAACTGTCAAAAAAATCAGTTTAATATATGTTCAGTATTGTAATTGGTGACTGTAACTTTAAACAATTCTGAATTTGACAAGTACCTTCAAGGCATGCCAGAGCTCATGGGCATTGTAGGAGGCAGGTGGATACATCAAGCCAACCATTACTTCTTTGAAGTGATGAGAGAGATTCTCTTTTAGGTCCGTTATCAGATCCTTGAAAAGAAAAAGAAAATGCGTAGACAGGATTATTTTCATAGTCACACTTTATGAAGACAGCTTAAAAAAAGTATGAGTGATTTTCTCGTAAATGAATAAAGATGAACTGTCGAAGATGAATTCTGGCTAAAACTAAGTAAGAAAAACATTCTTTTAAATAGGATCTGCTTCTTCTAATAGTGTGGGTGAGGTGACAATAGACACACAAGCCAGTAGGCCCCACAGGATTGTTGATTTTCGGTTCATTAGAATACAGAAGAAAATTCAGGGGTTTAAGTGAAACTACTACTTAAAGGCTCAGAAACCTGAATACCATGGCAGAGCATCTGTAGCTTCCCGTGGTGTGTTCTCTGTGTGAATCTGTGGGACCTAAGCACCTCTGGAAGTCAAATCCCATAGAATAGAGGCGATTTCTTATGCCTTTTTCAGTGTTACTATGTGAATAATTAAAAAAAAATCCATATTGCTCCTAGTACATAAAAATATCTGCTTTGGATAGAAGGTTACGTGTGTTCCAATTTATATATATATTACATTCAAACTGAATTCACTACTTTTGACAGATGCTGGATTAATAAAAAGGAACCCCCCTCCTCCCCCACATGTGTCTCAGTATTTGCCTGCCAGGTAGCTGAATAATGGATGAGAGTTCTTCCCCACTCTCCCCGTTGCTGGTAGCATCCTTCAAAACACTGCAAATGCCACAAGCTTGTTAGTTATTCTGTTGCTGTTCCTGATTAAGAGGATACTTGCATGCTCCTTTTTTTTATGTTTTGTGTGCAGCACTAGGCAGCTGTCAGATACGTTCTGACCTAAGTCTGAATTTCAAGGAGTACCAGAAACTGTTCCCTTGATATAAACTATTATGTTTTCAGATCGTCCTTTTTTTCAGGCCTGTACTTTGGTTTTGATACGTATCTGAATATAATTAAATTAGTAGCTAGAGTAGCAATGAAGGAGGACATATATACATTAAAAATTGGATTTGTCATGAAGAAACATACGCAGTCTTCAGTGAATGCAAATTAGATGCATTTGACAACCACTACATCACACACGGAATAGAAATTAATTCATTAAGACATTTCACTTTTGACAAAATGCCTGTGGGAGAACGGATTAATAATACAAATGGATACTAATTAAAAATTACTCCTGCAATCAGAACTAAAGGAAGTGAAGAAATAAGAAAAGACAACTCTATGTTGTCATTATTAACATTTCCTAATTGTCTCTGCTATAAGAAATCCTCAAAGGCTAATTGTAAGAAGGAATCTTAAAGCTTGTCAGTATGTCTGAATCAAGCAAGCAGTTCAGGGTTTTGTTTCCTTTTCTTATATATTTCTCCTCCTAACGTGTCAAACTCTGTATTTGTCAAATGAATGGCCGTAGTGGCTACCATATTGAACAGACTGAAGTGAAATTAAGAGGGTGGAGGATTGGACTGGTAGGTTTACCACAGATTAAACTGAGAAGGCTATAATTGTTGCTGCCTAGCTGTCTGTCTTCTCTATCCTGCAGAGTTTACCGGTCGTAAGCTGGGACTGCCAAATGGCACATTTGCCCAATGCAGTATATCCATTAATACAGATGGCAGCCAGTGAATGCGATCACAGAGGTGTGCTAAAGTATCTTCTGAAGTGTAAACTGCAGCAGTTCAGGGCGAGACGCCTCCCAGTCTGTTTGGCAGTTCCTGCCCAGGACAGCAAACTTTTGAGGGATCAGTCAAGTAAACTGCATGGAGCACTAACCAGATTAGCCGTCTCAGTATATCTGCTGTCACAGGTGAGACAACAAAAATCAGCATCCTGTTGCATCTCTGAACTAGATCAGAGATTCCTACTGACCCCTGTTTCCACGTGGCAAAACGTAGAACTAGGTGGGGTTTTTTGGAAAGCTGTCGGGAGTATCTTGATATCCCTTGCGCTTTAAACTACACCCAGTGCTTAATGGATTCATTCAAATTAAAATTGTGGGTGTACGTACAAGATGTTCCATGAGTTTCAGAATTTTCTGTAGCCTATTGCTGGAATATAAAAATAGTTTGCTTGCATTTTCCTTCTATTATCATTCATGGTTTTAGAGATTGAAAATCTTGAAAATTACAGCTGAGGTTTTCTTCAGCTTTTTTAGTTCTTCTAGATCTTTAGGTCTGTGGCCACTGGCTTTGTAGCACTTCAGGTTGACTGAATTTGGCTGACAGGTATAAATTTAAAGCTGATGTGGCTTCATAGGGACTTATTTGTTTATTTGTTTGTTTATATTATTATTTTGGATTTGAAAAGAGAATCCAAATAGATCAGTGGTGAGCAAGTCAATAATTGTTCTCTTTGAATACTAAATATGGAAAATCATAACACCATTGCTGAAGGGCAATTGGCAATTCTTTATTAAGATACCTTTAGTGTTATCTCTGGGTCATCTTCATGTGTCAGAGGGCAGAAGTTAAAAAATGATACGGAGTTTTTAAATGTTTTCCCTTGTTAAAATGATAGATCCAATTGAAACACTCCAGAGAAAACGTGAAAAGAACCTAGGCAGCTGCTATGGATGGCGTAGAGAAGGAGCACCATCCAGTGATTAAGGAGATAAATGAAGACTTGAACAGAATGGGCTTAGGAGCTTTGCTATCACAAGCAGCTTTGGGTAGCTTGACACGATTCAGTTTTCTGTAAGTAAAACTAAAACTCAGTGAGGAACGTTGCATGGATAAACACTGAACGTGTGGTTTGCATGTGTAATGGTAACCTAATAAATACCTCATAATAGAAAACCACTTTTAATCATTCAGATACAGATGTTTCAATCATTGTCACAGTGTTTGCAAGGTAAGGATAGCTGTGATTCAGTTATTGTTCTTTTATGGACTATTTAAAACATACTCATCCATTCACGGCTGTATCTAAAATGTCACAAATATTGTGCGTTTGAATTTTGTAACAGTCCAACTAAAGCCAGGGATCTCCTATAGGTGAATAAAAACACAAAATCAACCCACTACACTGACTAAATCCAGTTTCTCTCTTTCCCCCAGTTCTAGGAGAGTAAGGGGGTGTTCCAGCATATTCAGAGGTCAACAGTTGTGAGGTGTTTTGGTATACAGGTGGCTCAAAGACTGTTTCTGGAAAACTGCTCAGCTACCCAAAGAAGAATACACGTAGTGCTAATAGACTGGTAGCTAACAGACTACAGCATCAGCAGTTAGTGTGGAGTTTTTGAATGACCTTTCCCTAGTTAACTCTAATTAAGGCTGATGACTGTGTGGTAGGATTTCTGCAAACTCCCTGTCCTCATTCACGCTGATCTATTCAACGGCAAGCATGCACTGACCTTCAAGGCATTTTCCAGTGGGCCATTAGTTTTTCAGGCTTCAGGAAAAGAGGAAAACTGAATTTTGCCTAAAATGTTTGGCTGGCTTCTATTAGGGGAAGAGTGCGTCTGTGCAATTTAATCACAGCATTTTTCTTTAGCTTTCCAATAATATCTACTTTCATACAGCACTTTTCATCGCTAGATTTCACAAGGATTTTACAAAGGGTGTTGCTATTATTTTCACCCTTATGTAGCTGGGGTAACTGAGGAAAATGCAGGCATTGCAACTTTCCCAAAGGCATTTGGTTAGCAGCGGTACATCTGGAAATAGAATGAGGATATCTGACTCTGTATGTGTTTGAGAACTCATATAACAAAAATTACCTTGTTGTATACAGTAAATATGGATAAAATGCATTTGGACAAAAAAAAGGTAACTTACTATGTATTCAAATTTTTTGAAACACCTTTCAAAGAATCATAAATTTAACATTAAGCAACTCAGATTAGTATTGTACTTAGGGTATAGACGGGATTACATGATATGAGGTCTGAGAGTGCCACTGCTTGAGATGAGAACATTGATCAGTGCTTGAATAAGGTACAACTACCTGTAATTGCTGGTATGCTGTTTTTCTTTGGTATTTCAAGCCAAATACAATACTATTTTGTGATGTATTTAAAAAAACTTGAAAAAAGTAATGCAAAAATCCCCAAAAGCACATAGAGAAAGAAACAAGTCTGTCCTGAAATTCTGGTTTTGTCAATAGAGGAGGAGAATGAACTGTAGAAGAAACTTTCCATGTCCTTTTTTTTTTAACGTTGTATGTGGCAGACATACTTCTACTGCTAGATAAACGACAATTTGAAACCATCACAGGCATCAGTAGTTACATGAGCAAAGTTGTATGCCAGTCTGTTGGTGCCAGCCAGCTGTCTGCCAGGCTTTTGGTTCCAGTGACTACTGTGAGAGAAGGGCTGACCAACCACACAGGAGACGGGAGAGACAGAAGTAATTGAAGTACAAAATGGCTCTGTCATACCCTGCCATACATGTCTCTGTATGCCTCAGCAATCATAAGCCGCTGTGAATTGCAACGCTGCGTTAGGATATCAATCAACACATCTTTTTCACAACCTGTAAAGAAAATACGACACAGACTCTAAATTAAGAAAGAGTAGTCATTTACTTACATTGATTAGTGTTCAAGAACATTTACCTAATTTCTTGAAAAAAATAGATCAACAGATGAATATCCCACTGGTATTTACCATCATCAGTTATATTTACTGTGCTTCGGTGCATTTCACTTGCTGGTGTAATACCATAAAAAATTGAAGTAGTCTGTTATTATCAGATGCATCACCATCTCTCTCAAGCTCAATGGATTTGAAAGCATCAATAAAACAGATACAGGCTTTCATCTATTCAGAACTAGGCACACTAGCAGAATTTGTGGCTGAGCCTGGGAAGTATACTTGTATGCCCTGTTGATATTGATTAAATTGTCAATTCAGGATTAGGGGTCTCTTATGGGGATGACAAATTGTGGTCAGAACATTTGTTGCAAAACTGAAAGATATTTGCAGAGGAACTAGATAAAATAAGTGATGAAGTTTTAGAGAATACAATATTTTAACCAATTTCCAAGGGCATTTTGTTGAAGGCTACCTATGATCTTTTGCTTAATAGCTGGAGAGTACTGCTAAACTTCTATAATGAATCAGTATTAACTGCTTACGAAAAAGAAGATAACGATTAACATATTCTGAAAATTATTTTATAATTCAACAATTTTTTTGCATCCCAAAAGTTGCACTTGGTCATTGTAGATGGCTCAGCATTTTAGTGACATTACAGCGTAGATGTATCTCCAAGTGCAAATCAATTGACTTGACACATTTGCAGCGGAGATGAAATAGGCTTGTAAGTGTGGGGATCAGCTCGTATCTGAATGGAGTAGGGTAGTCTCTTATGTTTGTACCAGTCATTGTTATATAGGTGTACACATATATATATGTATGTTCCAGATACACATTCTGTACCTTTTACAGCTTTGTTAGGCAGATTTTATCATATAATCTATAACTGACAGATTCCATTTTGACACAAATGTAATTGGACACTGGATACATTTTTTCTTAACTTGGCAGAGAAAGTCTGTATTTGGTTATTATACACCAGGTTTAGTTCTTTTTCTTCTGGATCATCTAGCCGCAATCACATCAACTTTTAGCTAGGCACTGATTTAACATCAGTCTCATTAATTTCCATCAACATCACAAAATGGAGGTATTACTGAAACTCTGTGCATAAGGATTCCTTTTCACTTTTCAGAAAATAATTGTCACCAGGAATCTGTACAATTTCTATTGTCTCTGCAGTAAAAAATGAGAAGAATTCAGGAGATATTTAAAAACCAAAATAACTTTATTAATTTGTGTAATACCACTGGTATCAGTGGGACAACATATGTGACTGAACCTCCTCACAAGAATGAAGGTTTTGTGCAAGATTCAGGGTCAGGGTGTCAGTGCCTGCAAAGGCTATGGAGACTTAAACTCCTCTGAAGCTGAACTTTTTATTTTGTCTGTTATCCTTGAAATTAGAACTTTTTTTCTATGTACTGTGATAGATAGATTAAAACTGAGGTTAATGTACTTGTATTTACAATATTAAATGAAGAGAATCATCTCTTGAGTTGTCATGTTAGCAACTTTGCGTTAAAAGTACTGTTTCAAGTTGAGCAAAATGTTTAAAACTTTTCATCTGTAGTCAGTTTAATCAAAAAGATGCTTCAGATTCCCTTTGATCAATAACACTTATTGTGGTTCATTTGACATTAAGTCTGAGTCCTCACATTTCTATTAAACCGAAAACAGAATGCAAGATTTGGTGCTGTACAGCCTTACGAAGGGGTATAAAAATCCTGGTACAGCAAACAATTTCAATGTGAGGAAAATGTTTCAGATAGTAAAAAAAAAAAAATCAATATTCTAACCCTCAGCAATACCAACAATGTTCAAAAGGAAAACACAAAAATCTGAACAGGGAAAAATGCTTTGGTGAACACAATTTTTTTTGTACATAGGCTGGAAGCAAAAATTGCTCCTGAGTGAAAGATGATAGAGTCTTTAAACTTCCTACTCCTTTTTTTTTCCCTGATGACTGATTAAAAAGACTTAACTGTCCCTGGTAGTAGTTAATTGTTGAAGTTATAGTTAAAAACCTTTAATTTGTTGGCCTTCACTGTAGTGACATAATACAGAATTCTGGTGGTTTTTTTCTTATTTTCTCAAGGAAAGCATTCATTGCTGTAAGTGTTGGTACCGATTTTAGATTAATCTTCATCACCTCTTAGCTCCTGTAAATGCAAATACATGATTTATTTGGACATCACCAATGTGTCTTATTGTGATGCCTTGAAGAATCAACAGATACATGGTGACACTTTTAATTTTATGAGTTTTTATTTTGCTTGATGCTTGTTATTTTATGAGAGCTTTCTGAAAAAAAAAGGTGTGTTAGAATCAGTCAAGATACTCACTAATTCCCTGTAGGGCTCCTCCTAGCAACTGAGCATCCATAATAGGGTTAAAATTTGGAGCAGGAAAAATCGTTCCTTGTATCTGCTAAAGGAGAAAGCAGCCTTTAATCAAGGTGGTTTACATCTATAACACTGCATACATAATTCTGTTGAAAAACAACAATCACAACATTAAATTGTCTTTTCTTCATCGGGAACAGTTTTTAATTTATGAAACAGAACTTGAACTTGCAGTAAGCCCTAGGAAGACAGACCATGTTTGAGGAAGTTGCCACGAGCATGAGTTAGGCCTGAAAAAAAAATTTAATACTAATTAATTTTTTTTACATTAAAATCTAACCACATTTTTGCTCTCTCTTTCTCAACCTTTTTCTGAAAATACTATTCTATCTTTCAGAGTTAATCCATGATATCCCTGACAGTCTTCAATATCTATTTCTCATGGTATTTCTAATTTGAAAGGACTAGTGAGAAAATGATGAATGAGATACATTTTTTAAAGAACTGATGTTACTGCCAAGTGTGAGAGATCTTTCTGATATGCCATGTAGAAGACAACACCATTTTTCTAGTTGCTTTGTAACTGATTAAATTACTGTCAGTTCATTCTCAGTGATACTTTTTCATGTATTTTTTCTTATTATGTTACAAGAAATCTGTGAATAATAAACAGAACTGATGTACTCATTTTAGTAGAATCACTGACCAATACGTATACAGAAGAAAATAACTGAGGTTGAAAGCTACTTAGCACTGTTCTCTGGTTAATCTCTTTAGTTCCTCTGAGGATTCTACCTGCTTTTCCAGACTTAGCAAGTATAAAGGTTTTTATGATGATTCCTGGTCTTAGTCAATACTTCTGATTAAAATGACACTGTTAACTTGCTGTTTACATTTCAAAGAATAATGGGATATATTTTTTAAATACAAAGGGGGTATTTTTACAAATACCTGCTAGAATCAGGAGTTGTGCTGATTACACCAATTAATTCATTTGTGTGTTTGCTTGCATTACACACACTTGAAAGGCTTTTATATGTTGTGCCTTCAGTAGTAATAATATACATGTACAGATTTTGTGTATGGCACACGTGTATGGCTAATCATGCTTCCCTGGCTTGCAATTTTAGCAAAGGAATTAAAAAGCTCCAAGCAAGAAGTGGATATTTTAGATGAGAAGGAAGACATAATATCTTGATATGTTTCATCATTACTTTAGACCCACCAGGCAAAGGTAAGGGCAAAAAATTGCCAATGGCTAAGTGAGGAAAATAATGTATGGTCAGAAATTTAAGATTTTTAAAGGACTGACTTACTTTAAAAAGCACTAATAGGGCAACGTGCCTTTACACAAAGAAGGAAGCACTCACCAGTAGACAAATGTCCATCTGCAGTTTGTTCATCATTTAAATACAAGGTCCTACTTTTACAACTAAACATAAATTACGTAGTGCCTTTTTACTCATTAAAACAATCAATCAGGAAAACAATGAGAAAAATAATCTTTTGGAGATACGGTGATAAATACTGGCCTTACAGAAGACAGTGAGACCATGCCAGTTTTTGTAGGTTGGTATATGTTGTTGTATCTAAAATGAACTGCGAACTCATCCTTAAGATATGCTCCATCCCATTTTCCTTTGTCAGCGTGGGAACCCTGAGCATCACTTGTCACCTAACTTATCTCTAGGGTAGGGCTCTGCAGATACTAGCCTCAGAATCTGAGAGTTTATATCCTCATGACGTCCTAGTTACTGACAGTACACATACTTCCAAATGTCATTCACCAGAATTTTCCTAGGCACGCGCTGTTTGCAGCAGTGTGGAGTTCAAGTGCTGTTTGGCCAGATGGTACATGAGGCTCCATTTTTCTCCCCCTCACTAGCATGTCAAATAATGCTGACCTTAGTTCAGACATCATTCTCCACAGCTCAGGAGACAGAAATGCTTGAGCTCTGTGGCTGGTCAGCTAGACAAACCACCCCGAAGCTTTCTAATAATCAATATCACTATGGAAAGAAGAGCTAGAAGGCACTGTTAGAATGCAAAATCAAAAATATATATTGATATATGCTATGAGATAGGAAAAAATGAAGTTTAGCTGTTTGGGTCTTTAATTCATGCTTCCCAAAATGTCTGAGCCATGAAAAAGCTCATCAATCTTGAGAGGAAAAATAAAACAAACCCCAAACCTACAAATCATCAAATATTATATTGCATTTGCCAAAGCAGAAAACATTTTGATGGGAATATTAATAAAGAATAGTAGGATGCAAATAGATGCAAGTAAAAGATATGAAATTGAAAGAGTTTGAGCCTGCACTTTAAACCATAGAAAGTGTAAGTATATCTGGCATTCAGCATAAGTGCTCTCTGACCCTGTCCCAGCCCTTGCTGGTCAGAAGGGTGGCAGTGGGGAGGAGAGAAAATGTAGGAAGCGTGCATTTATTCAAATCTAATTTAAAATACCGGTGCTGGCTCTTCAGCTCTTCGTGGGTTTTGCACAGGTTCAATTTCTGTAAACACTAGTTATTTCAAAGTATTTCCTTTCACACATTTAGGTTTGTGGTGTCACAAAATGAACCACTGTGTCGCTGATCTTTTCAGCATTTATGATACTTGCACTAAAATCAGAAATATGTGACTACCTTAGTGAATGCTTTGAGGGTGGATTCCTGCGTAGTCCCTAGAATGAAAAATGAGTAAAAGTGGGTTTCGAAGTAGATCTCACCTCTCAGTCAGAACGGAGGCAAGCATTAATAATTTCTGAATATTTATCCTCATTCATGAAACAGTCAAAAATAAGGGCTTTGCATGAATGCATATTTGCAAAATGGAGGGATTGATCATAGAAAAAAGTTTTGAATTTGCAGGCTTGTAAATTTTTGACCAAAAAACTCAACACAGCTCTTTTAATGTGTCTTTCAGGCAAAATAATGGATTTTTGAATGTGTTCTCCCTTGGTTCAGCAGAGTTGCTGAATACTTCTTTTATAAAGTGTTCACTGTCTCGTTATTTAAGGCTCACCATCAGTAGATTAAACCTCATCTAGTAGATGCCTATCTCCTAGCCAGGATCTAATTAAAAACACATTGCTTTTAAGCAGAACAAAATTAAATAGGAAGGTTCAGATAAAAATTTTTAGAAGATAGGATGAAATACAGCTTTTTACAAGTCCTTTGTGGGAAAGAAATCTCATCCTTTTTTTTTTCAAAACAAATTAAATATTAATTAAAATTTTCTTATAGTGTACACATTGTACTTGGCTTCGTCTTCCATCCCACAGAAGACATTTGTCCCAGAGTGTTATTTTTGATGAGGACTTTCAGTGTACCTCATATTTGGATTTTCAGAGTGATTTCTAAGCAAATTAGGCTTTTTGATAATACATAACAGTTCTCTGAACTGAGTTCTAGGATTTGCAGCTTATATACTATCAGGATCCTTGGAAGGAATTTCTGCATAACTAGTGATGTCTTACTGCTGGCATATCTCGCAGAGTTGTTGTTCCAAGGTTGTGTACCTTGAAGAAAGTACTTTGCCTCTTGGCGGTGTTTACATAAGCTAACCTTTAGGAAGTTTTATCCCAGGACAGCTTATGTCAGTTTTATCCTGTGACCACTTTCATAGCTTCAGTCTTTGGCAAGCCTGAAGAAGCATTCCTGGTTAACTTTATGCACTTAATTTCAAAATCTTCGGGAGTTTATTACTTATTAAACTTATTCCACCTGTTTTCATTGAATTATTGAAATACGGGCACAAGCAAGTTGGGGTCAAACCTTTAGAACTGAACTTTGGTAACTCTGGATCTGAATTCAGTGTGATTACACAGCGATAGCCTACCACTTGCTATGTGTTGTAGCCTGTTTTTTTTTTTTTTTTTTTTTTTTT
>Ga0065711_1045385_pt1 | contig 13518 bp, 13 predicted proteins | sample Hoacrofraction12_FD_59098 | JGI IMG/M metagenome (GOLD analysis project Ga0065711, IMG submission 59098) | Hoatzin crop microbial communities from Cojedes, Venezuela - Epithelial fraction 12 v2 (version 2) | ecosystem: Host-associated > Birds > Digestive system > Esophagus > Crop | place...
AAAAAAAAAAGATTCCTGCTCCCCGGTTAACCCTCATTTATAAACTGAGCATGACATCTATAGTATGGAATATTTCCATTGGCCAGCTTGGCTATCTGTCTGGCTGTGCTCCCTCCCAGCTCCTGCATACCTGCTCACTAGCTGATCATGGAAGACTGGAAAAAGTCCTTGATTTCTTAGCAACTGAAAACATCTGTCTTATCTGTCTTATCTACATTCTTCTGGTACTAAATCCAAAGCACAACAGCTACTGATAAGAAAATTAACTCTATCCCAGCTGAAACCAGGACACTATCATTTGGATTGCTCTTCTGAGGTGGACTTCTCCTGGGAGCAACTCGGGGCTGATCAGCTGTCTTTGTATATTAAAAGCATGATAGAGCTGGAGATGCTCTTATTTGAATGAGATAGAAGACCAAGGTTTGGCCGCTTAAATCCCATGACAGTTTTCTCAAGATTAATAATAGCAGCACTGGAGGAGGAGGGTTTGATGGTTTCACCTGAAGTAAATTGCGTTCTTCCTACCATGGTGTGCCTCATTTGGGTATGGTTCTGCCGTTCTTCTGCTCCTGGAAAATGGTCATGTGTTGCTAAATAGCAGATATGTTGCACCCCAGAGGTGGTTGTATTCTGGCAAAAGGTGAAGCAATCCCTTTGTATTGCCTGCATACACTAATGAACGCTAGTTGCAACTATTCCAAATCAACATCAAGAGATTCTACAGAAGCAGAATACAGTCCTTGATCTGTGTAGTAGCATGGAAAGCCCAACGTAAAGATATCTGAAAGCCAGGATGTAAAAAGCTCAGATACTTGTGGCAAACCAGAGGAATTCTGTAAAGCAGAATGAAATATGATTTCAGTACTCTGAAGGCATGGATGGCTGGGTGAGTAGATAGATAGATAGATAGATAGATAGATAGATAGATAGATAGATAGATAGATAGATAGATAGATAGACAATACTCTGTTGATGGGAAGGTTTCCCCAACCTCCTGTCATCTTACAGAATGACTCCAGAAAACCAGGGGTAAGTAGGTGGGGAGAAAATTTTCCACTGTTTGGAAAATGTGGGTTACAGCATACCAAAACAGAAGAGAGATGAAAAAGAGGGGAATTCACATCAGTAAAAGACGGCAATTGTTTTAAGCTTCATCAAACAGTTTGCAGAACTGAAATTCTGTTTGGTCAGAATGGCAGGGCGGGGGGTGGCTGCTCAAAGTAAAAGCTTCTTTCTTGTGAAGAAAATTAGTCCTTGGCTATAGCTCTGACTCATACCAAGCCAAATACAACAACCTTAAGCAGTTACCCCTTACTGCATGGTAATAGGAAAGGGGGACCCCAGACTGAACTGGAATGAGGGAGGGGTGAATCAAGGAGGTCAGAGCTATCTTTGCCTTCAGCTTTCTAGGGGTGCAGGGCTGAAGAACGGCAGATCAGGAGAAATTCCCTCTCTTTTCCAGTCAGATATTATATCAAAGCTTTAATACACAGCCAAAGGGATGCTTTTTTAGGGCTAATGATGGTCAAATCTCAACATGTTTTCAGTGTCAGTTCAACTTGAAAGAATCTCGCCAAAAGTCAGACACTTCAAACACAGGAAAAACTGCCATATTCCTTGAGGTCTCCCATCCTCCCCTTTACTAGATTTTTTTCTCTAAACACCAAATCTGAGGGCCCTGACCTCAAAAAACACCTCACTCTAGGCAAAGTTCTTCTCATGCCAGCTGGATTCAAAACTCAACCCTCCCCAACCCTAAAGGAAACTTTCAGCTTGTATGTTCCAGCGTCATTTATTTTAGAGGTTGTTTGCACTGCTGCTGAAGCTTAGGGGGGTTCTGTACATTATTTCCTTATCTCTTTGATCCATTGTTCCCAAGTCAGTCATTCTATTTCTTTCTGTTTTCAGCTTAAATTGTTTTGCATCCCTTATTTTCTTAGTCATTTCTTTTAGTTTTGATTTTCCTTTTTGATCATTTAGCAAGGGGAACTTCAGATTTAAAATGTATGTTTATATGAGTTTAGTAACATTAGGGAAAATGAGGAATGAAAGAGGGTTTGTATATTTTTAAGTTTTCTTTCTCTCTGTTATACATTGGGTTTTATATCCTAAAGTCAGTTGCCTAAATCACAAGGGCTAACAATCCCAATGCCAAAAAAAAAAGCCTGGTACAAGGCAAAGCACAGTTAAATGGTCAGAAAAAGAATAATCATTTCCCTAGTTGCCAGCAGGTGAAAACCTCTCCTTTACATCTCATTTGAAACTGCAGAAGCTCCTCAGCTAACTCTAAATGAACAGTCGGCTTAATCACTGACATGAAACACTATAAAGCAGGATGTTTGGTTAAGTCATTTGTTCCTTTTGCATCTTTATCTTCAGTCTGACATGGGTTTAACCTTTGCTCCTAATCCCTATGTCAGTCAGGTTCAGCTTTAATCTCAGAAAGTAAAAGTATCGGTGCTGGGATATTTGAAGAGAGGAATAAAATCTCTGTTGTCTAAAGGTGTATACTGAGCTATTGCAGGGATGGTGGCAGACGATGCAGGGAAGAGGTTTTCTTGGAGAACCTCTTGAGGGGCAGCAGGACCCAGGTGTGTATCAAGCTTTTAACTTTTCTGGAAGAACTCTGGCAGACTTGCAAAACTTTGGAGAGCTACTTCTTTTTATTTATTACTTTATTTAAAGGCAGAAAACATTGTTCTGACACTTCAAAGATTCTAAAGGTAGAACAAGATTCTTGGGCCATATTCATCTTACCTAAATTTAGACACTTAAACCAGGATCCCAGTTGCTGCTGGCTTCCCTTTATAGTCAAGGGAAAGACAAAGACACCTCCAGAGGGAATTTAGGCATTGATGTTCTGCCATTCACCTCTTTAATTCTTTTTTCTTACTTCGCCTGTGTCTAGACTGCCCAGCTGTACCCATTTCCTTGGATTTCTTGACATCTTTTTGTCAATCACACATGGCCAGTCAGCTTGGCACCAGAAGTGAAATCCCACAATGATCCACTGGTGTACAAAGTGAATGCACTGTTAGCCTGGGGAACTTATTGCCACAGGGTCTTGCTGAGGCCAGAAGCTTAGCAGGCTTCAAAAAGGTATTAGATATTTGTATCAGTATCAAGAATAGCCAGGTATAATAATCAAGATTTAAAAAAAAAAGACTTTTGAGAGAGCTATAAACCTACATTCTTCAGGGCTTATGTGAACTTCTGACTAATGAGGGTTTGGAGTAAATTTTGTCCAGTGGAAATTCTCTGGGATTTATGTTTTAACTCACTTAGGCACTTTCGAAATCCCACCCCCTGGGCCTGCTGGACTTCTGATTGATCCAGGATGACATTTCCTGTAAGCATATGTTCTTAATCATCAAACAATGCACAAATTTGTTAAAAAAAAAAGTTCCTGGATAATTCAGAAAAAAACAAGAAAACTCTGCCCAATAAATAGTCACAAATAATTTTCTCAGGAGGGTTCCCTTCCTTACTTCATACGCTTTGCATTGCCTGCCCCCATTGCCTTCCTGCCTGCAGAAAGAAAAACCTTGGCCTTTTGCCTACTCATGCTAATAGTTCTTATTCTTTTTTTAATTGGCACTAAAAACATCATAGAAGCTTTGGAGGCTGGAGTAAAGGTGATGTGCATGTCTGGAAGAATTTCCATTCTAGGGAATACAGAATTCAGAGCTAATTATGTTACAGCAAACATTAACTATATTTCTTCAAGTCTCCCATTAGGAGAACTGTCTAGTTTGGGATGCAGTTTGTTATATAACAAACTGCATCTCAAACTAGATGTACTCTGAGGAAGTGCGAAGCTTAGTTCTTAATATCTGTCATTTGAGGAGAAACCTTGGAGCACAGATACTCATCAGGGCATTGTGGCCATTCTCCAATTCTTGACGACAATGAGGATGCATGCCTTCAAACAGATGTTTTTAATGCAACATGGATGGTAGAGAACCAGTGCCTTCCAGCAGGCATCCAGATAGACAGAAAGGTAGGTACTAAGCTCACCAGGATTAAAGGATGCAGAGGCTATAAAAAGAAGGTAATGCCAAAGAACTAGGCAGTACATGTACCTAAAGCACCCAAAATCTCTCCTCACCTAGTGTAAATAGATGAGGTAATCGTGAGTTAGAAAGGGAGAAGTCTCAGAAGTCTGAACAGTCCTTTGTTTGCAGGTTCTCCTCTGTGCTTGGAAAGATCATAGTGCAATGCACCTTTTATATAAAGGTCACGCTATTATACACCCTGCAATGTGTTACAATTATAGCATCCCTGGTAGCTTCTAGTCACTGTAAAATAATTGTTGTAAATTTTTATAGAAGTCTTTTGTGGGCTTTTGTTCACTCCTTCTTGATCTGTGCATCTGACTCATGAAGCTGGAAGAGGAGACGAAGCAGCTAACTGCTGCGGGAACTTACATCACCAAGCTCGTGGGCTAAGCACCCAAAGCTGATTTTGTTTCACTGAAACCATGACACTGAAACTACTGTTCTGCCACTCTGCAGAGCAATGGCTGGGTGTCCATTACTGTGATTTGAAACAAGCAAATAGCAGCAGCAATTGAAAGCTAAAATGAACAGAAAGGCTCTTTGTGTCATACAGACAGTCTTTTTAAATTTACAAAAATGTCTAAGAGCTTTTTTTAAAAATGTCCAGTTAGTATTTGCTGGCCTTCTATTGTCTTGGCTTTGGTCATTTCAATCAAATTTTATAGCTGCCGACACTGAAGAAAAGCTGCCATCCATTACACTCTTATTTCAAATCCCAGAAATTATCCCAAAGAAATAATTCCAGGGTCGGATCTTCACAGATGACAAAGGGGCCACATATTAACACAATTGCATCAATATATGCCTTGTGTACTCTCCCAAACTACACAAGAAAGAAGCTTTTACCTCATTGTATAGACACCTTCACTATCTTTCTCCTCGTCCCATTTCACAGAACAGCAGCATCCAGGTTTCATTCCTTCGCATGCTGATGTGACTCCTCCAGATCAAGCTGGTGCCTAAATCGTAGGAAAATCATCTAGGCTGTCTTGCATGCCTATGTACAAAGAGGATTTCAGTGTGCAGAAGTCTCACTGTGACAGATTTGCAGATGTTACTGTCATCCTTGGATTTGAAAGGAAGCGAGATGTGTCATTGACGTCAGTGAATTTATTTTAGCCCATGACTAAGAGTGCTGTTGTTCAGTATCAAGGCAGGACCTTTCCACCTTTCTAACAGAACACTTAATCACACCTTTGCCTCTGCTGGGCTCTCTCACCCGGTGTGCACATGCTCTGCTCCTGATGGTGAATGCTGAGTGCCAAAGATCCTCAGTGAGTCTGTAGCCAAGTGAAGTAGTGGGACAACTGTTCATGGTCAGACTCACTGTGCTCTGCCCTTTCACAAGGGTGCTGTTTCCAGACAGCCAGGTTACTGCAGGGCTGGCAGCTATGGGGCTGCTGCAAAGAGGGAGTCTTTTACAAATCCGAAAGATGAATCCAAGCTGTCTTGAGATTGTAGAGAGATCTGAATTCCCACTTGACTCTGAACACCCACTGCAGCACTAACACGACTCGAAAAGTTGCTCTACTGCTGCATTGCCTCTCCCATAGTCAGCTCAAATTGTGGAAAGGGAGTATTTCTGCTCAGGGAAGCAGAACTTGTACTACAAATTACATCATAAGCACTTGTTTTCTCAGGGAACATGAACAGCAGTGAAATGAATCTCTAATTCCTCACCAGTCCTGGCCACCCCACCCACCCACTCAGCTGGATGAATCAGTTTTCTCCTGGCAGCCACCAGGGAATCAGAGGTGACAATACAGTGAGAACACACTTCAGTGAAGATGCTGTTTTCTTTTCCATAAAAACCCCATACCACTCACTTCTCTTCTCTATGCCAGGCTGCATATGGATAATATGGGGCATGACTTTAAAAAGCCAATCAGAAATCTGAATATCATTATAAGGACAGGTTTGTTTATTTAAGATTTTAACCATACATTTGGGCTTGCAAGTGGATTCCCTGATCCTGTGTTAAAAAACATCCTATGCAGTCAGTGAATTAGAAGCTCATATGTCCCCTGTTCTCTTCTGGTTTGATTTATAATGCATGTTGATTCCATTTTTTGTCTACAACCTGTTAAATCACTCTAAGTAATGATAACACCTGATGGAAGCCAGGACCAGGTGAAGCATTTGATGAAAAAATTGCTGCAGCCAGCCCTCTTAGGATTAAAGATTGACAGGTGGGTAGATGGTCTTCACTGTATTAATTTGATTAAATAATACCAAAGGCAATATGGGCAGCAAGCAGGCACCTTTTAAATGTCATACACTGCAAGAAACACATTTAGTTCAATAAATTCTCTCTGATGCTTTTCATTTCCAACAGGGGCCTGAGCTAATATCCCACAAACCAATTGAAACCACTTTTCTCAACTTTAACATGCATTGGATGTGACCATGTCTATCAACTGTCATCAGTTTATCATGTTTACTGTGTTTATCATTCATTTTTCTGGGAGAACATGACTACCTTTCCCTGCACCCAGAAACAGCGCCAGCAGTTTCACTGGGGAACTGAAAAAGCAGCCTACATTCAGTCTGCATTTGCATCCATCATGATTCCTCGTGGTGAATGGACATATTTAAATATGAGGCTTTTTTTTTTTAGTGTGTTACCCTGTCCCAGTTTCCTTGCTTCAGTACACCAAAGACGGGTCATACTATGGTACAGGCAATGTTCAATAATTTGAGCAGAGAGGGGAGAGAGGCAATAACCTTGATAATATGAAATATATGTAAATTAGGCTAAAAGAAGTGCTTTGTTTAATATATTACCCTTTGATGAATGAAGTCAAGGCATAGCATGAGGTCATAAATGTGTGTTTGGGTTTTAAGTATGGCACACTTAAGGCACAATTCTGATAATCGACCAGTGGCAGATAAAGAGGAGGACCAGAGGCAATCTTCTGAAACCTGAACACCTTCAGATGTTGACCTGTTCTACTGACCCATGGCTTTACTACGGGTGAGAGCAGAAACCCCAGATTCTGAGCTTCGTCCCTGTACTTCTCCGGAGCCCAAGCCTCTTTCTAGACTTTGTATTTCTCCTTTTTAAAACAGAAAAGCTATAAAGAATCCCATTACATTGCTGGAACTTTGACTCAATTTTACTCCTTTTTGCTGTGATTTTTTAAAAGAGGGACTGGATAATTTTATGATCGCTAAACACTTGTGTTGCTGTTCAGGCCTGGGTAGTTATAAAGGTAGAGCTTTCATAGTGTAATCCAGTAGTTCCCTGGGGAAAGAGGAAGGTATGTCTCCTGTTTGATGTGATATTGTACATTTTGTTTGCACTTGTTATAGGGGAATTGGGATCTGATTCATATTTCTCTTAGATTTGATTTCTCTGGTACCACTTGTGGTACTTTTATCATGACACAGGAGCTATCTGTCGTAGCAGACCTGCTTATTGGATCTGACAGTTGCATGAAAAAAGGTTGTATTTCTCCCAGGGGTGAGGAAGAAGGACAGGAACTTCTGAAAAACAACCCAAACATGTTGGCAAAAGGGAGTTTGAAATAATAATTCACATGTGTCTGGGGAGCTCAGGAATTGTTTTTAAGCCAATTAATGAATCTCTGATCGGTGCTGAAAGTGCCTTAATGTGTTGGGTGGGTAATGTGAAATATTATGCCACATCACCATTTTACATGAATGCATATAATGTTAGAAATTGTCACTAGCTGTCGAGTCTGTCAGTGCCACCAGGCTGGGAAAGCCAGCTTGTCACCAGCAGAACAGGGACAGCAGCCTGAAAGCCAACACCAATCAGCTAGGGACAGAGTTCTTTTGGACACTATAGCCAGTACAGCTCACATTGTTTTACACCACGTTCCCCAGTGCCATGCAGTGTACCCTCTAGGCCTTTCTGCACCCTCCATGATGACAACTGAGAAGCTTTCATTGCTTCCAGTGGGAGTGGGCTCTAGCCCATTCCCACAAAAGGCAGCTGATTATCACAGGTGGACTGCTGGTCTGAGCCAGTATGTCACATCCCACGTTAACTTAAAAAACATTAAAATGATAACTTCATCTCAAGTTACTTTCCTATTCATCTATAGAATTTCTCAATTATGTATGACTAATTTTGCACAAAGTCATTATTTGGAGCAATTTGTCTAAGTATGAGAGGCAACACCTTCAACCTTCCTGGATGGTGGGTGGGGAAAATGTCATAATCAGTTCTGCTTTGGCATGAGTTGTTAAGCGGTCACAGGAGTTCAAAGGAGAGAAATAATGAACAGGTAAGTCATTACATGCAAAAATTCTTCTTCTATATTATCAAAATACAAATTAATTACAGATAAGATCAGATGAATTTTCTTTAATGTCAGTTTTTTCCCAGAGATGGTAATGAAAGCATACAGTATGTGGGAGGAGAGGAGTGGAGACGTATGGAAGGGATGTTTTATTAATGTTGGCTTGATTTCACTGGGAAGACATTGCCTGTGAAAGCAGCAAAGGAATCAGGAAAGGCTCTGGGACATGCAAATAAAATCATTTTTATTGCACTTAGTGTGCTAACTCATGCATGATCTCATTCAGACTCTCAAAGCAATCATAAAACTATCTCCATGCAACAATTACTCCATCAGCCAATGCAATCAGCAGGTAGGGCAGCTGGCAGCCCTTGCCACAGGATCCTCCTGAATTCATTAGCTTGTGGCCGGGATAACTTGACAAGGTTTCCATTCTTGATTTTTGAGGCGATGACCGTAACTAAAGTGAACATGTGACTCATCATAGTCAAGAAATAAAAAAGCCTACCCCGCTCCCCTCCCCCCTTCTACATGCAATACTAATATTCACATGACAACAAACATTTTCAAAATAATAGTCCTATATACTTAAGACTAATCAGAGCGGGCGCCATCCAACTTGCAAAGGTAGCAATTTTCCTTCATTAAAGCCAAATCAGGAGAGAGAACTTCAGGATTCCTTAGGGCTAATTACAAGGTGTTAATAATAACAATATAATGGCAGCAATTTTCTAGCTTTGCCCAAACCTATAATCTGCTGTGAGTGCCTTATAGGATTGTCTCTGAGTTTATATAAAGCCAAGTGTTAGCCCAAAAATGTTTTAAAAGCAATTTAATTTTTACATCATGTCTCTTTTCAGTCTGTTTGCAGCGATGCGGTAATTGTTAGTGGAGAGCATTTTCGTTGGGGAAGAGGACAAGTAGCAGCACGACAGCTCAGAATAACCCTCTCCCATCTTCCTGGAGCATAGGTTGTACACCAGAAATGCAGAATACCCAGGTCAGGTGCCTCCAAGCTCAAGCCCAGCCTGCCCAGAAGGACCACAGCCACATTTCTTTGACCCCTCCTGCCCACAGCGGAAGAGAGGGAGGTAACTGATTATAGAAGAGCTGGAGACAAACAACAAACAGACAAACATACAAATTATTTTCACATCCACCTCCTAATTGCTTGCTAAAAACCCTCTAGGACTCCATGATCAAATGTAACATATTGCTGGAGCAGTGATGAGTCATTTGTCAAAAATTTTCAGCCTCAATAGCAAATCAGCAGCACTGGAACAGTGAGACATGTTCGAAACACGAGAGAGGGAATTGTTGAGTAGCCTGGCAAGCTGTCCCCAGCAATAGATCTCACTGACGTCTGGAGGGTTTTCAAGGTCAGGTCGTAATCCTGAAAATCCTGTAGCCTCCCATGCACAAAGGTGAGAAGGAGAGACAGCTTAATACAAACTAAGAGCAGAAATCTGAATTGAAAATTAATCCCTTGCCAAATTTTGAAATTGTCCCACTATTGATCTGTCTGCAGTTCTCAAACTCGTGGTGATAAGTTATCTTGACAATGTAATCATACGGTGTAACATAAATTGGACAAAATAGGTTTTAGTCATAAACTGGAGACATCAGAGACTCTGTTCTAAAGGGCAAAATTGGTAATAATATATTTGTCATTTTTTTTCCAGAGAAAATGTGTTTATCTACAGCGTGTCAAATTTTAGCCTGCACCAAAATGATTTAAGAACAAATTCTAAGCTTCTTTGCAGTTGACAAGTTAATTCGCACCAAAAAAAAGAGGAATTATGACAACACTGAAGAATGTTAACATGGTACATATTCTAATTGAATAAAAGACACCTTACAGAGCTACAGTGCAAGCTCTTATTCATTTCAAAGCTACTTACAGACTGAGAAACTTAAAAAAAAATTGGTATTACAAATACTGGAGTCAAATTTCTGTGAGTTGGGAAACTTATCCACTTCAGAACTTCAAAATCTAACTGTGAAATCTCATACAAACAGTTTTGTCTGGAAAAATTCTGGTACTTCTCAGATGACAAATAGCATTTGGTTTTCAGGTGAAAACTGGAAGAAATTACAAAAAGAAGCAAACTGAGCAGCCAGAATCACCCATCACAAGGGGTTTTTGCCCCACAAAAGCAAGGATGGAGGGGGACTTGAGAAAAACATGTAGGGAGTGTGTGAATAGGAAATATCTTCATTTTTCCTCTTCGCAGGCTGACCTTTATTTAGGAAAGGGGGAAAAACACTGTCATAAGGGATTAAGCACAGAGTTGGAGTCGAGTCAGATGAGTTCAAGTGGTGGTTCTTTGTCTATCTTAGAAGATAACCCTGCAAGAAACAAACAGCTCTTCATTTCTGTACTGTGTCTGCCTCCTCTTTTCAAATGCTCTACCAACATTTATTCATAAGTACTGCATACTTTGATGTCTAGAGATGAAAAGTGGGGTTTGAGGTAAGAATTCAGAGTTTAGTCCTAATCTAGGAGAATCAGTGGCTACTAATGATGAGTAATTTAATTCCATAGGAGTAATTTTTGTTTCTTTATGGGTTTATTTTACAAGACACTTATCAGGTCAAATGGCACTAAGTGAATAAATGAAGAGTATTTCTTGTGGATAAGCTGAGTAAAAAAAGACCTATTTATTTTTTCTCCCTCCTACCTCCTCCCAGCTCACAATCATAAAGTTAGTACAGAGCAGGAACCATTCTTCCCTACATGTAGTCAGATGCCATCCCAGCACTAAGTAAATTGAACACTTCACACCCGTTCACTAAAGTAAATTTAGTCTGATTTATCTTATATACTTGTCAAAAGCTGTGCCAAGATGTATACACAAACTGTTTTCTTGGATTGTTTCAAGCTAATCATATTAACATGTTTGCTTTATTGCCTTTGGGGGGGTTCCAAGTGGAAATGATTGAAGTAGGGTCCAAAACCAGCTTTGTTTCGTTGCCAGTTCTGGTGCTAATGTGTGCCTCAATGGACTTCTACTGTCCGTGTCAATAGGCCTGAACATCCATATCAGGATGCTTTCAGTAGCAGCTCATCATCAGTTTATTTCTGCAAAATGTTGTGATTAAGAAGTCAATTATTCAGAATGTGAAAAAACAGGAAAGCACGACATTAAGTCTGTGAAATGTGGTGCTTATTCATTGCAGTCAGAGGAGCTTGGGGGATTCATGCAGGCTGAAAAACAAGTTATGCACATAAATATGTGGGAAAAGCTGCATGCAGTGAAGCAGCAGATTCAGCAGATCCCAGGGGAAGAAAAGATGGCATTAAAGACTGAAGAAGTCCATGCCACAAACATCTACTTTATCAACACTCTGAAGAAGGGAAATGTTAACCTAGAAGGGTTGTCTGTTAAGGCAAAACTCACAGCTCTTCCCATGTGTGAAAGCTAAATCGGCAGAGGATAAGCAAAAAATGCAAAAGTTACAGTGACAAAGAAATCTTTTATTCTGCTGCTCAAACAATTTCCAGTCTTTTGAAAAGCTGGACTATTGGGCTTCCTTAGACTATTCTGAACCTTCCCAAAATGAGATCTGTTGCAATTTATGGAGCAGCAGAATCAAGCAGGCCAGGCTTACAGAGACCACACTTTGGAATGGAATACAACATCTAAAAACCCCATTGACTTATTGATGCAAGTCATGGCTTGTAGTAAACACAGTTTTAATTATGGTGAAGCACTGAAGGTGCAATTCAAAGACAGAGTTAAGAAGGGCACAGATCTCTTGCTGGAGCACAGCCGAGGGTGGGAAAAACAAACAAGGCGTCAGTATGAAGGCAGGCATCGATCTGCATAGACCAGAGCCATGGAGTAATACCGCTACCAAGCTTTTCTATAAATTTTTTTTCTGCCAGATCTCCAGGTGCTTTGCAGAGGGTTTCAGTTATCATTAGCCCTGTTTTACAGCTAGCATAACTGTGGTCCCATGCAGCGGTGTTACTCAGCCTAGATTGTCCCCAGACCAGCGGCAGGATCCAGAACAAGGCTGTTCTGGACCCAGACCAGCATTCAAAGCTGCTTATAGCTGTTTTTCTTGTGGGACCCTTATTTTTATATTTTTATTTTGACAAGAGATGTTGACAGATACCGCCAGTTGTGTACATCAAAAACTGTTCATATCCTGAGACACAAATAAAAAGAAAACCATACATGGATGATTTTTACAAGAAAAGGTTTTAGCCAGCTCCGTATCTGTGGCTGTGCATCCCTGCACTCTGGTTCCTGCTATCTTACGATGGAGAACACTTCAGAGAAAGGCTTTTCAGACTGTATAAGCCACGAGCACATACACATATGCAAAATAATAATGATAGTTTTAAAAGGGTGAATTCGGTGACCTGTCCTCCCTTGTCATTCCCTTCATTTGTGTCTCCACTCTTTCCACACGTCCATTTCCTATTCTTTTCTCACAGAGGTGACTGAGATTAAAGGTTTACTGTGGCTGATTACTCAGGAAAGTCCCACTTTCTAAATCTGCTTCTAATTAAAAAGGGATGGGAGGGGAGGAAGGGAAGAAACCCTCCTTACTGTACACATAGGCAGCCTAATCCATCCTGCTGACTTTCATAGGCATGAGCTTCTATCTTAGTATTAATAAACTATTTTCTGAGATTTATGTTTCTTAACCCTCTTCACCCTAGAGATTTTTTAGGATGTGAGCCGTAGATGTCACTTCAAGAAAAGATGGGCATCTGACTTTAGCCTGGACATCAGTTTATTTATGAGGGAGAGGGCCAGGAGTTCAACCCTTGTGTTCGTAACAGGGCTAAGCAAACAGCTCGGACCCAGCTCTAAGCCATTCTAAATAGACGGAGGAGCTGGTAACCCAACTCCCGACCACTGCTGGAGTTCACGTTTCGGTTGTGATTTTACTCCATTCCCAAATGTCACTTTATCCCTGCTTTTCAGGAGCTTATTTTCAAGGATTTATGAAATGTGATATGACAAACCTGGCGCAATAATGTTGTGGAGATTTTGCCCTTAACTCACCCCAGAAAATACTCTGCACGAATGGTGTGGAGGTGGCTTCCAAGAACAGTCTTATTTCCCCTAGGTAAAAGAAAATCTAAGCTGTGTGCCATTAAAATGAAAAACTCAAAGAGAATGGGAGGGGACTGAGGAGGGCATTAATCAGAACTGGGGCCGGGGGGGGGGGGG
>Ga0065711_1045386_pt1 | contig 13517 bp, 7 predicted proteins | sample Hoacrofraction12_FD_59098 | JGI IMG/M metagenome (GOLD analysis project Ga0065711, IMG submission 59098) | Hoatzin crop microbial communities from Cojedes, Venezuela - Epithelial fraction 12 v2 (version 2) | ecosystem: Host-associated > Birds > Digestive system > Esophagus > Crop | place...
GGCAAGTTACTCCATCACTGTACCGTAAACTGCATAGTTGTTTTCTGTGTGAATAATTACTTGTGCTTATGCCTCATGCAGTCTTCAAAGACTCAGAAGCTGGTTTGGCTTTTCCTGTCAGTTTAACTAACACATTCTTTTTCTGTGATAAGGCTACAGTGCTGGAAGAAATGCCTCCCTTTCCTGAGAGGGAGTCTTCTATTTTGGCTAAACTCAAGAAGAAGAAAGGCCCAGGCACAGTTACTGACCTGGACGAGATCAAAAAGGAGAGGAGCTCTGATATGAATGGAAGTGCTGAACCTGCCTCTGTCAATGCCAGTGCTGTTGTGAGTTTAAAAGCTGTTTTTTCACTAATTTAGATGGTGTGCAAGTGAGAAAAGAATGGTTTCCTTAGGGTAACTTTTTAGGGGGTTTAAACTTCTCATTTCAAGAATTTTGACTCATTTAAGACTGTGGGTGTTTGCTATAAAGTAGCAGGGGAACATGTAGCCTCTTTCCCCCACCGCATGCTTGGATGCAATTTTCCTTTGGAAATCCTTTTGTAAATGAAGATGAACTGTCTGCAGCCTAAAAAAATCCCTTTTGTGTGGTTGCTTTGAAAAATATTGCTGTAAACTTAGAAATGGAAATTTCCTACCCAGTGAAATTGCAGTGAAGGTGAGTAATGTGAATTTCAAAGTATCAGCTCTTCTTCTGCTTTGTCTAACAAGGTAGATATTTTGCATCTTGTTTCAGGTTTCAGGTTGTTACTCATTTTACTAGAAGTGGACAACACTTGACTTAACACGGATGTCCTTAAATCGTTATAATGTTGTTACTGTCCATTTGACAGTGCTATTTAAGTTCAGTTATGGTGGACAAGGCCACAGTCTTGTTTTTTTCTCAGCTGAAAATTATCATTTTATTGTCAATTAAAGCTGGTAGGATGAATTGTTCTCATAATGTAATACTTGTTTCTGGTTTTAATGACTAGTGTAACTTGTAATTACATTTGAGTTGTAGTAGTAAATTATCTGAGAGGGGAAAATACTGTAACATGCTCCCTGCCCAGTTTGCTAAAGCCTAATTCTTCAACTCTTAATCATTGCAGTAGGTAAGAGTAGATGTTCCAAGAGCAACATCTTTGAATGTACAGAAATACCTTACCCACAGAAAAGCTGCCAAATTGACTGAGGTGGCTGGCAATTAAAATTGCATTATGCTTTATGAGCTTCACTTTATGGGCTGCAGCCATGTAAGAAATGCCGCTATGTTACCTTCACCAATGGCTTTGGTGTGATCCTGGCTTAGATGCCAAGAATGTGTTCCAAACTGGAGTTCAGCTGTTTGTTTTTAGTAGTTCTTACTGATTTGACTTCTGGAAATTTTTTTGTCAGGGATTTTTATGTTATGTTGCATCAAATTCAGCCTTTGGACCATATGATAACTTTGAGTTGGCTTACAACAACAAAATTTCAGACTCAATCCAAGTGCATCTTGTGATTCATCTTCAGCATATCTGGCATATTGTAGGCTGCTAATGTCTAACACATGAACATTTTGTTTAATAGTCTATGGTTTGTTCTTGCACATGACTTGGGCACGTATATGCAACCTCTGTTGCATGATTCTGTGTCCCGGCTACTTGATTTGTTCTATTCGAGGAAATAAATTTTTAAGTCTTGCCTCTACCTTTGGTGTTTGCAGCTTGGACTAGTTACAGGCTCTGCTTTTATGCTGGTTAGGTTTTACGTTGTTTCTAAGGTTTGCCAAGCTTCAAAAACCCAGGACTAAACTGAAAGTCAATTTTAAGGATGCTGTGATGTTTTAATTTAGATTTGTCTAAAAGCCACTGCCTTTCTTGCTGGATTCTTCATGAAAGAAAAGCAACACAATTGAATTTTATTCCCTACAGTACATATTTTACCTTGAAACTAAGAGGGGAGAAGAGGGGGGGGGGGAAACCATTGTTGTCTGACTTCTGCAGATTTGGATTCTAGCCAGATGAATTTTGTCTTTCATTTAACAGTTAGACGTAACTCTCTTCAAAGGGGAAAAAAAGAAAACCATGTCTGTAAATGACCTTAAGTTGAAATGCAAGGTGATAACTGCATTCATGAAGCCTCCTATGTTCATTCAAAGCTTGTTTTGGGGTGGGGAGAGGTGCTTTGCCATAGCTTGGCTGTCTATGCAAAAGACACAGGTTTGTTTTAGTTTTGCTGTAGTGTAACACCAAAGTGTCTTGTCCTTCCTAGTCTACTCCTTCTCCATCTGCGGATCTGCTGGGTCTGGGTGCTGCCCCTCTCGCCAATTCAGCTCCCCCACCGTCATCTAGTGGCAGCCTGCTGGTGGATGTATTTTCAGATTCAGCTTCTGCGGTTGCACCTCTTGCTCCAGGTTCTGATGACAACTTTGCGAGGTAATTAAGTCACCCTATAAGGAATCTGGAAAAGAATTTGTCTGTTAAAACAGGATTAGAAGAAAAAAATACATACAATAACTATTGGTTTTGTTCCAGCTTATTGAATGCATTCCTAGGTGGTAATTGTGCAGCAAGAGAGGTGCTCTTGAACTCTGTGCTGGATGTGCTGTCTTTATTGAATACCTCTGCTCATGGAAAAACTGGGTCTGTAGTAATCAACCTGAGGATATTAGCCACACAATATTGCCTAGTTTTCATGCTGGTTTTACTTCTTTGTTAAACTAAGCTGCTTGTGCATCTCAATGCATCTTGAATTTGGGGGTTATCTGGCCTGATAAGGATATGTTTATTCTTATCTTATATCCATAAAGTATTCTTGTGTCTTTCTACTTACGGCAAGCTGATACTAGAACAGTGAGATGGATTGTATCCAGAGATACTGGTTCTCAGAATTTCAAGATATACTTAAATTCTTCTGCCACTGTCTGACAAACAGGTGTGAAAAGGGGGAAAAAACAAGTGCTTTTTTTTTTTGAGGGGAATTGATACAAGTATCTTCATAATACATTGCAAAGTGTAGTGTAGATGCAATGTGTTATTAATCCTTTTAATATTAAAAGCCACAGTGGCCACACTCAAATGTTATTTGGCTAAAAATTTGGAAATAAATAGTATAAGATCACAGAATGTCTTTCAAAATCTGTCCTCTCATTGGCCAAAGAATGTGTGCTATTGTCAAGGACCAAATTTTGAATGATGTCATGACAAATTTGCAATGCATCTGAATATAAAAGACCATAATTAGTGAAACTAATCTGCCTGGATCATTGAGACTGTCATCAAAATTTTATGCTAGGCAAAGAATTGTCGCAGGTTTGCAGTGATGAAGACTTGATCCTGTGTTTCTCTTGGAAGGCAACAAGTGATGTTTAATCATGCTGCATGATACCAAGACTTCAGGAAGCTACACAGGCTTGTTAGAGCTTTTGTTTGAAAGAGGAAGGAAAAAAAACCAATACTAGTAGCTTCATAAGCAAGAGTTACCTAAAAAGAGTTTTCTCTTTCTGCAGAAGAAAGTATAGCATTGTCCAAGCCCTTGGTCTGTCTAGATGACGAAACGCTTCTCTAATGATACTGAGAAGTTGCCTTTTACAGTTTCCTGCCTCTTTTTAGTGCTGTTGTCACTTTTATTTCTAATCTGTTACTTGGGTAAGTCATTCTCTTCGTGCCTGTATAGTCTTGCCTACACTTAATACTTGTGTGTTAAGAACTGATTGTGCAGCTGTAGGTAGAAGTGCCACAAAGGTTGATGAGGCCTCTGCTTCAAAGTGCACATTTGTAGTAGTTGATATACATCTACATTTATGGTTTTGAGCTAAAACTTTTTTGCTGTCACAATTAAGCACCTAACAGGACTTGGTTCTTTAAGAGGTATAAATTTAAGCTACTGAATGCCTTCAGCTGTCTTCTGTCTTCAAGAAGAATTGCTGGTTCCTGACAATCAGGGAGGGGTGGGGTGGGGGAGAGAAGTGGGGGAAAACATTGCCTAATGCCTAAAACCTTTCTAGGTGTACTGAGCTAGGGCAGCTAATAAATTTTTCATGCATTAAACTCAACAGTGCCATTTTTGAGGAAGGAGGTAAAAGAAATAACTTAAGCACTAAGCTGTCTTTACTAACTCCTGCTATCTCTGTCGCTACTGCCTTTCTTCCTTTGTGCTGCCTGAACTAGCCCTGACCTGGCTTCATCTGAGGTAGTTTCTGAGGAACCAGCTGATACTGTGCATGATGCTGATGAGCTTTTTCACAAGTAAGCAATACTAAACCCTTGCAAGGCTGGGCAACTTCCAGAATATAGTTATAAAGGCAAACTATATTGTGCATTAACTTAATGCCAGCAAAACTAGAGAAACATGTACTGTCAGACTTTTGACTAGAAAACCTCTGTAGATGCTGTGGATTTTGACATGAATATGCAGGTTAGTTGCCTTTACGAGTCAGTGCTATCACTGCTCTAAAATGAGGCAATGCCAGTTATATGTTAAGTTTTGCAACTATTCACAAATTAAGGAAAAACATAAAGTAAATTGTCAAAAGTACTGCTATTTGGGAGTGTATTTTCAGTGCCTTGTATGCAAAAGGCTGTTTGCTGACCACCTCTTCTACTTTTAAGTGAAGGGTGACAGAAAGGACTGAAATCACTGCAGAATGGGCTTCCTCTCTCAAAATGGGAAAAAATACAGCTCTCACTTGACGTATATGATACAGAACTGATAAAACAAGGGATTCTTTTTTCTTTCAGGTTTAAACAGTCAAAGCTTCACACTTTTCAATTCTGCACCAACCTAATGAGTTTCAGAAGTTATCAAGAATATGAATAAGAAAAATCCTATTCTGTTGCCTGGTCCTTTGTAGACACTGTGTGTGTGTGTGTATAGCATATTGTGGCTTCCTTCGTAGTTTCTCAGACATCCTATCAAATAAAAATCTCAGTTCTTTTAGTGTCCTACAAGTGGTGGTTTTGGTTTTAAAATTTTCTTTTCTAACTCTGCAATTTTCTGCAAAGGCCTCTCTCACAGACTGGTGCACTCTAGGTTAACCACAATCTTCATCCTCTGTGTAAACCCTGAAATTTGTGGTTCTAAATATTGTTTAATACAGGTCAATTTAAAACATGTTTTCCCTCTCTTCCTCTAGGTTTGTGTGTAAAAATAATGGAGTCTTATTTGAAAATCAGTTGCTACAAATTGGATTGAAATCTGAATTTCGACAGAACCTTGGTAAGAACTTTCAGGCCAAGTGGTTAGCTGTCTGCATTATCCAACCCAGTGCCAGCACTATATTGCAGACAGGACTTACTTTTCAGCTACGTAAGAGGGGAATGTGGTTTCAGGCCTAACCTTTCTTAGGATCTTCACTGCTTGTGTGTCCCTGGCTTCTGTGTGGGTTCTTATTTCCTTAAACTTTTTGTTTATTTTGGTAGCGGAGATGAAATGGGAGCGTTAAGTGATACTGTAAGCTCCAGCTATTGCAGCCTAGTTGTAAGGCTGGTACAGCCAGGGTTATAAAGGACCATTCTCCTCAATTTTTGTATCTTACAGTATAGCTTATTGTAATAATATGATACACAATACATTTCAGACATGTCTATCATAATCCGTTAATGCACAAGATACTGAAAGCATCTAGGAAAGAGCTGGGAATTGCACACAGGCCAGCACTAAGACTGCTTGCTTCCCCTTCTGCATCACTTTTGGTACTGTAATAGATGCTTTACATAAAAAGTAATGTTCTCTGGCAACTGAAAGACTTCCACGGATTATAACTGCTTGTATGACAGCTACTGTGGGAGAGTTCTGATGATTTGTTTAAATCTGTTACTTAATTTTGAACTGTGAATATGTTGGTAAGATAAACCATGTAAATTATGCTTTGTTTTTGAAAGTTGTTTTAAATAAAGGTAGAAAGGCAGTGTATTAGATACTTGAAGCACAAGTAGTTCAACATGATTACATGTTACATACCTAAAAATTCTGATGTCTTTTATTCTTTTCTTTCCAGGACGTATGTTCATATTCTATGGTAATAAGACATCAACACAGTTCTTGAATTTTACTCCAACAGTAATCTGCTCAGATGACCTACAGTCAAATATCCTTAAACGCAGTAGCATGTGGCTGTTCTTATTTGGGTTTTGTGTTTTATGCCGCATGAAATTATAATAAAGCAACTGGATCAAGGCATAGTGTCCTTGAACATGAAGAAATGAGAAACTTGCTGATAACTGTCTAAAGCTTTTGTAGAAAGAACAAGTCTTGAGCAGAGATGAGAGACTCTCTCCTTTAAGCTTAGTTTACAAACACAAATTTTACTGGTGGAACAAGGAGAAATTAGTTCGAATAAATACGTAATGTAACTCTGTAGCTTCCTCCGTTGTCATGAAGTAGCAGGGGTATAAATGTGGTGTCCTTCCAAGTCCTGCATTAGCACATAACCTCCAACTTGAGATGGAGGTGGAAGAATACATCTACACAAAGTTGGTGATGCTTTAGAATAAGCTCTTAATAGACAGCTTGTCCTTAATGCTTTGTATGGCAAATTTAGGACTTCTGGGAGACTATGTAATCAAACTTGTTCGACTCAAAGCATCACTGTACTGTTCACATCAAAATGAGATAGTCCAGTGGTTCTTATTGTAAATTTTATGCTTTAATACCTTTTTAAGGGCATCTTTCTTTAAGAATATGCAAATAACTGAGAATTATGGGGGTTATTGCTTCTAGGTGTGTCAGTCTGGGGAAAAAACCCCACCTCAGTTCTTGAGCTTTGAAAATTTGGTAGTATATAGAGAATGAGTGTACATGATGCTAATTCCTTATGTAGCTTATTGGAGGATTAACTTTTTTTAAGTTACGAATTCATTGATCAGTTTCTTTAACCACTTCTTATGCCTGAATCTTCAGACAAAACCTGTTGACCCCACAGTGGATGGAGGTGCACAGGTTCAACAGGTTGTGAACATCGAATGTGTGTCAGACTTCATGGAAGCTCCAATCCTGAACATTCAATTCAGGTAAAACACAGGATTCAAATGCTAGTGAATTAATTACATGAAAGATGTTAAATTTGTCCTGGTCCTCTGACTGAAGTGTAGAATATGGACACACAAAGCTGTCTTGGGTAGGCAGCTTACTTGAAAAATTGATCTAAGAAAGCTGTAAGCTGCTAGGGGAGGTAGGGAATCCACTTGGAGCAATGTCATTTAAAAAAAAAAACAAACACCTAATCAAGAAGCAGCTACTGATAAAATGTCTCCATGACTTCTCTTTCTGCTATGCATATAAAACAGGAGTCTTCCTGTTTGCTCAAGAAATCTTGACAGGAATATACGCGGTAACTTCTACCTTCTGGAAACCAAGAACATTCTGCAAACAACTTGGACTGGAAATGCATGCAGCCCAAAATAGAATCTTGTTATGTACACTCAGTGTCAGCCTTTGGGAAATCCTAATTTCAGGGCTACATTCTATTACTGTAGTCTAAACTGGTTCTTACTGGTATGTTTTCACAGGGATATGTTTTTCACTCCCTTGATGGGTGCTGTCTAGAAGGATAACAACCTATGTTGAAACTAAGACATCCTTATTAGAAGTTCTGTCAATTCACTTTCATATGCCATCTAAGCAGAGCAAATAAATTTATTTAATAGTGGATTAAACTGTGTCTTAGACACAATATCTGCAGTTGATGGATTTTAATCATAAACAGTTGCACCTTAGTGTTCATCCTCAATTGCTTGGTTGATTCAGGCTGAGAGACTCCTGACACTGTGCTGCATACACAGTGTTCTTTCTATTCCTTGTGCAGGTATGGTGGAACATTTCAAAATCTTTCAGTAAAATTGCCCATCACGCTAAACAAATTTTTCCAGCCAACAGAGATGTCTTCTCAAGACTTTTTTCAGCGTTGGAAGCAACTGAGCAAGTAAGACTTGTCTATACTTGGGCTTGGGGCTCTTGTGGTGGGCCAAGGGAAGAAAAAGGGTATAGTGTGAATGTAGCTGGTGCAGTGCCCCATCCCATAGTTAATCCTGTGAGTTATAAACTCTCCCAGCATAATTAGTTTCTATTGAAAAATGCTGTACACAATACATGTTGTATCATGTATTCATCTGGCCTTGTCTTGCAGTCCGAAACAAGAAGTACAGAATATCTTTAAAGCGAAACACCCAATGGATGCTGAGATTACAAAAGCAAAGGTGGGTGGTAGCGAGGTATTTTTAATTTGTAGTGTAAGGGTGGTGGTATAAGCAAACTTTGTTCATCGTGGCTGGCATGGCAATTGGATCATCCTGTTAAAGTGGGCGTCCATGCTGTGTAGCAGTGTAGCAGACCCTTGGCAGTGCTGGGTTGCATCGACTGTTTCCCAGTGTGGATTGGATTAGATGTAGTCTTCAGTAGCAGTGGAAACTTGAAACTATTTACAAAAACACCAATTCAGTACTTAACACTGAATTGGAAGATACTTCAAGCCTTAATTTATATTAGAGTTACTAGATAAAAAAGAAAACAAGTGACTTTTTAGAACTGTCTGCCTTGGGCAAAACAGAAGTGACTTGCATGAGACAGGAATGGCTTTGTCAAAAACAGGAGAGACATATGTTGCATCTAACTTATTTCTCAGTTATTTTCAAGAAGAACCTTTTTTTCAGGAACAGCTCATTATGAGGATCACTCTGTCACTTCAAAAATTTGTTGTAATAAAATTGGTATTGGGTAATTCTTAAGTCTTGAACACTTCAAATAAAAACTAGTCTCCTACTTGTTTTCCTAGTTGGTGGTGGCTGTGCTTGGGTAGACTTGCTGTTGGTGTCCCGCTGTCCCCACGTCTAAATCTTCTGAGTTTCTTTCGTAGATAATTGGCTTTGGATCAGCACTGCTTGAGGAGGTAGATCCCAATCCTGCTAACTTTGTTGGTGCTGGTATCATACATACAAAAACTACTCAGATTGGATGCTTGCTGCGCCTTGAACCCAACCTCCAGGCACAGGTATCTGTTTAAGTATCTACAGCTTAAATAGAAGTTCTTGTTTGCATTGGATATCTGTGTATATCTGGAACTCCTTAAGGTATTTTTTTAAAATCACTACTGCAATAGCTAATTGTGACTGCGTACTCCAACAAGACATGAACTTGTAGCAACGGGTCCTGGACCAGTTTGATAAGCTGATGCTTCCTAGCAATTCTCTTCCCTGTTGGAGGAGATCATTGTATTATTCCAGACTGTCCATGGAGTCTCATCTTCTCTTGAAGGTTTTTGTGCATCTTGGACAAGATTAAGTATAATTCCCTTTGCCATTATAAATTAATAAAAGAATCATTGGCTAAAAGAGAAAACTAAGCAAACAAACAAAATGCTAAGAATATTAAAAAATTCTTATATATCTTCTATATATACAAAGTTAACTGAGAATTAAAAATAAGTTTTGGGTGGTAAGTCTCCTGTTTTCTAAAGAACTCGTCGTAGAGAGTCTTTGGACTTTGCTACAACATGTACTGATCTTAAAGAAAAATTTTGGACACCACTTTACTGTTAAAGCCTAAAAACAACAGTAACTCTCAAAAGGGTGTGAACATGTACTCCAGTCTGTGCTTTGAAAAAGCTGTATTGTTCAGTGGCTGGCTGCCTCTGAATGTTTTGACTTGAGATCTTTTTCTTACTGCATCTAACAAAACAAAGGTAACTGGTAGCTTTCACTAATTGACTGTGCATTTATTTAATGCCAAACTGTGTTTAAAAAGTAAATAATGTTTTATGTTCTTTTTCAGATGTATAGGCTCACACTACGAACAAGTAAAGAAGCTGTATCTCAGAGGTTATGTGAATTGCTGTCAGAACAGTTTTAATATTAAAACCATGTCAGTTTTGTTTTTTCCATTTATATCACTGTCGTCATACTGCAAATAAATGTCTTGTACATCACTGTCTGAGTACTGCAATGTTAACCAATACCAGCTCCCTGCCTTAATAGGACTTGACCCTTGTTTGAAATTAAGACTATAAAATGTACAGTACAGGGAAGTGACTTTTTACATTAAAAATGGCTTTTAGTGTGTTACGCAGAGGGTGGGAGAGTTGTCTTGTGCTCATTTTTTGGGGTTTTTTTTCAGAGATCAGGCTTTTAAACTTGTTAAAGGGAAATTGATATAGTAGCCAAGGATTTCAACTGGAAATGGCTAGGAACATTCTGCCTTAGTGCCTTTAACAGGTACTCCCTCTGCTCTGAGCTGAAAGAAACCAATGTAATGCTGCTCAGTAAGGTTTATTCAGATGTTAATGTAGAGTCAAAACTTTGTGAAGTTGAACATTGCCACAAGTCTTGTACTGAATGGAAGGGCAGGGCAGATTCCAAGATGTGTGTTTGAATCTGATTCAAGTGAAGGTTTATGTTGAGTGTCACCAATCTTTGTATTTGAAAAATGCCACAGGACCAGAGTCTTAAAATATTAATCTTGTAATCGTTTACATCTTAATGTTTTCTCATCTTTGGAAATTGGTTTGAACACAAAAGCTATTCTTAATCCTTCTGCTTATCTCAGATAATGAGGTGAGCTTCTCTGGTAGGTGGTGGATGAGTACATGCTTGTTCATTGTTAGTCAAACTGAAGTTAAATATTCTGTTCTGTGTTTTTTGTTTCCCATCAGACTTAGCAAGTAATAGTCCTAATGATGTGCTATAAATAACTGCAGAGTCTGGTATTGTATAAAAGGAGAAGTGGGAAGAAGTGGGGCCCTTGGAGGCCTGTAAGGCATGCGCTCTTTTAGATGAAATAGTAATTTTAAACAATACTTTTTCCCCAGTGTAAAGTAGTGTTAAAACTCAAGAGGTTGCATAACTGCTATCTGAACAGCTTCCTGTCAGTAAGTGGTGGTAAAAATATCCAGCATGACATAGAAGACTTGCATTGTGACCAAGAGTAGAAGGCCCAAAAATGTTCAGCTTTCATAGTGGTTTTTACAACCAAAACCTTTGTAACTTGTTCCATATCAGCAAACTCTTTGCACCCTCTCTGCAGAAGTGAACACAACTTTGGCTAGCACTCTTCAAGCTTTGAGATGCAACAAAGGCTGCTAAAACAGAGGTGAGGTAGTGCAGTTGCTGACAACTGCCCACAGTTTCCGAGTACTGCAGGTCATGGTGAACACAGTCAGCTGCTGCTGACATGAGAAGTGAAGCACAGATCAAGATTTCCTTAAGGTTATTTAAAGGAAGCCTGGGACTGGTGTCTCACAACACATACAGCCGAGTATGCCCAGGAAATAAAGGCTTTGAGTGATAGTGGTGACACTGAAAATACATCTAAATGAGACTTCATGCTGCCCAGTGCACAGCAGGGAACAGCATTCTACATGACTGAGTGTGCCTTGCTTTTTTTCCTCAGTGCTTTGAGTTAAATGATGGAACTGGGTGATTGTAATTTGGTTTGGTTGAAGGCCAGTGAGCGTACTTGAGTGCAAGTGAAAAATGAGGAACAAAGGTTTGGCTGTGGTGTGTGGATTTGGGAAGGTATTTTTGTTTTGCTTTCTTTGTCCAGAAATGGCTGATAACTATGGATGTTACGACTGAAAAGTTGGCTGTAGACCTGATCTTTCTGCAAAAGTTCTCTGGAACAATTGGCCCTTTTATGGCCTTTCAAGGAGCTAATCAGGCCTCTTTGATCACAAACACTGTCTGAAAATCTTTGTGAGCAGTTCCTGCAGTCAGGTTGGGCAGTTGGCAGAATACTAATGGACTACCTTGTGTTTTGTCCTTTGGATGCCATATGTCTCTGTTAGTCCTGTTCTCTTAACAATGCTTTTGGCTGCTACATTAAAAATCTGATGTGCTGAACTAAAGGGAGTCTTAGCAAAGACAGGGGAGGAGCTTCTGTTTCATTTTTTCCAAATCCTGTTGTGTACCTGTCCCCCTGAAAATGTTCTGTGCCCTCATTAAAGGGCACCTTGAGACACTGCACTACTTTAGTTCACTTTGCTTTGGTTCAAGCTGTGCTAAAATGTGTGTAGGGGGGTAAGGGAAAGTGTCTTTTCAGTGGTGACTGTGTTAAGCGTATGACTGTTCACACTTTATATTAAATGTCAGCTTAGTGAAGCCATGAGCAGAAAAGTGAACAAATTAAGGACAAATACTTGATTATTTTTTTGTGAATGATGGTTAACTTACCAAAGTGATGTATCCTGTCAAGCAGGCAAAGTAATTTCTGCAGTAAACAGTGTTATTGTTTTAAAGTACAGTGTTTTCAGGCATTGACATGTGAAAATAACTTAATAGCGAAACAGGTAGCTTATGTTCATTCTTGACCTACACTCCAGTATGTAACATTTATGGTGATTGTCTTATTTGTATAAAACAAAGTTCTGTCAAATTAAGTGGAGAATTTTCATATAGAAGACTATATATTAGACTATATTCATCAGAGGACCGTATTAAGATTAAATAAATGATTAGAACCGTAATCAAACTGTCCTTTTTTGTCTGGGGGCATGGAAGTGTAAAGAATATTTGCATGGAATGGTTGTTATGGAACAACAATTGATGTGTAATAGTAAATTCTTTCCTGCAAACTACTGGTGGATTGTGTTTAATTTTGTCTTACCTGGCCTGCAGATCTCTGCTCCCCCAGTGAGTTTGTTTATGGCTTTTTTTTGTTGGTGTGTCTAGTCACATGTAACAATTACTCTGCTGTAAAAAACCAATTTATGTAAAATCCTTCTTCCTAAAGTGTTCAACAACAGTGAGTATATTAACAGTACATGCTGCAGTAAACTGGTGTAACAGTGGGCCATGGTTGAGGCTATAAAGCACACACCTGTATTCCACACAGGCAGGACTTGTTAAAAAAAAAAAAAGTTGATATTGCTGTAAAAGAGGAGTATCTAAACTGCTAAATAACCTCATTCAAACTTTAAATGTATGCTTCAGATTCTAAGTACTTTTCTAAAACTTGCTAAAAGAAAAAAATTACCTGGGCACTATGAGTTTTTCTGCATCTATACAACTTTTTCTTAAATGAATTGCAAACAAAGTAGTAAAGAATACTCTGTACTAGCAGCAGGTAGAAAATACTTGAGGGAATTACCAGTGTCCTGTTAGACACACAGGGTCTTTGCTATCTGCCAGAGAAACGCCGTGCAAATTTCTGCTTTGTCCAGAAGCAACTGCCCATCCGTGTGAACGATGTTTCTAGAAATGTTCCATCACATGAAGGGTGCGCGTGGAAAGCTCAGTTAGCTTTCCGTTCAGCAACTGTGTGTGCATGGCAAGTGCTGTGTCAGCTTTCAAAGGAAAGGGAACAGGTCACCCAAGTTGCCTTCTTCCAGGGAGGTAACGGGCTGTTCCACAGGCTCTAGTTCAACTGTAGTGAACCTAACAGACTATTTTCAGTTAAAATAATTGGTCAAATAATGAGAAATAAGTTAGCAAATTCAATTCCTTCTACTTTATTTTAAAGTAAAATTTCTGTTGCAAAGGGCATAGGGCAGTTCTTAGCCTCTGGTAAATACCACCCTGAGCAAGGGCAGCCAGCCTCTGATGTGGTCTTCCCTCCCAACCCCCACCC
>Ga0065711_1045387_pt1 | contig 13517 bp, 12 predicted proteins | sample Hoacrofraction12_FD_59098 | JGI IMG/M metagenome (GOLD analysis project Ga0065711, IMG submission 59098) | Hoatzin crop microbial communities from Cojedes, Venezuela - Epithelial fraction 12 v2 (version 2) | ecosystem: Host-associated > Birds > Digestive system > Esophagus > Crop | place...
TCATGCCATTCCTCATTCTAAGTTACTTTGAGTCCCCCCCCCCCGCCCTTTTTTTCCTAGAAAAGCTTTAAATGGGTCTATATTTAGAACAGGCTGCATGCTGCCTGAAGACTTTCTGACAGCAAATAACGATCTTAATAGGGCCCCCTGATAAATATCAGGATTCTTCCATTTCTAATGCTCTGCAGTTTGAAGCTTGAAGAAGGTTTGTGGTTTGGTTTTTTTTTCTTCCCCCAAGTGATGACCACCTCTTGGTGTAGGGTAATTGAATTTAAGTCATCCAGGGCCTTCCTGAAGATGGGCTGGCTGCAAAACCAGAGGTGACACTGAAAGCTGCACAGTGATGGGGGAGTTTAACCCTTTGTTCTCCCCAAGTCTTTACCAGGCAGAAACCATGTTGTTTCTCGTGGCAGAGATGACTCTTTGCCATGAGCATGAAGCACTGTTTAGATTGCTGATCTAGTTGAGATGGAAAGCAGGTGCTGTACAAAACGTTATGGAGGAGCAGATTTCCTCCCCACGGGATGAAGCTTCTTTCCTTAACCAGCAGCCCACAAGGTGATGCATCCTAGAGCTGCAGGCTGCTGTCCCTCGGAGCTTGCTTGTATGTGAAGGGGTAGGAGACCACGGAGCTTAGCAGTGGTTATGTGCCTGGGAGCCCGCAGCCCCACAGGACACTGCTTGAGAGGGCTCTTCCTGCTTTAGTTTCTCTGCTGCTGCCCCAGGGAGTTCATACAAATGGCTGAAGGGCTGTTTTCCGTTTCATACCAAATTTAAGTGTTGACCTCTGGTGCTCTGGGTCGATCTTTTCTCATTGCAGCCACTGTCAGGGATGAGGACTGCTGCCAGAAATGGCTGTCCTGGTGTCCCCTGTCAGCCCTCATGGGAGCCCAGAGGGTTCTGGTCTCCCTGGATGCACAAATTACGATGATGCTCTTGTGCCTCCATGCCTGCTCTGCTCAGTCTATGTGGAAAGCTGCCTTCTCCCCCAGTTTTGACCTACAGCCAGAGCCAGTGCAGGCAGAGTCAAAGTTTCTGGTTCTTAACAGCTCCCAAATTAGCTGGTTCTCTGCTGAAACTTCTCCTGTGGCAATGTAACTTTTCTGTCTCTTGTGGTCAGCACGCCATGGCCAGACAGTTGCCAGTGCTCTCCCAGGACAGCCGGTTTGACTGATCATGCCAGCTCCTTATTTCTAGGGATGATATGGCCTCAGTTCAGCTATGGAGCATTGCAAGCTGAATCTTTTAAGAGCTTTTTTCAGTGTCCTATTAGCAGTTTGTTTTGCAAAGTACTGACTTAAATAGCTGTTGAGTTAGGCTGACAGCAGGCACTTGCAAATGAAGGGAAGACAAAATTGATACTTTAAAGAAGCGTTGTTGTACGTGAGAAGCTTTCTTGTGTTGTAATGTTTATTTGCTTGAGCGTATTATTACAGCTGTTGTTGCTTTTTCAGCACGTGTGAAAAGTTGCAAAATATATTTGTTCTCTGCTGTATGCTTTGCTTTGCATCTGGAATAGGGAGATGCCGTGGTGGGTAGAATTTACAGCATCAATCGTTGAATACTGCTGTTTTAACATTGCACAGATTATTGCATTTAAACTGGTAGGATAAATATTAATTAAAATACTTGGTCTGAAAGACTTGTAGAAGGACTGGAAAAGCAATTGTATTCCTCCAAGGAGCTTTCTTGCTGAGATTTTTTTTTTTTTAATTCTTTCTGTATCTTTGTGTCTTGCTGTGCTTGCTAAACTTCTGTTTCTTCTGCATTGCTGTATCTTAAAGCAATTGCCCCATAAAACACCACAGCAGTGGGGATGGAGAGCAGTGAATTTCAGTGGGAAACTTCAACATGCATTACATAAAACGTCACTATTTCATTTTATAAATTGCCTTGATGGAGAAATGAATATGTAGCCAAAAACCATCTTGGGAGAGGGAAAGGCACAGAGTTTTCAGCTGCTGACACACAGATGAACTTGACTTGCTGCATATAGACTGTAATAAAAGAACTTGCCTCGTCTTTGTGCCCTTTCTGTGTTAGCGGCAAAAGGCATCAAAGTAACTGTGTGTTCACTTGTTAGAATCTGAGAAGCCACGATGCTGATGGTAAACCACAAGGCTGAGGGATCTGTCTGTAGGGATTGTAAATATTCCCAGGACAAGCTTGGGTAGTGGGGACTGTAATTCAACTATCATTCTCTTTGCTGGCTTTTTGGTAAGAGACCCAGAAAGATCTGCTGCTGTCTCTGAACTGCCATTTTTTGTCTTGGTGAACTGTCGGTTGATGAGGATGGAGTTCAGTGTGTACCAGCAGTGCCTGTGAGCAGGAGTCATAAAAGTCGGTGCGGTGAGTGAGGAGCCAGTCAGCTCCCCAACAAAATGCTGAGGAGGTGTGTATGCCTGGGAAGCCTCCCTCTTGTATCCTTGTCTCTGAGACGCAGCACCCAATGGACTTGGCCAAGGCTCTGTACTTCCCACTGGGGACCTTTCCAACCTCTGGCTCTTCCCTGAGGACCTGCCTTGCCACCCCGAGCTGTTCACAGGTGGGTGCATGGGCTTGTACTGCCCGAGGGCTTTAATGGAGACGTTATGTCTGACATGGCTGCTGTGTTGTTATTGAAGTCATTGGGGATATTCTACAATTAGCTGAAAGCTGATTGCATTGCATGGTAAATGTCATGATGATGAGATAATTAGAGTAAGAACCTCAAACTCATCAACAGAATCCTGCCTGACAGATGCCCCATCCGAGGTGTGTTGGATGTGCCCCTCAGTTTCAGGACATCTATAACCTGCCGATTCGACTGTTGGCTCAGGCAATGGTCAAAGAAAAGCCTGTTCTGTGCTTTCTTTACATCTGAACTTGTGTGTCCAAAATAAAAATCGAGCTTGAGTGAGCGTGTTTATGTTCCTCCTGCTAGGGGTGCTTGCTTCTTCTCTGACCTGTCTCTTTGCAGAACACTGTTGAAAGTAATTTGTTTCAGGAACAGGTCAGGCCTTTCCCTGGGGAGATTGGAATGGATACGGCTATGCAGCTCCATGGTCTTAATTTTGTTTGGCAGACCAGCATTAGAAAATACTCTAGAAGGTTTTCTCAACAGCCAGTCTGGCAGACCAGCTGCTGAATAGTGTTATCTGTCCTCCACCTGAAGCCACCCTGTGTCTTCAGTATTTTTTTTTCCCCATTCCCTACTATCCTCTCCCTGGCCTGCTATTTTTTTTTTTAACTGCTTCCACATTTGGTTAGTAAGCAGATATCCTGAATTAGAGATCATGACAAGTACATATTTATATTTTTCTCCTGGCTGCCCTGCTGTTTGTATTCATGATGCACATGATGTAGACCTTATTGTTGCATTGCTGACATCTTTAATCATAGTTATTATGTACTTGAAAAGCTCTGTGCACTGAATAAATTGCCTTGGGCTTTTGGGTCTGCATGTCACAAGTCAGCTCCTGGTGACCATGTGTTTCCACTTGAAATAGTGTGTCTTCATCTTACTGTCCTACAGCCTTCTGCCTAGGGGTGGTGGGGTACTATGTTCCTGAAAGCAGGCACAACATGCGGCTGTGCTGTTAAATTCTTCTAGCACAGTATTTAGCCTCAGTGTGAGGTGGGAGAAGTCCAGCCTGCAAGGAAAGATGTTTCTGCAGTAATGGAGGATGTAGGCACAGAGTTTGAGAGCAAGAGGTGGTTGCAATCAAGTCTCCCAAAGCTAAAAGACAAGTTGCTGCCCTCAGCCAGAAGTGACCACTCCTCTCTGACACGCTGTGGCCAATGTGTGACCATCCTTGTTTGCATGTAAAGAAAAAGGGGTAATTTGCTGAGATGTTTAAGTGAATCCCATTTCTTCTGTATTGTAACAAATTTGTGGTGAATATATATATAATTATCTGGGACAAACATTTGAAGATGTGCTGTCCTCTGTTAATAGAGGAGCTCTATGTTTGTACGTAACAATGTTGTATCTCATGTCCAGGAATAACAGCATCTGTGTTTCTTCATCAAATGAATGAACATGTTTAAGAGGCTGAACACTGCATGATTTTGTAGACAAAACACTTGCTAAGCTTTCTGTGAGTAGACATCTTTGGTAATGTTACTGAAAAAGAATTTAAAAAAGAAAGAAACTGGAGTGGAAGAGATAAGAGCACTTTAAACAAGCTTCTAGATGAAAGAAATGATCAAGCTCATGGACAACTCGTGTAATGCAAATTGGGTAGTCAAGGGTGTGTGCAGGAACATTTTTTTGCAAGTCATTAAAGTAATAGACCTCCATGTCATCGGCTCTTTACATAAAGAGGCAGGAGGTAGTCCTTCTGGAGGCGAACAATGAAGCACTGAACATGTAGCTGCATTAACAGGATAATGAGAGAGAAATTAAGTAAAAAAATAAAAGTGTATTTGCTGTGTTCTCTTCACTCTTCTTCTTGACTCTGAAGTGACGATTTTCAGGCCATAAGGATAATGATGTTGCATTTCTGAAGATGTAAGCAATCTAGTCTGATCCTCTGGACAATATAAGGTGCAGAGCTCCTGCCACACAGTAATGTCTGCAGCAAGTCAGGACATGGTTGCAGTGAGAGTTGCTCATGAGTGTAGAGGCTGTGAGTGATTTAAAGTAGACTCTAGCATCTGCTGTTCTTGGGAGACGGGTAAATAAATTTTCCTATGCTTGTGACAAACTCTGTCCTAGGATGATGTGGACAATATGGTCATGCCTGCTGGAAGTGCTTAAATGTGAGACAGGATATTTTGGGATGAATTATGTTTAATGTCACTTTCTGATACGTGGAAGGCTTTGAATTCATATTTTTGCAACAACCTTGTGACTGGGCAGCATTTCAGTAGTCTTCCAAAACAAAAAAGACCAGAGTAACCGGCTCCGTGCATACCTTAAACCTAGCTGCACTTTTGGAATGCTCTCCATGGACCTGCTGCATAGTCCACAAGAACATGGGCGAGCTTTGGAAACCAGTGTGTTCCAGAGACATGGCAGATATGTCCAAATTACCTGTGGTGGTTATCCTGATTATCCGTTGGACATTTCGTTCTGGTTGCTGCATGCCTCATGTCAGTTGTGCTAAGTCCAGCATGTGGGCTGAATGTTCTTCAGCTTTCCTTTGTTATTTTGGTGCTTCTCCAGAGCATGACTTCAATTACTCCTTTACGGCTGTTGGACTCTTGTGGCCCAGCTACCAACACCTGGGCTCAGTTTTCATGGAGATGCTCTTTCACAGTTGATTCTTTTGGGAACCTATGGCAACCTGGTCTTCAAAATTCATCTGCAAGACAGGAACTATGCATCCTGGGAGATCTAGACCCAGATGCCACTCTACAATGTTAATTCTTTGAGTCGATGTAGGTGTTTTCTATTCCTGAAGTTAGTTCTGCTTGCTTTCACTTCTGCCTCTTTAAATCAGCTAGCCAGAGTCTTTTTGTAAAGTTGAAGTCTCTCTGCCGATCAGCATTGTTTAATGATAAGATACTATCTGTTGATCAGTTGATTATTAATATATTGGGTGAGCTGTTTTTTAGCGAAAACTAGTGTTTTTGTAAGAATATTCCTACTTGAATGTAAGCATCAAAGGATTTCCAATCACTGTGGGATTATTTAACTATGGCACAGTGTATTTGGCTTGGATTGGCCTTAAACTTCAGAGGAAGCAAACCAGAGTCACGGTAGAATCAGTTTGATAGTTAGAGATGGTATCACACAGGAGAAGCTCTCAAGCTGAAGTCTCATGAATGTGATGGGTTTCCTTGATCTATCACCCTGGCTGTAAGAACAGGCTGGAAAGCAGGAAGGGAGGTAGCTGCACCAGTGGAAGCACCTTGTGGTTGTGCAGCTCAATTGGGCTTGTCGGAAATGCTTTACTATGCAGAGTTTGTCCCTCTATAGACACGTTTTAAGCTGAATAGACGACACTCTAGGTCGTATATGTGATGAATGTGCAAGTCTTTCCTTCAGTGAATAGATCTTTTTGGTGGGTTTTTCCCCCACTAAAGAGTGGCTGAAAGGTAAAATTTTCTGTCTGGTGAAGACTATCACCATGCAGGGGAATTGGCTGTTGCTACACGGAGTCCAGCCCAGGATTTATGTCCAAGTTCTTTTTACAATTCACACTTTGTATTTGGGAGTATCTGTAATTGCCTTCTTCCAGCACAGGCACCTCTTTTGCACAGCCTGGACAGCTCAGGCTGACTGACTGTTGTCAAACTGGTGTCTTGAAGTTATGCTAGACCATGTGGTAGATTCCAAGCAGTGGAAAATAAAGCATAGCTTTGAGATGACTTGCTCTGATGTGGGTTTTCTTATCTCTGTTGAGATGTCATCAATACACCTTTTTCCCAGTCTTGCATTTTCCTCCATCGAGCTTCCGTCTGATGGCTTTTGCTGCTGCTTTGTATTGAGAGAATCCTCTGTGTAATATTTCTGTCTCTTCTTCCTGTCCGTGTGTGCTCTGATCAGCAATGCCCTTTAACATCAGTACACTCCAGCCAGTTTTCCAGGTCTCCCAATAACTCACAGAGTTCTTCTCCAAACCTCAGCAGTCTTATGCATGGTTTACCTGGGACAGTTATGTCTCGGAATTAAAAAAGAGGACTCTCTCTTTATTATCCTGAGGTTCTGTAGGGAACGACTGAGAACTTACTTTAGCTAGGGAGTTTTATAGAGAGCTTGGTTTTGGATGACAGTCTACACTTGCTTGTTCTTTTGTTACGGTGGCTAGGACAGTCTCACTTTGTGAGAATGGTCTGCTTTTCTAGTTCCTAGATATCACCTTGTTTGGCTGTATTTGAACATGCCTCTGTCTAGCAGTCTGATCTCTGAAATTGCTCTTGCTATTTAGCCTTTTCCAGTGGTTTCCATTATCTGCCAACTTAATCATAACTTGTTTTCAGTTATCATAACACAGGTTGATCCCACAAGATTCCCTGCACATATCGCCTCCAAATGCCGATTCCGTACTGATAATTAAACTTTGAGACCTGTTGATAAACCAATTTAAGTTTATTTTATGGATAATGTTAACATTAGTATTGTAACATAAGAGTAACTGAAATGGTGATACCTGACTGTGTCATGCTTCCCAGACCTTTGGCACTCAGAAAGACATGAAATCTGTCAACCAAACTTATAAATAAAAACTTATAAAAATAATGTTATCCTGATAATCCCCATGTAATTAATGCCAAGAAATATTACCATGCTTTAAGAATTATTAATTTGATTTCATCCTGACTATCGCATTGAATCCAGAATTGATTTTGAGAGTGTATGAAACACTGAACTGAAGACTAGATGAAAAATGTAAGGTGTCTTCCAGTTATCTTTGGACTACTTTTCTTCAGAGGCTTTTCAAAAGGTAATATAAAGAGTCCAGAGGAATCTTTTTTAAAACGTTCTTAACTTATCTGGTACTAATAGTTTCCATTAAACGTTACTGCTTGGAAAGGAAAGGTTTTCAACGTGGCTTGAATGCTTTCTTTAGCCTGGTTTTCTAAGGAAATAAAATACATGGTTAAGCTGTCTCTCTTCCTTATACCCCAATAGCTTTCAGAACCATTATCAACTTAGGTCAAAAATAGCTAGAAAAGTTCTTTTGTCTAAGACATGAATGTCTTTCCAGTCTTGTGAATATAGGCTTCTGTGTAGAGGAGAAAAACCTTATCGAGTAAGTCCATAGAGGGGAACTGTGGTGTGGGCTCACCATTGACATGCACGTTCCTACACAGAAAGTAACTAGGTTTGGGTGTACTCCAAGTACGAAAGACATTAGGCAGACCCTCTTTAGATCTCTGGAGAATTCAACCATGAGGCTGAAACCCTTTAGTACTAATATCCTAGTAAGCCTAGGAGGAAGCAGAGGGGATTCCTAGCAGCAGATAAGAGATCACTGAAGAGCTGTAAGAGTTTTAATGGCATGTGGAGCTGGAGCAGACTTGCTTGTTGACCTTTCTGAGACAGTGGAGGGGAAATTAGCAAAAGAGATGGCTTGTTGGTTACTAAGCTACAACAAAGACTAAGACAGGAGATTGCTGGGAGAACCTACCTGCTGTTTTTTCTTGAGGAAACAGATTGGGGAAAAGAAATTCAAAGAAGTTCAGATGTTCTTAACTGGGAGATGCTGTGGTCAGAGAAGACACCTTTGTGGTGGAGACCTGTACGAGTTTCCGACTGAGACAGCAAGGAACTGCTGTGACATGGAGTTAGGATACAAAGGATTACTAAATGCTTGAGACATACTTCAGACCTGTCAGTGTTGGAGGGGTTTCTCTGTGGACTTTCTTGAAATGGCTGCTGGGCGTGCAAGAACTGGGAGTGTTTGGATGTGGTGTACCAGGCTTGGGATGGTGAGGCTGTGGTGCTGATGACGAGTTTGATTCCTACCAAAATATTGCATGTTGTTTGAAACAAATGGCCCCAATGTAAGTAGAAAACCTGTGACTGTTCTCTGGAGGGTGCAAAATAAATTGAGCAGAGTGGCTATTCCCAGGGATGTCAGCCACAAGGAGGTAAGGTAGAAGGCGATGCCTGTGCCTGCTCCCAAGCACAGGCCAAATAATTAATCTCTGCATATCCTTGGCATACCAGAAATAGCATCACTAGTGCAAGGATTCTTTAAGCTCCTCTGACGTTGTCTGGACATTGAATTATTTGAGTTCCCCTCCTTTCCCAATGAATATAAACTAGGAATGAAATAACCAATTTGCATGAAATCCCTCCTTACTTTTCCTTCCCTGCATGAAGATTACATGTCTCACATGACTTATACTGGGCTTTCAGCCCCAGGCTTTTTAAAACAGCAGTCTTCCTTGAATCACGATATTTGTGGTTGTCTAGCACCTTTTTTTCTTTTTGAGGAAAAATATCATCAAGGACTTTCGTTAACTTCTCGCAACTTTTTTCCCTTGACTATGTTCTGTCTGAAATTTTTCCCTTTGAACACATAAGCTGGTATTTCATTAGTCTGGCATTTGCTTTGTCTGTGCATTAAAAGATTAGGGTGATTGCTTGCACTGAAGCAAGGGCTGACTTTCAGTTCAGCTGTCTTTCCATATTTCTCTGCCCAGACAAAGGTCTTTGTCAGCATGGCTCTGCAGGGGGGCCAGCTTTAGAAACACTTTTGGTAAAATCTGAGAAGTGTTTAGCTAAGATTTGTAGTGCTGGGGAGGCTTTGGAAATGTCAGGATGAAGCACTCGGCCTGCTCTCCTGTAAGAGTTTGCTTTGTGTTTTGTGGAGAATGAGCTTAATGATCCTCCCATCAGTTCACCAGCAGTCAGCACTCTCTGTGCCCTGGCAGCGTATGTGCTGGAGATGACGTCCCTCCAGCCCCCCCATGACCCTGCAGCTAATGCCATAGCAGAGCAAATCCCCCCCTTCTCAAGCACGTTATGAGAACTGACTTCTTTTCTACATTCTAATCATGCAAATACCTCCCAGAAGGTTACAGTGATACCAACTAGGTCAAATTTATGCTCTGTAAATGAGGAATTCCCATTTCTCTTGTTTATTACCTAGACTTCTCGCATCAGTGTAGAGCCAATTACAGAATTTTGTCTCATCACTTGGTGGCTTGATTAATGTTGCTCTTGACATCTTGGTTTCTTTGTGCTAAATGGATAGTCATTTGTTGTCTCTTCCTTCTTACCCTCCCCACTTTCTCCTTTCATTCCTGGCTTCTCACTATTTATAGTCTTTCTTCCTCCCTCAAGCAGCTTTACAGCCTCCTGGAGGAGCCCACAAACCCAGCCTGTCCTCCACAGCCCCACACCTGTGTGCCTGGTGTGCAGGAGAAGTTACCATCAAGTTGTCTGAACCTTCCTTCAGTTTTCTCCAGTTCTGATTACTTTGCAGGGCACTGTCCCATAGGATGTGGTACCTCATACACACTGCAGGATCTTCAGCCTCTCTGACGAGAACTCCAACCAGGTTTTGGTATGCACTTATCATAGAATCATAGAATGGTTAGGGTTGGAAGGGACCTTTAAAGGTCACCTACTCCAAACCCCCTGCAATCTTCAGCTAGATTCAGGGACATCTTCAACTTGACCAATACTAGAAGTGTTTCTGTTGCTCTTGGCTACTTTCTCCAATGCTTTACTTTGTTGTTTATAACATAGTGGTGGAGACTTTCTTTTTTATACCTGAGCTGGTATCTGACCCTAGTGCTTTTAAAAGCTCCCTCTGGAGAAATCCTCTCTCTAAATGCGTAGAGGTAGTTAGAGCAGCCTCGATCTTAATGCACCACTGAATTATGACCAGAAACTAGGGCAAGTGTAGAAATAGGAGCTCTTGCTTCATCCAGGGAACACAGAACCCAGTTGGAGGCTGCCTTGCTTTGAATGCTGAGCAGGTCTGAGTGCAGAGATGAGTAACACGCTGACTGATGCTTGAAGGACGTTTTTGGCCCCCCACTGTGACTACGGTTCAGGGACAGACAGGGAGATGCAGATCTTAATCTTGCAGCTGGTTTCCATTTCAAGATGACATCCTGAAGTATGGCCAGGGCTCTTCAGGGAAGGACAGATTTCTGAAAGAAGGAGGTTGGAAGCATTTGTGAGTCCAAGGTGAAAGAGCTCAGAAAAACTGCTTTTAATGGGTGGATTTGTCTGGGCACAGCCTGGAAGAGAAGAGAAACACTAACAAATAAGGAGGTCCTGGGTCCAGAGCCCTTAGAAGGGGGAGAATATTTCTGGATCTATATGGGAAAACCCAGTTTTGATGTTTTTCTTGTCAGGAATGCTTGTCAGGAGAGAATGATTGTTTTTGCTGCTACCTGACCTTTTTATCCAATCACTTTCCCCTTTGGGCCCATGTTGCCTAGGGCCATGTGTACTTGGAAGATTTCTATGGTTTTTTGGTAGAAACTGACTGAGGTGGGACATGAGGATGGGTACTTAGGTCCTACAGACTGAAAACCCTCTAGGCATCCCTCTTGCTCCATAAGGACACAAGATTTTCATCTACGTCTTGAGTTTTTAATGCCAGTCCTCCACTTCAGTGGAGAGCACTGTTCTGTGCCATAGAAAAGCCTGGTACGGCTGTTACGGTTCCTCCCACCAACTTGAAGTCAGGAGTCTGTAAGTGCTGCTCTGTGTCTGGGTGTTTGCTCAAGGGGATCGCTCCTCTGCTCCTTCCTTTCAAAGCAGTCATATGTAGTAAGAGAGGAAGCCTTTGAAGGCCTTGAAAACAATGGATTGGCTGCTTCACTGTAGGTATCAGAAATACTTGTTGATTCAAGACCATGGCTTTCTTCAATGAAGAGCATGATTTTCACTTCTGCAAACCAATTCAGCTGCACCAGCAGTAAGGCAATCCAACTCAAAAGGAGAAAAGCTGCTGTTTTCCTCTCTGATTTTGACAGATGGTGCACATTAGTCCTAGGCTAATACAAGGCTTGCCAGCTGCCCTGGGATCTCAAAATCTGGGTGTAAATTTCAGACACATATTTCCAGTGAATAAATATAGACACCTCCTGAACTGATTTCTTCTGAACTAGAAATACAAATTTTAAGATGTTCCTCTCCAGATAGTCCACTGTTGCCCTTACAACCAGTGGGAAAGAGTAAACGTCTGCAGTTCTTATCCCAGAGCCCTTTTTTTATGGTCCTGTGTCCATCATGTGGCTGGAGTCAACATGCTGCTGCATTGCTGCTTCCCTAGAGATCTCTCCGATCCTTTCCAAATATTATTGCCAGTGTTGTCACAGCCTGAAAAAGATGGATCTGGGGAAGAACCAACCAGTCAAACACAACCCCTTCTGTATCTTTAAAATCTGTTTTTCCCAGCTTGTGCTCTGGCAGACGATTGCTCAGAGCCTTTCTGGTGCAGAGAACTGGGGACATAAATTCTAGGCGGGCACATTTACTTCCCTCAGGCCATGATAATGGAGAAATGATTCACGCTTATAGCTTTGGGAAGAGACGTGCTCAGCATTGATCCCACGGCACTCCTGCCTTTCTCCCACGCAGACCTTGGGAAAACTAGATTCCTTCCATGTGCTGTTGGAGGACTGTGGCAGCTTGTACTGCCTGGAATTCCTGGGAGAGTGATCAACCTGTGGAGGCTAAAGAAGGTGAGTGCCATAGAAGAGGAGTTCTCCTTGGCTGAATTATGGTTCTGCTTGGAGAAAGTCACCTTTTTTCAAGCCTGGCACACCTTTGCCAAGCTGTGTTTTTGACTTGAGGTAGCTGCTTTGCTCGTGCCAAGCTCATTGCTGCTGTTGTGCACGTGCATTTGGTGTATGTGTGGTTCATCATGCAGTGTGGGAGAAGCAGAGCAGACCATCGGGGGCCTCAGGTGTGTTCCAGGAATGCAGGGAGATGGGAAGACCAGCAGTCCTTTGGGCCAGGCAGGAAGCCAGGTAGCTGTTGAATACCACCTTGTTCATGCTCACCTCGGTGTTTAGCTGCAGTAGAGGATGGAGCAGATCCTATCCAGGGCAGAGAGCTGCACCACAAGAACAGTATCAGGCTGCAGGACTGAAAGGGTTGTGGGTCTCATCCCACCTGTGTCTATTCTGACTACTGAAAACCAGTACTGTTCACAGAGCAATTCATAGCTGAAAGAGTCTGAACAAACAAGCTCAGTGTAAATGTGCTGCTTGTCTTAGCCATGCTTGAATAAATCCTTCCCTGACTTCCTACTGACTACGTTTTTTCTCCATGCCTGCATGTCCGTACAGAGAAGAGGCACCTCATCCACATAAAGCTGTCGGCTGTAATCAGCCATGAAAGACCATCTATCAGAGCCCAAGTTTCGTTAGCTCTTGGCTCACAAAACTTCTACATGCCCTTACCTTGCCCTTGCTGCAGGCCTGGTACCAGCAGAGATGGAGGACTTGGGGCACTGAAAATGGCTGTTGTGATTCCATCCTAAAGTAGAGGCTAAAAACAACTTGGTAGATTTGTAGAGAATCTGGTGTTGCTTAAGTATCTTTTGGGGTGTTTTTTTCTTCTCTCTCTTTTTTTTTTTTTTTTCTTCCTTTTATGAATTGGATTCTGCTGAGACCTCGAGAGGTGTTACAGCAGTGACCCTCAGGGGCAGGAAATTAGGCATCCAACTGAACAGCCATTTCCAGGGCTAGTGTTTCAGTGTGTGTAGGTGAGTGCATCCCTGCTAGCTACAGAGGCACAGGGGATGGGAGGCCCCCCGATATCATGGGCTCCAGCATTGCATGATTAGGAAACCTGGACCTTGGATCTGAACTCTCTAAACTTTTTGCCGGACTACAGGGATACTGGACAGTGTTTTGGCAGCTGAAGCAGTCCAGAAATAATGAGTTCGAAGCAATGTTTTCTCTCATGTCCTCTTTCTGTTTGGTGAACAAGATCATAGAATCATAGAATGGTTTGGGTTTGAAGGGACCTGAAAGATCATCTGGTTTCAACCCCCCTGCCATGAGCAGGGACATCTTCCACTAGACCAGGTTGCTCAGAGCTCCATCCAACCTGGCCTTGAACACTTCCAGGGAGGGGACAGCCACAGCTTCTCTGGGCAATATGT
>Ga0065711_1008349_pt1 | contig 13516 bp, 11 predicted proteins | sample Hoacrofraction12_FD_59098 | JGI IMG/M metagenome (GOLD analysis project Ga0065711, IMG submission 59098) | Hoatzin crop microbial communities from Cojedes, Venezuela - Epithelial fraction 12 v2 (version 2) | ecosystem: Host-associated > Birds > Digestive system > Esophagus > Crop | place...
GAGCTGAACTTGGCAAGGGACACAAAAAACAATAAGAAGGGCTTCTACAGGTATGTCAGCCAGAAAGGGAGGATTAAAGGCGGTGTACCCTTCCCGATGAATAAGACTCGCAAACAAGAAACAACAGATGAGGAGAAGGCTGAGGTACTCAACAACATTTTTGCCTCAGTCTTCACTGACAACCCCTCTTCCCACACCTCTTGAGTGGAGTAAAATCCTTCCTACTGTAAGAGAAGATCAGGTTCGGGACCACCTGAAGAACCTGAACATAGATAAGTCTATGGGACTTGGCAAGATGCACCCAAGGGTCCTGAGGGAATTGGCTGATGTAGCTACCAAGCCACTCTCTCTTGTATTGAAACGTCATGGCAGTCAGTGCCTGGTGACTGGAGGAATGGAAAAATTGTGCTCATTTTTAAAAAGGGTAGGAAGGAGGACCCTGGGAACTACCAACCTGTCAGCCTCACCCTCTATGCCTGGGAAGATCATGGAGCAGATCCTCCTAGAAGCTGTGCTAAGGCACCGGGAGGACAGGAAGGTGATTTGAGACAGCCAGCACAGCTTCACCAAGGGCAAGTCCCGCCTGACAAACATAGTGGCCTTCTGTGGTTGAGTGACTACATCAGTGGACTAGGGAAGACCTATGGATGTCATTTAACTGGACTCCTGCAAGGCCTTTGACACAATCTCCCACAACATTCTTCTCTCCAAATTGGAAAGGTATGGATTTGATGGGTGGACTGTTTGTTGGATAAGGAATTGTTTGGAAGGTCGCATCAGAGGGTAGTGGTCAACAGCTCAATGTCCAGATGGAGACCAGTGATGAATGGTGCCCCTCAGGGGTCCGTACTGGGACCTGTACTGTTTTATATTTTCATCCATGACATAGCGGGATCTAGTGCACCCTCAGCAAGTTGCAGATGAGACCAAGCTCAGTGATGAGGCTGACACACCTGAGGGACTGAATTCCATCCAGAAGGACCTGGACAAGCTCAAGTGGTCCCATGTCAAACTCGAGAGGTTGAACAAGGCCAAGTGCAGGGTCCTGCACCTAGGTCAGCACAACCCCCTGTGTCAATACAGGCTGGGGGGTGAAGGGATTGAAAGCAGCCCTTCCGAGAAGGACTTGGGGGTATTGGTGGATGAAATATTAGAGACAATATGTTCACTTGCAGCCCAGAAGGCCAGCCGTCTCCTGGACTGCAGGTCGAGGGAGGTGATTCTGCCCCTCTGCTTTCTCTGGTGAGACCTCACCTGGAGTAGTGCATCCAATTCTGGATACCTCAGCACAGGAAAGACATGCACCTGTTGGAGCGGGTCCAGAGGAGGGCCACCAAAATGATCAGAGGGCTGGAATACCTCTCCTGTGAGGAAAGGTTGAGAGTGTTGGGGCTGTTCAGCTTTGAGAAGAGAAGGCTGAGTGGAGACCTTATTGCGGCCGTTCAGTACTTAAAGGAGGCCTATAAGAAAGATCAGGACAGATTTTTTAGCAGGGCTTGTAGCCGTAGGACAAGTGGTAATGGTTTTAAACCAAGGGAGGATAGATTTAGACTGGATGCAAGGAAGAAATTTTTTGCAATGAGAGTGATGAAACACTGGTACAGGTTGCCCAGAGAGATGGCAGATGCCCCATTCCTGGAAACCTTCAGGGTCAGGTTGGACGGGGCTCTGAGCAACCTGATCTAGTGGTAGATGTCCCTGTTCATTGCAGGGGGATTGAACTACATGATCTCTAAATGTCACTTCGAACCCAAACTCTTCTATGATTCTATATTAGGTATTTAGTTCCTGCTTCAAGAAAGCCACAAATTTTTCTGAGAAAGGCTGGAAATCTGAAACATGTTGGAACTTTCTCTTGTCTGAATGAAACCTTTTCATGTCACATATAGCCTGAAGGAAGTCAAAAGACAATTTTTCTGATGATTTTTGAGGGATACTGGCCACAGTTAGAGATATTCATCTTGTAAACAGAGGAGTGGTACTACCATTAAGTAGGCAGGCTGCAAATTTAGTTGCTACTTTTGAAACCAGGAAGGATCCTACTAATCCTGGTGTTCATCTGTATTGCATGACCATGAAATTAAAGAGTCCTGGATGGACCATTAACTGCACGTGAGTGTCTGAGATTTCTCAAAATCCATCACAGTTTTTAAGCTCTACAGAAGTAACCTCTGCAGGAGTAAGTCAAGAGGGCTTTGTAAAATCATCTGGCCCTCCTGTGACTCTAGCCTCTTCTCGTGTTATTCTCAGCACAAAAATGTCTTGCTTTTTCCTTGTAATAAAAGTATATTGCATAAAACCAAGTAGGTTAAACACTAAGCAAAAAACTATGATCTGGAGGATCTTCCTGGTAAGCTGCTCAGTCTTACAGCCTTTGATAGAAACTAATTTTGGCAAAACTGTGAATTAGACTACAGCTGGAAGACTTTGGTCTGGAAGATTTCAGGTAGAAATGCTCATTAAAAAAAAACATCAGAGAAATGCAGTTGATGTGCTGGACATTAAATATGACTGTTCATTGAATGAAATTTGCTTTTGTTCTTCTGTCTTCTTTTCTTTCTAAAAAGGATTGTCAGTAATTTGTTTGCTTTTCCTGTGAAAAGAAAGGAAGTCAAATCTATGTTTAGAAAGTCCTGACACGATGGAGTCAGTTTCAAGTACTAAACTTCTGAGCTAGAGCTTTTTAAAATAAAGTAACTCACAATCCTCGGGGCAGTTGAGGGAAAGGAGGAATTGTGTTTTATTTTAATGATGCTTTAAACTGCCCTGACTATATCTTTAAAAATAATCTGGATTAAAAGAAATAGTCTCGATAACTAGGGAGTTAAATATACAGTTATATGCTCAGCTGAGGTAAAATAACATAACCTGCAGTTCACAGCATATAAGAACTTGAGAAGCTATTCATAACAGAAGTCCGTCTCAAACTAATTGTTCCGTTGGTCAGAACAAAGCTGTGTAACAAAGTTGCTCAAAGCAACAAATTTGCACTCTGTGCTATCCTTTCTTTGAGGTATAGTTTATGTAGGCTGGCTTGAAAAATTGCAATTAAAGGTTTTATCTTTCTTGCAGAATTTTTGTGCACTCTTTGAAGACTCATTTTATTTGCAGCGCACAAGGTTCACAAATTAGACACTGAGGATATGAAGCTAAGAAATATTCAAGTTTAGAGAGTATATTTACAAGAACCTGTAGTGACAAAGACAGACAGACAAAAGACTGCAAAATAGAGACAAGGCAATTATTAGGCACAGACACAATCTGGGAAATGTAATTATTTTCAGTCACTCACATTCTTGCTCTTTGCTAGCACAGCCATGGGACAAAGCCCCAAGCTTGGCACCAGTTTGGAGACAAACAGTGGAACCTGCTTTGGGAACTACTGGTACTTCAAGCTTGTACAACATGTACGCACATTACAGTTCCAGCTAAGAAATAATATGAAGTAGGAGTCTGATATAAAGCCAACGTATACCATGCAGATACCTGTCTGTGAAGGAATACAGTCACGTTGCCAGTGGAGAGAAATGAGTGCTAGCAGGGCACAATTAATCTCTACCTAAAGCAGACATTTAAAATAGGTCAGATGAATCACTTCTAAGAAATGCCCTTTCTCTCAAGTATGGGATATTGATAAGGGGATTAGCCCAGCTATTGATCGGTGCAACTAATATAGAAGAAATAAATCCCAGTTTTCACACAGTATTGTATACCATAATCACACAGTTAGAGGTATTTCTCTGAAGTCTAGCAGTCCAAGTTGGCATGTTACACATAATACAGACATAAAATACTATCTGAAGACGTCTTCGGTATCATCAGCAGAGCAGATATATAAAAGACTCTACCTCCTTAGTTTAACTAAGTGAAAAACGAATCTAAGGGATTCATTAGTTACCCAGAAAGAAAGGGGAGCCAAAGGATTTACTATCTAATCAGAGGAGTAGGCCAGCATATTCCCTAATTTAGGATAAAATAAATGATAAAGAGAGCAGTCAACCAGTACAGACCTAATTTTTCTTACAGTTAAGTGAATTATGGAAATTAAGGAAAGACCAGAGAATCGATGGAATGTTACAGCTCTCCCCAAGATATATCAATCATTGTCATTTCTCATATACAAGCATAACACTGCCTCCCTTTTAAACTACAAATTACGAAAACTAATATACAAACATGAAGTCTGAATAATTTAAAACAGTGTGACAACTAACATAATTTCTCTAGTTAATAATAGGAAAGGAAGTCTTCACAAAATGATCTTTATTGCTATTATCAGTCCATTTCTGCCTTTCTGGTGGCAAAAGAAGGTCAGTTTAATGTCTTTGAAAGATCTACCAGTAATGACCCGGAACCAAAACAAGCATTATGCCATTAGCCACCCCTCAGCAGATACTAAGCAGGTAGAAGATTATTTTGTGGTTCAGACTCTGTTCCTATATAATGATTCTTAGTTTCCTCTGAACTATCTGAAAACCGTATGTGGAAGTGTTTCAAAAGTGTTATGGAGGACAGATACTTGAAGATACCAACCTTACTAATCCACGAAGGGACAATTGTGATGGCATTCCAAGAGCTGGTCAAGGAGGGCAGCCATGGATTTTGGTCTTGGAGTCAAAACAGACGTTCAGCGATAGGATGTACAGTTCCAGACTAGGATCATGAACAACTGTGTAAAAAAATCTGTGTTATACATCTAACTCTATTGTCAGATCTGTGACTAAATCAATTCTAATAAATACTGTTTTGTCTGGAAATATTCTCAGGCATGTTTAATTTAGTTGTATGGACAGAACATTTGACTGTATTTGGATGAGTCCCTTAATACTTCTGTACTTCACTTTCTGTATTCAGAAACTGCAGTAATATTGTCTCACACATACACGCATACCTGGTTGCATGCTTTGGATTAATCTAGTGATACCTCCACTGAAACAGTCTTGTAACCCATTTTATAGTGTGTGCTTTATTATGTGAATGAAGTAAAAAAAAAATTGTAGAAGCAGCCCATTTAGAATGATCCATTCTCTTGTTGCATGCTTCCTTAGGAAAGTATTTCTCAAGAAAAAAGATCAGAAAAACAACACTTTCTGTATTCTACTCACCCACTAATTAAGAAAGAAACAATAAAAAATTCGACCTGAGGGGTATGAGAGAGGAATCTCAATTTTTACTCTCTTAGTCCGTTAAATCAACTGAGCAATGACTTCTCTGCATGATTTTCTGCACTATAGGGCTCAGCTATGGAAAAGCATTGGTTTTTGCAGGATGTTTCCAAGCAAAATATACTTACTGACTCCCTGTCTTCCTTCAGTGTTAATCTAAGTATCATGGGGATGATGAATTCTTAGGCATCTACCTTCTCTAGTATTTAGATTGTTGTGTTTCAAAGTAGAATATAACCTCCAATAAATTAAAAAATAATATTTCAGAAGATTTTTCCGAAGGTAAATTGTAACTAATAATTTGCTACAGTCATACTCAGTTAAAAGGAGTCAGCAGGCAAGAACAGGTGCTGTGTTCTGAAGTTCACATTGTGTTAGACTGTTTCCATCTTCTGTGCACTTTTGTTCCAGAAGAAAACCCTGATGTGTAGTATTTCTAATGCACGCAGTGCATTTGTTGGGAAAATATACTGTGAATTTGTACATAGGAGAAAGCAGTTGTCATATGGCTGTGTCTGACCAGCACAGTGGAGGAGAGTTTGGAGAAGAAGGGCAAAAGGGAAAAAAAACCTGAATAAGCTCAGAGGAGAATTTACCATAAAGAACGCTGAACTTCTCTCAATACAATAGAAACTGGAATGCAACGTTGGTTTTAGATAAGGCAGCTGCACCACTGAATCATCAGGTTGCCTGAGATAATTAACTCAGAATAACGTCTTCCTGAGCTACCCAGACCAATGTGCCAGGGCTGGGAGGGCACATACATGGCTAGATTTTATACATAAAGTATAAAATCTAGTCAACTAATAGAACAAACTTGGAAGAGAGCTTGATGTGGCTTCATCCCATGTGTGCCTTCCTAGGAACTAGGGAGGCCAGTCACAGTGACAGTGAGCATACAGAGACTGGTCATGAGAAACGTGTTGTACTGTGATTCAACCGTATACTGCAAGTGATATGTAATTTTTCTGTTGTGATTTCAGCACATTGCTACATCAGTCTGCTAAATCAAAATCCCAGATATACCAAATAAGTCAATTTGCTAATAAAATTTAAACCCTTCTTCTGGTCAAAGAGGGAGACAGTGGCATTTGACAGTGGCAGATGTAGAAATGCTTTTCTTAAGATACGGTCAAAATAAAAGTTAGATCTGTTGAAATGGGTCAACTGAAATTTGAAATACTATGGTCAGAGTTCTCAACTCATGGAAAGCAAGGCATAGGAAGCACATAGTACATGTCTGGTCCTCATACCAAATTTTAAGTCACAAAACAGATCAAGCCTATCCCTGAGTTCTAAGGACATTTCCATGTCCCAGTCTTTCGTTGTTTAGCTATGGTCTGGCTAGCATACTCCTGAAAAAAGAGTTACTCTTAGAACTGTAGATTAATAAATGATCCTATGAAAGCTTCCATGGCAAGATTGTCAATTATGCTATTATGGGAAAAAAAAAAAAGAGTTGTAGCCAGGGACACAATCCATGTTTGCCTCTGCAAAACAGACAATGTGATAATATTGTGCACTATGCAAAAATAGATAGCTAGCTTTCAAAGCATAAAGAACATGCTCACAAGGATACATTAGATTGAACTGTTGGAGAAAATCAGTCACTGGGCATTTTAAAGGTACTTCCACAAGTAAAATAATTTGGAATACTACCATTTTGGGAAGTTCATAATATGATAAATCCTTTTTTTTTGTAAAATATAAGGAAAAGCAATACTTTTTCAGTGGAGAAATATTGTACCAGATTATTCTCTCTTTATTGTTGGATAAAAGGGTGTGATATACCACAGCAGTAGTACTATAGCATAGCATTGAGTGGTCCTTAAGTTATTTTATATGTTTCCTTAGTATGGTGTGTATATATACACATAAATGTTTAATAGAGGAAGGGTTTTTTTCTTAGGGGGTGTCAGATCCGGTTTTCTAGAATGGTTTTTAACTAAGAACTTGTCAGTCACTTCCCATTGTAAAAGTGCAAATTAAAAGTAAAAATAAACTTGAGGTTCTTTCACTCACAGCCTCAAACACCAAAGCTGGTGTGTGAAGCCAGCTGGATTTACTGTGTGTGCCATGTCTCTTCACACACTTCATTGAATGAACAAACAACAGGGTGACTCATAAGTGAAAGCAACAAACTGCAGCACACTTGACCAGATGAAATTAGTGAGAGAGAACCTCATCTCAATAGCAAAGTAAAACTGTTGGGAATAGATAAGACATCATATTTTCTGGCTTTTGGTCATTGTGACATATGTCACAAGGTGAATACATAAAGCAGTAGGTGACAGCCTATATTCCTCACTGCAGTATGTGTGGTGGGATTCAGCCATGGAAACACAGGTGTCTACTGTCATTTTAGGCACTGTGGGGGTAGCCTGCCAGCTTCTAGCTGAAGCTCCAGAAGGTTGTGAGTTGCCTGTAAATATATGCTCTCTTCAAGTTTAGATAAAATAGGACATTTAAAACAGCACTAAATGCCTATAGGAAAACTCAGGCCAGTGTTTATCTTCTTTGCTGAAGTACATATATATTGGTGTTTTTATCTGGGTATACATGTACACAAATATGTGCACATCCATGTATGTCACCCACAGACAAAGGAGATAAGCAGCTATATTTATGTATGTGTGTCCATATGTGTATGCAATGTCCTTCACACAAACACATCAGTCGTCTGCATCATGAGCCGACAATGTGCTCTTGCAGTTCGGACAGCCAGCCATATCCTGCGCTGCATGGAAAGCAGCATGGCCAGAGGGTCAAGGAAGGTGATTCTGCCTCTCTACTCTGCTCTGGTGAGAACCCACCTGGAATCCTGCATCCAGCCCTGGAGCCCTCAGCACAAGAACATGGACCTGTTGGAGCAGGTCAAGAGGAGGACCACAAAAATGATGCGAGGGCTGGAACACCTCTCCTGTAGGGAAAGGCTGAGAGAGTTGGGGTTGTTCAGACTGGAGAAGAGAGGGCTCTGGAAAGACCTTGTGACAGCCTTCCAGTACCTGAAGCAGGCCTACAGGAAACCTGGAGAGGGACTTTTTACAAGGGCATGTAGTGATAGGACAAGGAGTAATGGCTTTAAACTGAAAGGTGGTAGATTAAGACTGGATATAAGGAAGAAATTTTTAACAATGAGGGTGGTGAAACACTGGAACAGGTTGCCCAGAGAGGTGGCAGATGCCCCATCCCTGGAAACCTTCAAGGTCAGCTTGGATGGGACTTCGAGCAACCTGCTTTGGTAGTAGATGTCCCTGCTCCTTGGAGGGTGTTGGGCTAGGTGACCTTTAAAGGTGCCTTCAAACCCAAATCGTTCTATGATTCTACAATCCAGCAAAGTCCCAGCTGAGTCCAGAAAAAGGCTTTCTGCAGACTGCTGCACTACTGATGCCTTCTGTAGGCTGCCATGACTGCGATGTTCGCCATGTCACCTTAACTGACCCTCCAGTCTCCTCTAGGCAATTCATGCACAATGTTGCCTGCTCTCCAGGTAACATGATTTTTTAAAAAGTTACATAGTCAGCATTTTAGTACAAGCATATTCTCTTTTGTTACTTTAATATAGACGACCTGGTCTTCTAATGGGGCTGACAGGTTCTTCCAGAGAAGTATCAAGCTCCATCTGTTTTCACAGATGAGTTCTCAGTCACCATTTCCCTGTTGTTGAAATGTTGTCAATCATTTACTAAGGTCTAAGATTTTTAATAACACCGAGATATTTAAAGTATGAATAGTTTCTTCTCTGCCAGAAAGGCTTTTTTTTTTTTTTAACAGATAATATTTATCTGAGAAATTCACTCCTCATTTCTGAACATTACTAGTCACAAACCATATTCGGAATCTGTGATTCAAGTGAATCTGTGTGTCAAGTGAGAGGCATAAATGGGTACCTCTTCACAGGTGCTCTATATTCTTGATAGCAGCATGGAGACGGTAATAGTTAATCAAGCATGCCACCTCCCTTCTCTCTACTGGGTGTCAATTGAGCAGAGTCTTGTTACTTTGTCCTGTCTCAGAATGCTTGACAGTGTGCTTGATTTGATGATAGAGAAGAGGAAGAGAGCAAGTCAGCCTGGGGAGCAGGACTGCACTTTCTGTGTTGCCATAGAATAAAGAAGAAACAGGGTCAAGTCTCTGCTTTTCAGAGATGAGAGCTTGATTTCTGAGGATCAATCTCTCTCTGACTGAGCATATAAGATTTAAATCTACACTGGAAATTTCTGTATTCTGTGTGAGCAAAGTATTAGACACAAGTTACTTCTACCTAATACATTCAGTTAACAATTTCAAATATGTACTGCTTTGTTTTTAATGAAAAGGCTGACATACAATCATACAACGAAACAGTCATACAATGACTATAAATGTATGCATATTTTATTTAGGAGAGATGATTTGTTCCAATTAGGGAGAAATACTTATAATAATTGGCTTTTCTCTAAGGGTTCCTTTATGTGAAAAGGAAATAAAAAATCCCTAAGTCTGAAATGCAAATTGCATTTAAACCAACACTTTTATTCTATTTCAGTAAACTCTGATCTCAGTTGGAAAGAATTGTGTAATGATTATATTCTTGTACAATATGGAAGGAGTGGTGTGGGATTTTTTTCTGCTACAGATGTTCTTAGATCAGTCAAGTTGGATGGAATTCATCTCACCTGTCTTCAGCCAGATAAGTGTCAGTCATCCACTTTAATCTAATTTCCCTGGATTGCCTGGAGACAGATGGGCATCCAGAAAAGACAGCTGAGCCATCCTCAGCTGTTTAGCATCTACAGGATTAATTGTACTCCAGATCATCTTAATGTTTTCCCAGTAATTATAAAGAAAGCATAAATGGCTAGTTTGAATAGATGCCTACATTTTACATAGCTGAAGTTATGCTACAGCCTTTGTCTCAGTGTGACTCAGTTATTCATAGTACTGCAATTTCATCATTAGATTCACGCTGTAGTTTTAACTTTAATCCACAACAAGTTTTAAATATACTTCAACTACATACATCCTTACTTACAGGGCAGTTCCACTGACATCAGTTATATTGTTCATGTAATAAGACAGATTCATTCACTGTCCTCTATTGTCTAGACAAAAATGTGTTTCCACTTCCTTTGTGCTTTGTTCATTCTCTCTGGCTTTGAATAAGCTGATAAAGGAGGACTAATTTTTCCAGTAATTTTCTTTAAGAAAACAAACTACATTTCCAGATTTTTTCCAGAAATGCCAGCTGTAACTCAATACAATGTAAGACAGCAGCTAGTAAAAACATTTTAAACTTCCACCTATGAATTTCAAAAGGGCTGACTAAGGAATTCTCTAGGTACTGAATACTTGTTTTCAATAATTTTTGCAATATCAGGAAGGTTCCTAAAGGCTGAAAAAGGCTAATGTTGCACTCACGGTGTTGCTCAAACAGAGTAATTAAAAATAGGCCAATCTGACCAGCTTCAGTAAACACAGGAATGGCTGACACTGCTAATGAGCAGTTAAAAGAATGATTCATGATTTATGGAAAACCACTAGATCTTTTCCAAGTAGTTTACTCTTTTAATGATCCCAGTTTGGTTAATAAAGGTAATGGATGCTGGTGTAACATACCTCCACTTCTGTAATGATCATGACTTAATATTGCTTGTGATTCGAAGATCTGGTAATAACCTAACAGTACAATGTATACTGTTAAGCAGATATCCTTTATTTCGGCCCCGGGCACATGGGCGATCTCTCCTCCAAACACACGGGCCAAACACCCTTTTCATTCCAGGTTAAAGATGATCACAATATACATACTCATTACATTTCCAATAAATGCCTAGCATATGCATGGATTTTTCCAAGAACTAATTAGCATATGTTAATGTCTTTCACACATGTCTGTTGGCGCCTCCAGGTGGTCATCAGGGGTCTTCAGATGAAGGCTCGTACTCTTCATCACAGTGTCCGCTGGTTGACCTTTGTTTCTGCGCAAACTCAGTTTTCAGATCACGTATACCGTGTCCTTCCAGGTTGTTCTGTTCTGGTCCTGTAGCCCTCTTGGTGCGTCGTTATCCCTGTAGCTTGGTACATCTGCTCTCCCAAGGCCAAGCTGTCTGGAATAGAATTATTTAGAAGTCTTTTATCCTACAGCTATCCCACTAAGGACCAAGACTTGCTTTGGTTTTAATTATTTTGTCTAATGACTTAAAGTGATAACTTATATCTACATACATCCACTGCATTCATAGGTAGAAACAGTTACAACAGTTACAGCATTAGATCACTATGTATGCAAGAATACAAACTGTAATAATAAAAACTACTAACAACTAGAAAATATCATTAAAGCTACTTTGTTATAGTTTCACGTTTCTTATGATCCCTTCTATCACTTGACATTTTAAGAACTAAAATCATCTGAAATTAACATGATGCGCCAAATGCATGCATTAAAAATAGCCATGACAGATCTGAAAGATAATTAGAGAATCAGCCAATGTGTTTCTGAGAGCAGAAGGATCTGCAGGAGTTGGTTCTTAGCTTTCTGAAACATGCAGTTCTTTTCAATAAGTTAGAATAAAGAAAAATCACTGATAAAGTTTGCTGATGGCACATATTTTTGGAAACTAGTAAGTAGAAAGGGAGAGGATAAGCTCCCCAAGAGCTGAACAAATGGATTGCTTTGTCTGCTGAATGGAAGCAGACGACATGCTTTTCTATTCTGTCAGTGGAAGTTAAGCATCTGGAAAACAGGTGTTATTGAGTTGAACAGGAGAACTTCTGCTCATTGGCAGTGCTCTTGGAGAGGACTGGAGTGATGGAGGAGCAACAGCTGAACCTCTTACAGAATATCTGTAAGACCAATGTACAGTTCCAAGTAGGATTTGCGTGGCTGCATTTCCTTTGTACTGACAGAGCGGTGACTGTCACCACACCCACATATGCTGGTCACAGTTAATGAGGGTTGTTGATAGCCTGGAAACTGAGAAATCAAAAGTCTTGCCTTGTAATGGCATCCTGGGAGCTGAAGCTATTTAGTTTATAAAAGCTCTCGAGTGATAAAGACTTCCCTAAGTACCTATACTGAGAGTAAGACATGGATAACAGGTACTTCAATCCAGCTGGAAAAGTTATAACAAATCCAATCCATCCTGGAATTTGAATTAGACAAATGAAGGCTAATATAAAGACGTATTTTTACAGCTTTCAACCTGATTACTCACTGAGAAAATTTACAATAGCTCCCAGTACGTATTCTTGTCACTGAGTGTTTAAAACTAGGATGCAATACTCGTTTTAAAAAGTGTAATTCAACTAAGAAGCTGGTGAAATGTCATGGTTGGTGTTATACACAGCCAGACTGTTTTCTTCTGGGAACTCTCAGTTGAGTTTTTTCAAACAACAGTGAATCGATGAAGTTGACCTAATAGATTCAGACACCTTTAGTTTTGAAAGTGTTTAAAAGCAGCTCTTAGCATCCAACATTCAGTGACTTGCCTAAGGTCATACAGGATGTGTGCAGCAGAAACAGACACTAACTCATGATCTCCAGTGCTCTCCGTATACTCTTCTTTCTCATCACCTGGGGATCATTCAGATTCAGTAGTGTACCCATTTTGAAAATGATAAGTGTTGAAAATAAGCAACAGAAATAAAAATGCAGTTGCAAAAGCTTTTGTTTCTGATTAATTTTCAAATCAATTTTAAGCTAATAAAACTGAATTCAATCCACACTGGATGCTATGTATGATATGGTTAACTCACTTGGGGTGGGGGCGAGGATGTTATTACTTCAAATGAATTATTTACATCTGGTTTTACAAGATGGCATCTGTCACAGTATCTGATTGCTCCAGACATTGCTCGTGTACAGATAGGAAGATCCTTGGCTGCCCATCTTAAGACTTCTTGCTGTGATCCACCTCTAGGCTCCCTCTCTAGGGATTCCTTGTCTGAATACGACAGATGAAATTCTTCTGAAGGATTCATTGGTAGCATAAAGATTGGTTTCCAATATGACCAGACAAACAGCATTAAAAATATGTGGTAAGCAACCAGGCACACAACTTTTTCTCCAATATTTGTCGTTGTCAGCAGGCAGAGCTGGCCGACGTAGGCGTAGTAGGACCCGCAGAGGATGTCGGAGACGAAGAGCACCGGCACCCAGTAGAGCAGCCGCCGGCAGCGCCGCCTGACGCCGTCCCGGGCTCCCGCCGACCCGACCGTCGGCGGAGGCGGCGGGGCCGCCATCTTCCCGCACCTCATCCCGACCACTGGCTGAGGGGTGCCCCGGCCCCCGCCGCTTCCCTCAGCGCTGAGCGGGCAGGGCGGGGCCGCCCCTCCCACCGCCGGGCCCCGGCCGGCCCCCGCGGGGA
>Ga0065711_1045388_pt1 | contig 13516 bp, 12 predicted proteins | sample Hoacrofraction12_FD_59098 | JGI IMG/M metagenome (GOLD analysis project Ga0065711, IMG submission 59098) | Hoatzin crop microbial communities from Cojedes, Venezuela - Epithelial fraction 12 v2 (version 2) | ecosystem: Host-associated > Birds > Digestive system > Esophagus > Crop | place...
GTCATCTAGTCCAACCCTCCTGCCGAAGCAGGGTCACCTACAGCAGGCTGTAGAGGACCTTGTCCAGGCGGGTCTGGAATATCTCCAGAGAAGGAGACTCCACAGCCTCCCTGGGCAGCCTGGGCAAGGGCTCCGTCACCCTCAGAGGGAAGAAGTTCTTCCTCAGGACCCCATTCTGCTTCTACCTCCTCCACCCTCTAAAATGTGGCACCAGTGGCTGGCACGGGTGTGCCGTAACTGCTCAGGGAGGGCAGATGCTGGTTTCTGGGAAGTTCCCGTGTTGGCTTTTGGTCTTCTCAGTCCTGGCTAGAACAGCTACGCTGACAGCACCGGTTTCGGTTCTCTATCCATGCAGCCTAGGGAACCACAAGGGCCGTCTCCCCTGCCCACCCGGCACCAGTTGGTGCCGAGCTCCCCGTGCCTTCCCAGTGGCCAGGCTGCTGGTAACTGCTGGCCACAGCACGGGGCCGACGCGTGAACCCAAGGGGACACACCAGCCAGGAACTGGCTGCACCAAGGCTGCTCTTCCACAGCCCATTTTGACTTTATTTTAAGCAAAAATAAATGCCAAGGTTCACAGCAGGACAGCGCAGGTTTCCCTTGCGCGTGGTCCTTGCCTCTGCCAGGCTGTGAGGTGCCGGGACGCAGCCGGGCTGGGGCACCAGGCGAGCAGGGCAGCCTCCAGTCTGCCTTCCTGCTACTTTATTTTTAATCCTAGTTCACCCAGTTTTGTTGCCAACTGGATGAAGAACAGTGAGGAGAGTTCCCCCCTCCCTCCAGTACAATCCAAGGTGGGGAACTGGAGCAGCCCAGAGCTGCCCATGGCCCGAGGCTGCCGGCTCCGGGCAGGGATGGGGTGTGTTGCAGTCCGGCCTTGCTCGAGGTGGAAGTGTGGCCATCGGGATGGGGCTTATCCAAGCAGCTCCTTGGTCTTCGCTGCCAGCAGCTTGTCCATCTCCGCTGTGGCGTCGTCTGCCATTTGCTGGATCTGCGGCAACAGAGCACAAGTCTGAGTCGTCTGCTAGGCGATGCCAGAGTTGAAAGGGAAAGGAGTGACTGGATCACCTCCTGAAACACAGCCTGAAGTCCCAATAAAACCCAAAATAGTGCTGGGGCAGTAATGGCTCCCACCAGCCCTCAGCGCTGCTGTGCCAGTGTCGCTTCTGTGCGGTGCAAACAGGGACCGGCCAAAGGCTCTGAAGAGCAACGCACGACACCAGCTCTTGGCTGAGCTTCACAAGTGACCTGGTCAGGTCCTCATCTAACAGAGTGACTTCGGGCCAAGGCAGAGTGAGAGACCTGCTGCTGTGGGCACCAGGGAAGAGCGGGCTGATCTCACAGTCCTTCCTCTGTTTGAACAAATCGGGTAATAGCAGGAGCGCAGCCTCAGTACATGCTAAGAGTTCAGACACCAAGTAACAGGTCTGCTTATTTCTTGTGAAAAGAAATAAACGGTGACTGTTAAAGCCCTGCCCAGGGATCAGGTCTCCTGGTAACACGGGATGGACATGGCAAGCATGTCAACGGGACCAAAATGTGCATGCACCTCTTTGAGTGAGTGCTGAGAAGGGCTGGAGCACGCCGGGGGGGTCTACGCGCTAGTTTTACACGACGGATTAAGACGCACTCGCTCCCAAGGTCTGAGGTGTGTGCCCATGACTTTTCCTCGTGCTGAAAAATTTGGGTACAAGCGAAAATTAGACTTGAGACGCTACCTCTGCAAATGCAGCAAACCATCTGTCTGCTCTGGGAGAGCCGCTTCCCAACAGGATTCAGTTACAATAGCAGGGCCATTTTTCCTGCTTGCACAAATGCTCTGTAGATCACTGTTTATTTTTGTGAGCACACAGAGAACTGTCCCGCAGCATTTGCAACGTATCTCACTTTAGCTGTTAATAAACAAACAGCTAAAAAGTAATGGCCTGCCTTTAGAGGCATCAATTCAGCAAAACACTTCGGTTTGTGCCTGAGTTTATGCCCAAGTAATTGACTTTAGTGACATCTGCTCTTAGGGAGTTAGATATGTGCTCAAGTCTTTTCCTGAATTGGAGCCAAAAACTCCTAACAGAGATAATCCTGCTAGCCTTTTCATTAATAACAAACTGGAGCAATCCTCATTAACACCAGCTGTTTTGCAGTGGCCAGGCACTGTGTAAATGGTGGTGAAGCTCTGGGTGTGGGTTGTTCTGCTCCCCAAGTTCAGCCGGTTCGTGCAACAACCCCTCGTAGAAAGCTTTTGGGGAATGTTGGTTGTTTTTTTTTTTTTCTTGTGTCAGCTTACAGTGGTTCATATCATAAATTTGGCTTTGAGATTGAAGCCCTGAATCTTGCAAACAAAAAGCAAACACAACAGCCGTTGCCAACTCCACACACACAGCCCAGGGCCACCCATTCCCCAGCGGGGTTCTCAGTGCTGAAGAGTTGTCAGCAAGGGCTGGGACAAACCTGCCCCTGAACTATGAAACATCATAATATAGCAGAAGGAGAAAAAAAAAAAAAAGAAAAATCAATCACCTGCTTTTCTAGCAGCCAGAGGGTATCTTCAGACACTTTGTTCTTGAACTTCTTGATCTGGTTGACACTTTTGCTTCGCACCTTTCTCAGGGCCTCTTTGGACTTGTTGGTGGACTGCTTGGCAAGCTTGGCCAGGTTCTCCCTGTGCTCTCTCGTCACCCTAGCAGCGAGGGAAAAGAAAAAACACCGAAAGGAAAAGCAACGTCATGTGTAGCACAGCCAGATGCATTTCTGCGGTGGACTTTGGGTAAAGGCAGTGACCATCTCTGCTGCGGGACCTCTCTGACCGGCCCACGCAGCGCTGCCATGCAGCACCCAGCCGGGCTGTGCGGGGACACCCGAAAGCCGCCCGTGTTACGACAGAGCTCGCTCTGCGCGGAGGCCCTGCGTCGCAAGGGACTTACAGCTCGGGGCAGGTTTTGGTCCTGCTTTGGTCCACCTGAGCGAGTCAGCCACCCTGCGCAGCACGGCCAGGGCAGTGCAGCCCTGAGGTCTGCAGCCTGGAACGGAAAGTTCCCAGCACAGCCCTCAGCTGAGGGACTTTGAATCTTACTTGTTTTACAGTTGTCACTGCAGTGCCTGAAAGTCATGCTGAAACGTTCAGACTTTCCTTTTCTCTGCTGCCAAAGCAGCTGTTGGAAAGAGGGAAAAGCCAGCTCCAGACCTGAGAGATGGAGCTGCAAACTGTAATCCTGCAAAGCCACGAGGAAACCTCCATCCCCTGCTGAAACTCGGTGTCATCTCCCTGAAACTGAAGAGCCTGAATTATGTATCTGGAAGCTACAGAGCTTATGTTTCACCCGACCTTATGCCAGCTCATCATGATCACGCTGTCCCAGCAACATGAGGTGAGTGCCTGGTTTGACAAGGGGATGATGCTAGACCTGGCTAGCCACAGGTAACTCGGCCCAGGAGAACTTCAGCTCCACCTTCCCCTCAACACGGGGCCAGTTACTGTGGTGCCACAAGAAAATCCTCAACTTCCCACCCCAGATTCAAAACCGCAGGCGATGAGGGAGCCCAGCCACCTCAATGAGGCACAGGAACGGCTGATGTGTCGCCTCCGCTCTGGTCATGCTCCAGCACCTACAGCTGATCGCTGTCAACATCAACTGCTAGTGCTTAACAATAATATTTTAATTATTTTCATGGCTATTGAAGTTTCCAGACCGCCTCGAGAATGAAACACCCCGGTGCGCTCACTGAGACTCGCTAGCAAGCGAGCGCCCGTCTGCTCGTCAAGATATTGGAAAATAAACATTTCACAGCAGTATTTAGAAATTGGCTGCAACAGCCTGGGTCACCCAAACGCTGAGGCCGAGACTCTTCCTGCGGAGAGGTCGGGAAATGCAGGGTGAGGGCTTTGCTGCCGGGCGGGTGGGCGTTACAGGGGGCTGTCGGGGCACTGCTGGACCCCCAGCCCACCCCGAGCTTGTCCTCAGCTCTGCAAGCCACACGTGTGCTGATGCCGTCCCTCGGCAGCCGATGTCTGCGGAGGCACTGCCCTCTCGCCGGTTATCGTTACTCCACGGCGCAGGAGGGAGTAGGCTTCTCAGAACAGATCAGTAATGACAGGAATTTGGGATCACCAGACAAGCTGGCCCACCTAGGGACCACGCTGCCCTGGCCCGGGGCACCCCCAGCCCGCCCTGCTCCCTGCGGAGGGGCAGCCGGGGGGACGTGGCCAGCGGCTTCCACCTCGGGCTCCAGCCTGGACCCAATGCCTAATTAAAAGTGAGCGGGGTTACTCGTGGTTTCCTCCGCATCCCAACATCGATGCCCTCAGGGCCTCTCATGTTCGGTCTCCCCACGGCACACGCGAAACCAGCACAGCCGGCTCACCGACGGAGCTCCGCTTGAGCTCGGATTCCCAGGCAGCTTTTTTGGGGGGGTGTGGAGTCAATCCCAGCTGCTAAACTCGGAGGAGGGAGCTGGAAATCTCTCCCATCTCCTGCTGGGTGGCGAGGCAAGCCGGTCCGCAGCGGGGCTGCCTCGGCTGCGGCAGACCCAGCCTGCCGTCGGCTCCTCGCCTCCCCGCTCGGCTTCTGCGAACGGTGCCGAGGGTATCGCTCGCCTGCTTGGGGCTGCCGAGCCCTTAAGGAAATGTTTTTGTTTATGCAGCGCTGCCAGATTTCCTATGCTTCTTGGCACGGGGTCACAGCTTTCATGACTCCTTGTCTGTCTTTATTAACACCAATTTCTTTTTATCACTGCGCAGCGCCGTGGAGTTTCTCAGCGGGTTTTATGTTCCAGCCAGACTGTGTGTAAATTCTCAGCAATGCTACCAACAACGCCAGAAACGGTCGCTTTTTCAAGCAGATGCTGTTTCTGGTTAAGGAATCCATCAACACAGACCAGGCCCGCGGTTTCTAAGGACAGTTGTTTAATCCTGACCCCAGATCTGGGACTTTTAAGCTGTTCTTAGATATGTTTTCTTTTCTGTCTGGTAACCATTGCCCCTGCCCTCTATTTAAAGCCAAAAAAACAAGCGTCAAGTGGACTGGGGAAGGGGTGCCAGCAGCGGGGAACAGGGACAAAGTCCCCCCGCCTGCAGCCCCGTCCCCCAGCAGCTCCAATCCTGCCGCTCCCCCGGGGACGGTCCTGCCCTGCCAGGCTCAGGACAGAGCAGGGCGTTCAGCAACGCCCGCCGCCCCACAGGTACCGTCTCCTCTCTCTCTGCTTCCCCAGCACGCAGCGGTTCCAGCGCTGCGACCCTCGGACGCTCCTCCAGCGGCACACGGCGGGAGCAGACCCACAGCGAGCGCGGCGCAGGACGCATCTCGTCCCCGGCGCAGGACGCGTCTCGTCTCCGGCGCACGGCGTTTATGCGGGTAAGAGTAATTTTTCTATCTCAAGCGCTAGGAATTTCCTGTGAGCGAGAGGGATCAGTCAAAGGAAAGTAGGCTTAACTAGATACTCTGCACGCCTAATTGCAGATAAACATAGGGTGCAACATCTATTGCTCAACAAAAAGCGCGCACGAGATTTCCACCGATGAGCGAGCTGAAGCGACGCCGCTCAGAAACAGCCTTGGCTTTTTTCAAATGAAATTTTTCGAGTCCTTTCTCCCCACAGTAGGTATCTTTGCATATTTCTTAAAGGGCAAAGGAGGAAAAAAAGCAGCTCACCATGAGTCATTAAACTTTCAAATGAGTCATCTGGCTTTCAGTAAAGCATGTGTAAAAATATTACTGATTTACAAACAATATCCAGTGTAACACAATGGGTCCAAAAAAGATGAATCTAAAAATGAGGCAATACCATAAAAGACACAAGGTCAGGTCAAATTCGGCCAAGAGATCAACTAATACAAATGTTCCCATGGCTGGTATTCTTTCTTTTTTACTTTTTTTATTTCTAAACCCTCAGAGAATACTTTTTATACAAATAAATATTGCCTATGCAGCGCTAGCAACACAAACAAGCGAATGCCGTAGGGAGCAGAGGGGATCCTAGCAGGAAGCAAAAGTAAACACGAACGAAACGAGTGTATTTTTTCTGTTAAAACTGCGATGCAAAAACTAAACTAATAGAATAAATACTGAAAAGCAAACCCCATTTTAAAATGCTCAGTTTAAACACTCCCAAGCGCTGAAACATAGCTGGTCCTGCATGTGGCAAAACACGATGCCTGCGTGCCCGGCTGATAGCTCAGACTGAAAAGGGGTTTTAACAATAGGTAAGGACAGTTTGGGTTTGATTTTACTTTTCCTGTGTCTCCCGTCACGAAAGAACCAATTTCTGTGGAAACAATATTGTCTCTTCATTTCTGATTTGTTTGCTCATTTTGCACACCTGCCATAATTTTGGCGATTTCACTGCCTCTGTCTGTCAGATATTCTTTTGTAAACATCTTTCGGGAGTTGGGAAAATGAAAAACCTTGGAAAATTATATTAGGATACAGTATTAAAGGGAGGCCTCTAGCAGAACTGGATTATTTCCGCCGCACCTTTGCATTAGAAGGTTTTAAGAGGTTGAAACTGCCTGCTCGTCTTTTTGAGCCGGGTGCCCAGCGAGCGGGTGAGCAGCCCGGGCGGGCAGACCTGCAGCGTCTCCCAGCCTGAAAACCTCTTCAGCGCGGGGCTCCCAGGGCTGCCGAGGAGCAGCAACCCTCCCGCGCCCGAGCACCGAGGGAGCACGCTCGGCAGAGCTCCCCGGGCGAGGGAAGACCTGTTTTCGCTCTGCAGCACCGCAAAAAGACAGTGACAGACCGTACACGTTTGTTTAAAAAACAATTATTATTTTTTTTTTTTAAGATTGGGATTTGCAGTTTCAGAGTTTCCTCCCCTGCAATTCGTATTCAAGGATGACCCAAGTGCCCATTAACAATCAAACCACTGTGCAGCAACCCGGGAGCCTCAGCAATTATGAAGATAATGGTGCCCTCCTCCTCTCCTGAGGAATGGGGGAAGGGCAGGGAGCACGGGGAAAAGAAAATCAGCAAATAGAATGATAATGTCATTCCCTCTCACAACGGAAAGCTGCAATTAGACTTCTCTGATCAAAATGCTAGGTAAAATTCCACAGAATTTTTAAAGTACATCTAAAGCGCGAGAAACACTCAGCTCATCCTCACTGGGAAGTCACCTGCTCGGACAACGCAGGGCACGTGCCAGGTGTGTGCGTGCACAGGCAGCACATGGAGCTGTCTCTACCCCTCGCGGGGGGTGTCCGCAGCCCCCCAGTGCCACCCCGGGCTGCGAGACCACGGACATCCCCACCTGCCCAGGGTATTTTGACGACTCTGCTGGGCAGGGATCGTCAGGAGTGCTCCAGAAGCGCTCTCCTGGTCCGCGCTGAAGCACTGGCACCTCCTGCCCTGCCCGAGGGCTGGCAGACACCGCTCGTCGGCGAGGGAAGCGACGATGCTCCGTCCTCGGCCAGGAGCAGCCTGCTTTTCTACCAGGCCTACAGTGAATTTTCCACACAGCCATCAGTTATACAACGTGTACTAGATGAGAAGAGGGAGCGGATTTTCTTGTCAAAGCTATCCATTCCCCCTCTCTCTCTTTCATTACCTGCCTTTCGTGTTCTCTGCAGCAAGGTGCTATTCACCCCTAATACTACCGGTTCACTACTGCGTTACTGCCGCTCTGTGCTGGTGTAACTCCAGGGATTTACAGCCAGGCAGCGAAGAATCAGCCCCTGAATTGAGGCAATGCAGCTTCAAAAGCCTTTGGCTGTCTCTCTCCAAGTGCTGCAAGCCAGCTAGCACCAACTTGCCTCTGCAGGGGGGAGAGAAAGAACAATAAGACCAACTATCAGATGCCAAAATCTGGTGACTTTGAGCTCAGACGCTTGGAAGAGCTTCCATCAGACGCTTTTAGGGACTCAGATTTTTTTTCTGAACCTGAAATATAGCTACCAGGAAACCAGCTGCACCACGACACCGCAGCAGTCGTGCGCGCTTACCCTCCGCAGGGCGCTCGCTGCAACCTACTGCGTTATCTTGCACGACGACGAACTCGGGCAGCCGTCAATACTCACTTGGGAATCGGCACCCGAATTATCGTCCCGTCCACTTCGGGGTTCAGGTTCATGCCACTCTCCCTTATGGCCTTCGTAGCTGCAGCTGTGCTCTGTAAAACAGATCAAAAGGTAAAGGGAATTAGGAAATAATCATTCCCATATGCCAGAACTCTGTCAATAGCTGGCAATCCATCTCCACAGAACATGGAAACATTTACTTCTGTTACCAGTAAGATCAGGAAGTTACATTGGTGCAGAGAGCTTTGATCAAACCGAATGGGAAACTACGGCCACGCTCGGTATCGGGTAGGGGGGCACGAAGAGGGGGAGAGGGGAAGGGAAGCAACAACAAAAGAAAACTGTTTTCCTTCTTTGAAACTATTTGAACGGTTTGAGGCAACGCAGAGTGAAACTGCAATAAATTCCCGAGGCATAGCCCGACTGTGGCAAAGGAGACGAAAGATGCTGAGCAGTTAAGAATTCCAGTTGGATGTTTCCCCCTAGAAATCACACAGTGCCAATTTAGAAACGTTAACTAACTTAACCACTTCAGCACGACAGCCTAACCACATGACAGCAGGGCAGTAGCACTTGGCTGAGAAGCGGCGCCTGTGCCCAGCTCTGTGTTTATTTTGCAGCTTATTACTTCGGATTAACTCCTCAAACCACCACCGCCGCTGCCTGACACTCTGCTCTGCTCAGAAGGTGGGGTGGGCAGCTTTGCCTGGGAACTGCAAAGGGATTAAAAGGCTTCCCCCCCGGCCCCCCAGCCCAGGGTACCTTTACACAGTGTCAGCCTTCACGATTAAATCGGCGTTTTGCCGGGAGCGCCCGCCGCGCTCTGCCAGGCTGCCTCGCTCTCTGATATTGACGCTAACGAGACCGAGCGAGCCCGTATTCTCGTGGCACTCGCGTGGCACCTCCTACGAGGCGCTGCTATTTCTGACCCTCTTTCCCATCGTTAGCTCCAAGCTGCTGCAGTGGACTGTATTTATGAAGCTCAGCTTTTGACAACTGAGGCACAAACTACAGCTCTGCGTATGCGTTCAGGTCCCCGGCGCGTGACATCACTGAATGAAATGAACGCTCTGCCAGTGTTTCGTAAGACACAAACGCTGTCCTCTAGAACGCAACAAGGGCAGAGAAAAACGCAGCCAGGATGATCTCAGCACGTCAGGAATGTAAATGTGTTATTCTATGGACAGTGCTCTGTAGGAAGGAAATGCTCAGTAAAAGCTGGGTTGTTTATCGGAGGAGGCAGAGGAAGGGGAAAATACTGCAATAGTGCCCCATCCTCTTGCCGCCCGTGAAAGAGTTGTGCTTAAGAAGCACAGTCTTGTTTGGTTTTATAACTCTCAGTCAAACAGAATTTGGCCCTGCAAGTCCTTTTCTATGACTCTTTTCTTTCCCAGACTCTTTGGGCATTTATATTTGCTTTTCAATGCCACGAAGCACTGAGTATATGCTGTAAATAATGACATCAAGTAAACGTGTCTGTAATGGGTTTAATGAGTCCAGTCTGTCCATGGAACAGTTGTGGTATAAAACAACCGCATCGAGAGAAATAGTTTTAGCTCTAATTCAAATGAAAAATGGTCCTTTGGCTTAGAAAGCAAACCTAGGCAATGGTATACACCGTGATACTTCATTTCTCACGTGCCCATTTCTCAGCCTGAGCTCCCGCTTGGACACGGGCGAAGTCATGGAGCCACTGCCCCGGCGATCTCAGCTCCGGCACTCCGAGGGACCTCGGTGCACTCGCTGATGAGGGGCCTTCATTCTTCAAAGCCATTATACTGCTGGATACACTTTAAAAAACACTTAGGCATCAAGTGCCTTACGCTGACCTCCTCTGAGACTTTGCTGACTTAATTAATTGGGGAAAGCCTTTGCAAAATAAATAGAGATAAGCTTTGGCAAACCTCCAGACCTGGAGCGGGATGAATAGGCTGACCTTGCGCTCGTTACTGCTCCTACCTGCCCGGCTCCATCTGCGCGAGCCCGCTGCAAGGGGACCACCAGTGCTCGATCCTGAGGTGGGATTCAGATTTGCTGCCTCATCTAGGAGCAGGTCTAAACTAAGGCTCCTGCAGGAAATTAAGGGAGCTCGGCTCTCCCAGGGGACAGGTCAAAGCACCTAACTCAGGTTCTGACCTGCCAAGGGAGGAGCTCACCAAGCTCAGCAGTGGAGCCAGGCCCTGTGACAGCACTTAGCACGAGCCCGGCTCCATCCTACCAGGGAGGCTGCTCAGAAGCTCGTAGGCTACATCAGCAGCTTCCTCCACGAGCTCTCAGGGGGTGTCACCAGCCCTAGAGGAGTTTGATGGTGTCCCCAGCACAAATACAGACTATTCCCCCGACATGCCTGGTTCTGTCCATGGCCACGTCTTCATAAGGAACTGAAATGACACAAACTCAACGGGGCAGATGCCACATTGCTTCCACGTGCGTGACTCAGGTGAACCAAAGGAGAGTGCGTGCGTGCTCAATACTGGGTGCTGTAAAAGCAGGGGGAATGGGGAGACCTGGCAGGGGACAGTTAATCCAGGCGTCCGCTCTGCGACACGCTCAGGTCTTGCAGATGGGAAACCAGAGCAAACCCCTCATACTGGTGGCATTCATCGGACACGACCCAGCCTGATGGGCGGCACATAACTCTCGTCCGACCCCGTGCCGCTGCACACGAGATGCTCTGAGCACCAGGCAGGGCTGGAGAGTCGCTCACCCCGTGCAGTTGGCAGCAAAATACCGCTTCTGTTTTGTGGCAGCCGCGAAGCGACACACAGCCCAGCCAGAGCTGTCACCCCTGCCAGGTCTGACTGGTTTTGTCTACATGTTGGTTTGCTCAGCATCAACCTGTTCGCTCCCGCAACAATAATCTCGCCTTGCAATGCCTTCAGTAATGTGTCCTTACCTCTGGAAAACTGGTCATGTTCACTATAAGGAGCTGCGGTGACTTCTGTGAGATCTGTCCCAGCTGGTTCAGCGGAAACTTCCCGTCTTTTGTCATCACGATTATGTGATCAAGGGCCCCTCAAAAGAACCAAAACCAGGGGAGTTTCAGTACGACACAGCAGTTCACAGCGACGCTGAAGAAAAACGCGTACGCAGTGTCCCACTTCCCTTCTGGTATGCAAAATGTAGATGTTACAAAAGAAAAAAAAAAACATGTTTATTCAGACTTCAGGTGCTGTTTGTGTTCCTGCATCCCCCGCGGTATTTGCAAGCAAAATATTTCAATGCTAGTCTAAAGCACAAAAACATGAAAACAAAACTCCTGTTTGTTTTTGCTACTAGAATAGGAAAACTAAGCAAGCTTGTTAAGAATTAAAAGGAAATAGTTTTTTTTAATTCTTAGACCTTAAAGAAAATCAAAATGTTGTTATAAAAATCAAGACAACTATTGTCTTTAACTTATCAGTGTTCTCTTAAACCGCTCATTTTTTTTCCCCGAGTCCCAAGAGGAGGTGCTGTACACTGCCTAATTTAAAGTATTCAGTTTCTCCCTGGGCTACGTTTAATCTGCTCTCTAGTTTCTGCTGCAAAATGTTCACAGGCCAAAAGGCACATGGGACAAGAGGTACTTTATCAGTGCAATTAAAAAAAATACCTACGGTTAAAATAAATAGTGAAGAGACTGAGGTACGCTTTCCAACTCCATTAAAGACTGAAGTGCCCCTGCCAGAGCTGGGCTGGTGAATGATTCAAATTTGGTCATTGTTTGATGTTACATTTTATCCCTGAAACTTAATACTGCTTACAAATTCGTACGTTCAGAGCGTTACAGTAACTGTAGCTTAGTCAAATATATTCACATTCTTCCTAAAACACAAAACTCACCAAGTGAACAAGGCTTGTAAAGGGCACTAACCACGAAGACGCACAGCAAAAAAAGTTTGTATATGCCAGACACCAGCCTGATGGCAATTTCCAAAAGGCTAATTTAATGGCAATTGGATTTTTCCTGCCCTACTGCACCGTTAGCTGACAACCTGCTTCTTCATCACATCTGCAAACAGTTCAGTTAGACACTTTTGACATCTCCCACTTACAAAAGCTATTTGCAGGAAGCTATTAACAAAAATGGATTCTTCCTGGTCAAGCTCAGGGTGAAGAAAGCCTCCAGTTGGGGACGTCAAGGCTGTAGTAATTGGGTGCCCAGTGAATAACTCAATGAGAAGAAAACCAGTTTGGAAACAAACAGAGTTCTCTGTTACTGGGACTGGTGTCCTTATTTACAGGCAATAGAGCATCGTACAAGGAAGTTACCAACCTGGTGAGGTTCTAACACTGAGATTTCTGCTGAAATCTTCTTTCAGAGCTTCTATCACTGCCTGCATGTCTTCATTGGTTTCCTCCAAATTGATAATATCCTCAACTAGGGCAGCACTGATATTCACTCTGGCTTGAGTCTGCCCTTTACCTTTAGCTGCAGATGACACAAAAAATTAATTTGTTTCTGACAACAGTTACCCGTTGCATCCAAAAGAAGACATTGAAACCACTGTTAGATTCAGAACCGACTCTCAGCAGTGACAGGACAAGGGGTGATGGTTTTAAACTAAAATAGGGTAGGTTTAGGCTGGATATAAGGAAGAAATTCTTTACAACGAGGGTGGTGAAACACTGGAACGGGTTGCCCAGAGAGGTGGTGGAGGCCCCATACCTGGAAACATTCAAGACCAGGCTGGAGAGGGCTCTGAGCACCGTGATCTAGTTAGCGGTGTCCCTGCTCGCTGCGGGGGGGTTGGACTAGATGACCAAGGGTCCCTTCCGACCCCAAACTTTCTATGATTCTACGAACTGTACTACTGAGCAAACAGCCCAGCGCCGGAGCGCACAGGCCAACACACGTCTGCAGGTCACGCTGTGTGTGCCGACTCCAGCCTGGATGGTGACGATTGCTGCCTGCCGCCCCAGCTCCGTGTGGCCCCTCTCCCAGGAAGGGCTCCGGTCTCCCGTGCACCCCAACACCGTTGGGCAAACCAGCTCCCCCAGAGCCGTGTTCTGCCAGAGTTAGATCAATACCGGTACACGAGATAAAAGGGGTGAGAAAAGAAACCCTGGCGACGTACCGAGGGGTCGCAAACACCAGGAAAACGGCTGCCACCGTTACCTTTTTTGGTAGCTAGCTGTCTGGCCAGCAGCACCGGGTGGGCACGCTGCCCGCAGCCACCCGGGAGCAGGAGCAGGGCCGGGCAGCCGGCGGGAGCCTGCGGCGTCCCCCGCACCACGGCCAGCGACGGACGGTAAAGCAGGGCAGGCAGATGACGAAGCCGCAGCGCCGTCGCCATCGTTCACCGCTCTCCTCTGGCTTACCTGGAAAAGAGCAAGGGCAGGCAGTCCGCTCAGCGTGCTGAAAACGCAACGGACTCGAGTCTGAGCTGCACCCGCTTGGGCCCAGCGTGCAGCCACCGACGGGCACACCCAGAGGCAGGGGCTCGGCGGCAGCCAGCCCGCGTCACCAGCGTGGCCTCCGCACATCTGGCCAGAGGGGCCCGGGCCCGGGCCCCTCTGGCCAGATGTGCGGAG
>Ga0065711_1045389_pt1 | contig 13516 bp, 18 predicted proteins | sample Hoacrofraction12_FD_59098 | JGI IMG/M metagenome (GOLD analysis project Ga0065711, IMG submission 59098) | Hoatzin crop microbial communities from Cojedes, Venezuela - Epithelial fraction 12 v2 (version 2) | ecosystem: Host-associated > Birds > Digestive system > Esophagus > Crop | place...
GCTGGGACCTCTCCAAATGGATGGTGACATGAGAAGCAGCCTGGGAAAGTGAGCTATGCAGAACCTTCCAGGAGCACTCAGAAGGGGGGTGTCTCCCTCCTCCCTCCTCCCTCCTCCTCCCAGCCTCTGCTCTGCCTGCCCATACCTGGCGGGTCTCCTCGCACACCAGGGAGAAGAGCCAGAAGTAGATGAGGTACTCCCGCCAGGACGGAAACGGCTGGAAGTCAACCATCAGGACATAGGCGAAGAGCAAGAGGAAGGTGAAGTAAGAGAGGATGTTCATGTGGAAGATGACGACAGGTGCCGTGAAGAAGGCTCGGAGGCGCGTCAGGCAGCCCACAGGCTGCAGCCTCTTCTCCCTGTGGGGAACAAGGGTGGAAGTGGGGCTCAGCCACCCTGGGAGATGCCACAGCATCTTCTCCCAGCCAGCCTCGTTGCACGCATGGCCCAGCTGCAAGAAGTACCTGAAGGTGATGAGGCAGGTGTAGAGAAGTGGGAAGAACAGCATGCACACTATCACCCGCCAAAGCCCATTGTCCACGCACATCTTCCCCCACCAGACTTTGGTCAGAAAGGCCTGTGAGGAGGGAGGAAGAGGAGCAGTGATTACAGAAGATCCCCCCAGTCAGAGTGGGGCTGCAGGGCAGAGTCCCACCACTGCCAACAAGGAACCCTGGATCTGGGGTGGGAGACACTTGGGCACTTCCCCTCCAAGCACCACTGCTGGGAACCCACCTGAACACCCCCATGGGACACAAAATTCATGTTCTTGGCCTCCAATGCCAACTGCAGACAGGTTGTCTTCCCCCAGGCCTCAGAGACACGGGTGAGGAGCTTCTGGGCTCTCTCTTCATCCTTGCGGTAGCAGTCTGTAAACACGCCTGGCCAGGCACGGACCAGGGAGATGATGCTGAGCTCTGGGGCCAGCTTGGTGCTCCACAAGGCGCCCACAGAGTCACGTTCTGCAGCAGGATCTGGACATTGCACCATGCAGTGACACCCTCTAGGCTACCACCACCACCTAGGCACAGCCCTCACAATACCACAACCCTAACCGTGACGAGGGGAACGCTGCTTGGCACCACCCACCCCACCCATCACCCTGAGACACCTCCAGGGCAAAGCTATCCAGTCCTGCAGGGTGTGAGAGCAGTGCTGGGTTGCTGGTCCCCTCCCGCTCACCGATCGCCTTGTGCTCATACTCCTCGGCCAGGGCCAGCATGTCATCAGTGGTGTCGGTGTCTTCCTCCTCCTTGGCAAGCTCCTTCAGGATTTTGCTGCACGCCAGTGCAGCCACCATGCAGTCCTGGCTCTGGAGTAGAAGACGACAGAGGGAGTGTGGGGCTCTGCGCCCTGTCCTGCAAGTGCTGGAAGTCCTGCCAAGCCCTCCACGGTTCGCATGGGAGGGAAAGAGGGTGTCCCAAGCAGACTGCTGCTCAGGATGGACAGCTTGCTGTGACAGGGGCTGAGCTGTGCTCCCCTTCCCACTGTCACAGGGAAGCCAGGGACACCCCTGCTCTCCTGGTGGGAAGCCTTGAGTGACGGGACAGTGTGACTCCATGGCTCTGCACGGCATGCTCACCATGCCACCAGCCACACTGCTTCTTGCCCTCGGGATGCTGTTTATGGGTGGAAGACTTCTCCACCACAGCTGCTGTGCCCCTGTGTCCTGCCTGTGGTGTGCTGAGCCCTCTCTACCTTTGCAAGGAAAAGCACTCTTCCAGCCTAGCATATCCCCTCTGCGCACAGCGTATGTTTTGGCTGGGAAGGGGGGGGATCTGGCATCATGGTGTGTGCCTGGGGATGAACATCAAGTGTCCACAGGCTCACTAGCTGGCTCACATTTGGTTGGGGTTCAGGCTTGGGCACTGCCATGGGCCAGCTCGCCTGCCATCCCAAATGCCAGCCGGTGCAATCTTTCCTCTTGGGGCTGGGAGGTTTGGCACCAACTGAGCCTCTTAGCTGGGACTGACAGCTCTGGGCTGTGATACCTGGGCCCAGATGATTTCTGCCAGCTCCTTGCGGTTCTGGACCACAGCCCAGATCAGCAGGTCACGGACTGGGTCCATGGTGAAGGTGACTCGGCCAGCAGAGCGCTTGTAGAGTGACCGGAGACTTGACCCCTGAACCTGCAAGGCATGCGATGATCAGACCTGCTCCCTTGCCAAAAGGCTGCAGAAAGCAGACAGCCCTGCAGCACAAAGCCGCCCCTGAACCCTGGGTGCCTGCCTCCACCACCCATGGAAAGATCTTTGCTGCAGATAGCGGGGTGGCCCAGACTGGACTCGTCCTGGAAATGCCACTTTTTCTAGGGTCAGGATCATGTGGGGATGTGCCCATCCTGCCCAGTGCCCCCACCCCGTTACATGGTGCTGCAGGCGTAGGAGTGCAGGAGTAGCACCTTGAATGCACAGCAGATGACTTGGACAGGGCTTTAAGGGACTTCAAGTGAGATTCTTGAGCAGGCAAGAGGACAGAGACCCAGGACGGTTTCTTGAGCCAGCGTCCCCCTCCCTAATGCAACCCTGCCACCACGTAACCTGGAGATGCGTACGTTCAGCTTGATGTGTGGGACAGGGATGGAGAGCCGGGGCCGCTCCGTGTGCTTGGGCTTGGGGTAGAGAGGCTGTGTGGAGGGTCCCAGGAGCTCCCGCAGCACCTGGGAGACATGGTGCAGCTGGATTCTTGGCATTTTGGAGCCAGCTGTGTGCTCTCTCTCCTCCAGCAGGACCTTCTGCAGCTTGCTGTGGAAGAGGCAGGATGGTGCCATGTTGTCGTAGAGGTAGACCAGTGTGTCCCAGGTGACAAACTCCTTGAGACGCACTCCTTGCTCCAGGAACAGCTTCACAAACTCTGGCTTGTTGGAGATCAGGGCAGCTGCCATCACGGGGTGAAGATCTGTGGGCTGGCAGGCCAGAGGTAGAGGTGAGGATCTCCATGGCCCCAGAGCAGGGCCCTACCATGCTCCTCACTCAATCAGGGGGAAGATTTTATCCCTGAGCACACAAGGAGTTTCTGGGTGTGAGACAGCAGCTGGAAGGTACTGGGAATTGTGGGACATCCCCCAGAGACACACTTGTGGATTAGTATGTCCTCTTCCCTGGCAGTGAAGCCCTCTGCTCCCTTGGCTGCGGAGTGGAGGGATGGGGCAGGGTACAGGGTAGACCCTCTTTGCTCAGATCATGGGGATGCGCCATGCAAATGGTGCCTCACAGGCTTGTCCCCTGTGCACAACTCTTCAACTGAACGATCACGGTGCTGCCGGCTGGATCTCAGCCGTGGGGAGACTGGCTGCTCCCGATGGTCACCCAGTTCAGCCTTTGTGGGGTTTTCCTTTCCAAAGCAAACTTCATATGTGCTCAGAAGTGAAAACAAACCCCACAGATAAGGGGGTACATGTCTGTCCTGGCAGGAAGGTGCCTGCTGACTTTCTGCCACAGCTTGGTTTCAGCCTCAGCTTTTCATACCAGCCACATTGGTCCAGGGCTGCAGCACCCACCCAGCACTGGCCTGCATCGGCTAATCTAAGAGCCTGCCTCATCCTCCCTTCCCAGCAAAGGTGTAGATCTTGTTCAGGCCATGCATTTTCACACCATCAAAGATTTCCTCTTCAGGATCCTGGTTCCCACAAGCCCTTCCAAGTCCCATGAAAGGTATGTGAGCTGGGGGAATCCAAGCTGTCGAACGAAATGGGAAAATCCCTTCCAAGTCCCACAACCCCAGCAGGAAGGCCAGAAAACCCTGCTCAGCTTTGACTCAACAGCTGGATCAGGCGTGGGACAGCACAGCTGGCTTGTGCTGCTCCCTGCCCCACTCCGTAGCAAAGTCTGAGCAGGGAACTGCCAGGCTGGCTGAGTTTAGAGACGAGTTGCCATTTGACAATGTGGCAGGAACAGCGACAACAAGGCAGAGCTGGCAGAGGTATTTTTGCCTCTAGGTTGGTGGATTATCTTTAAAATACACCGGTTTTGAACAAAATACTGATCAATCACCTTTGTAAACAATTCTAAGTCAAACAGGACCTTTACAAGCAATGAACTGCAGGGTGTGTTCACCTCTGCTTTGGGGGTTTGAGTGCACTTTTGAAAGACAAGACAGATTAAGAGCCCCTGGCAATGTGGTGGGAGTTCAGGGTCCAAAAGACCTGCCCTCAGAAACCCTCCCTAGGCACAGCCGAGGTGAACAGTGCCCTCAATATCCACGGTCCTCAAGTGGGACCTTACAAGCTGTAAGCCTGACTGGACAAGCAGCACAGGTACTCTCTTACCTTCCACTCGTGGTCATCTGTGAAGATCTCACTCCGAGCAATGTCCACCCTGTTCCAGGCCACAGCTAACTTCAGCTGGTGGTCCCAGTTCTCATGACCAAAGTGGTCCTGGTTTCGGGATGCTGCATGCAAACTGCATGTGTTAGAACAGAGGATCATTTACATGGCAAGAAGATACCACCTGTAAGACCCCTTGGAGGCCTGGCCCTTTGGGAGAAACATCTCTGCCTGATCATCACAAGGTTTGGGGACCCCTTTGGTGACTCCATAAGTCGAGCAGCTGCAGGAGGTGACTTGTGACCCCCACCCCGTTCACCTTGCCCTTTCCTTGCAAGCAGCTCCCTGCTTCTCACCTTTGAACAGGGCCTGGAGGATGGCCACATCCACGTCCTGCTGGCCATATTTACCGTCTCTGAAAATGGTCAGGAGCTGCCGGCTCCGCACTATGTCTTGGATCTACAAGAAGAGCCATGGGCAAGAAATTAGCAGCAGCATCTCCTCCCTGCTGCTTCCCACAGCTCCCTATCCTGTGTGGGGCAATTCCTTGCTTCCCTTGGGTTGCCTGCAGACCCCTTGTTCTGTGTCTCCCCTTCTGGCTAGGGCTGGTCAAAAATGGTACCTCTCTACCCAAAAGGAGCAGGCAGTGGAGGAGCAGAGCTCGAGCCCTCGGGGTGCCCACCAGAACAATGCTGAGCATGGCTGGGGGGAGATGGATGGTTGGTGGAAGATGAGCCTTAGACTTCATGTTGGGAGCCTAGCTGCTCATGGGCAAGGAACCCTGCAGACCTCTTTGATCTCCACAAGCTCAGTGAGAGGAGCTGTCTGCCTAAAAGAGGCTCACCTTCTTGGTCCACTCCACCAGCCTGCCCTCAGTGAAAAGCTCATAGGTGTCGTGGAAGAACACGCTCAGTTTCTTCTGGATCAAGGCTATGGTTATCTTGGGCACAGGCAGGCTGGCTACCTGTGCGATGACATCGGCCACACGCCCAGACCCTTCCACAATGACACAGGGGGTCCCATTGGTGATGGCATTGTAGATGGTCTGCAACAGAGCGGGGAGGCTGGTCCTAATCCCACCCAGAGGCCAGCGGACCCTCTCTGAGTCAGAGACCCACACCACTGCTCCGCAGCACTCCTGTCCAGCTGTATTTCAGCTAGCGTGGCACCATGCTTGCGCCGACACCGGGAGAGCAGCATCCCGGGCAAGGAGCTGCCTCCTCCCACCACCACCCCTCTCAGCTCTGCTGGGAGCAGGCAGGAGCAGTTCCTTACATCGAGAGTCCCGGGGCCTCCTTCCACCACCACGCACACGATGGGGATCTTGATGGCGACACCTGCAAGGAAGCAGAGCCCAGGGTCACTTCCCCGTGGGGCAGCCCCCTGCCATGCAGATGAATGTGGTCCCCTCTGAGCGGTGGAATGTGAAAGGCAAGGTGGGAGCACTGCTCCCGACCTGCGTGCATGTGTCAGGATAGAGGATCGTTTGCACAGTGAGAAGATGCTACCTGGAAGCCCGCTTGGAGGCCTAGCCTTTTGGGAGAAACAACAATGTTCAGCTCAGCACTGGAAGATTTGGGGGACCTTTGGTGACCCCATAAGTCAAGCATCTGGCAGAGAAAGGCGCTTTGATTTGTGTCACTGAGGAACTGTTTCCGCATTTGTCACTTTAGTCCTCTCAAATCCCTTGCCTGGATCCTCCAGGGAAGCCACAGCTGCCTGTCTCACCAGAGGCCAGGATGGGCACCCCTTACCGGTGGATGGCCCATCCTGCATCGTGCCCTCCCCTGCCTCAGGCCTGGCTGTGTATTGCCGTTACCTCCTTTCACCTTGGTCTGCTCTGAAATGAACTTCTCCAGTCTGGTCCTCAGGGGGATTTCCACCCCATACCTCCCGTGGGTCCCATCGTCCACCAGAATGAAGTGGGAGTGGTTGCTGTCCAGGCATGACAGGCTGCCTTGGTTCTCCTCATCCAGTACGTACTCAGCTGGAAAGCCACCCTGCAAGGTGCGGGAGGAGAGACTCTGGGAAAAACCTTTCAGGGCTGCAGGGGAGCACCAGATGCCCAAAGCAACCAGCACATGGCATGGGAACAGGCCAGCATGCAGTGACAGTCTGGCCAAACAGCTGTCCCTGCCCGCCTTGCAGTCCTCACATCAGACTTGCCCCATGCTCTTCTGCCTCTGCTCCACCTGCCCTCACACCCACAAGGTTCCTTCCAGTAGAAGCACAGCACCTATGCAAGACGCTGGGTAGGACAGAGCAGCTTCTCAGCTAACATCAGCCCGTGACCATCACTCCTTCTGGCACAGCTGGGTATTACCAGGGCTGCCAGCAACAGGCACGTCTTGAAGCACCCGTTCCCACCATGGTGCTTGGCAGGACTCCCCTGGCAGTCCCAGCGTATGCAAAGCAAACGCATCTCCAACTCTGCCTGGCTCACCATGGGGCAGATGAGGCTCTCCCGGTTGTACACGGTCCCCCAGGTGGCTATGCCAATGGTGACAATCTCTCCCTCCTTGTGGCTGCAGCTCAGGATGAAGTCTCGCACTGCCTCTCCCACCTGTTTCATCACACCAGCGTGGGACCCCCCTGTGATGATCCAGGCCCCTGCGGGTCAGAGAGGGGCTTGGGAAGGGAGAGGCTTTGTTCACAGCAATCTCCTAGCATCTCCCTGTATGGCTGCAGGAACACCTGGTCCTCAGAGATGCTCCATCCCCCAGAAGGTGTCTTCCCTGTCCACTACACCAAGCCCTGGCAGTACAAGAGATGCCTTATTCAGCACAGTGTTCCATCTCTCAGCCCAGCTCCCTATGAGACTGTTTGCAGCGACTGAGCAAGAACAGTCCTTCCCTGGTGGTGGCAGTCCCGACAGGGACCTACAGACCTCCTGGGCCAACTCAGCGTCTCCACTGCAGCCCAGCTCACTGAACCTGGCATGGCCAGATGACAGGTCCCTCTCCCGCTGCAATTGCGGGGAGAGCCTCTGCATCTCTTACCAGTGGTCTGGGCTACTTTGGCTAGCCCTTGCCGGAAGATGTTCTTCAGCCTTGGCTTCATGATGAAGTTTTTGGCTCCTCCGGTGACTGAGATGAGCAGGTTGGGTGCATCGAGACCCCAGTGCTGTGTCATGAGGTGGTAGATGACCCGTGGAGGGGTATCCGAAGAGACACGTACATACTGGGAAAAAAGGGAGTATACATGTGTTTTGGGTAAAAAAAATAGGGTCAGGGTAACAGGGCATCTCCATGCCACAATTTCTCCTGTCCCAGCAAAGAACTGAGGGCTTCTCACGCCATTTCCCAGCAGAGTCCTTTTGCTGCTGCCCTAGGTCTTTGTGCATGATCCTGTTCCCTTTCACTTCCCTGGGACCAAGCATTCCCAAGACAAACCAAAGGATGAGGACAGGGAACAGCCACTCCTTGAAGCATGGGCCTCACAGCATGAAGACCAGTCTCGTGGTTTCAGAAGGACACTAGGTACATGACTGGGAGAGAGGAAGGATCCTGTCCCACCCCCCTTCCTCTGCTGTGTCAGTGTTTCCTTTGGGGCATTGCCACGCTTTCCTAACCTCCTCTCATTCAGGAGGGAAATACTCGCATTTCATCTGCCATGGCAAGACCTGAACACTGGCTCCCCATGCACCCCAGAGGGGCAAAATAGATCACCTTCCCCATCTTCTGTCCCAGGCCCGTGAAGTGGATATCACCGAAGGCATCTGTTGGCATTTCCTGGATGTGCCTGCTGGGGTCCCATTCCTTCCCCAGGAAGACGGGAGTTTTGGCAGCGTCTTCCAGGTGCTGTTCCCTGAGATAGCCGCACTCGCACACAGTCCTCCTGAAACACACACCGCCAACTTTCCCAAAAACAGTCAACCCAAAAGGCAAAGCCCAGCTGGCCCACCTGCCTCAGCCAAGGTAGGAGGTGTTGGCATTCTCACTAACAGGCACCAGTATCTCCCACCCAGCTTGTGCTCTGGCTCAGGTCTTGTGCAGAAACAAAGGCATTGTTTGGGGGAAAATTTAGCAAAAAATCATTACTTCTGCCTGTAGAGGTTTGGGATAGAAATATTAAGGTTGCTCTGGATGAAGCATGGATGGAAACGACTGCATGTGAAAGCATGGGAAAGACTCCTCACTGGGACACAGGATATCAGCCACATGGTGACACACAGCAAGGTGAAGGACCAGTCAAAAAGGAATTTGTGAAGCCCCTTGACACCCTTGACAGAAAGGTGGGATTTTCTGGTGCTGTGTCTTTGTCACCAAACACCCCTTCTTCTTTCCTGGCAGGGGAGGGAAATGAGGGACTGTCTGACTTACCCGGAATCTGATGTCTGGGAGCTTTCAAAAAAGTAGGTGCACTCTTTCTTCCGGATGTTTTCAGGAATCCACGAGATGAGATTTTCCTGAGGGAGCATGAAAAGCAGAAGGGGGTCAGGGTTTCTGCAAAGGGCCAGAAGTTGTGCCAGGGGCCAGACACCCTGGTGCTTGGGGCATATCTGGGTGCTTCTTTTGATATGAAGGAAGAAAGTTCCATTGCTATCTGCAAGGACAAAGCCAGGTCTACTCTAAGGACAGGAGATGTGAATGCTGGACATGTACCCTAGATGTCTGGAGTTTTTCTGTCTGTCTCTCACACTAAAGTGATCTGTTACTAATACTGCCATTAATGAGTCACCAGATAACTCATTAACGCTCTTCCGTCGTGTGTGGCCAATTGCCCCCTCTTCCAGCACCTCCTGAACTTGCCTTTTCATTGCTGCTGGTGGGGAAATGTGCCTTTCGTCTGCTCTTCGAGACACTGCTAGTGCTCTGCTGGAGGTTGGGGACCACCTCGAAGTCACTCATCTTCCTGGGCTGTGTGGCGGGGTCGTCTCCTCTCTCAGGGCACACCTTGTTCAGTTCAGAGGGGAGCACCTTGCTGCGCCGGCCACACGCGGCCATGGCTGCAGTGTCTTGCTCCGCTTGGCCTCCTCTCTCCTGTTCCTAGGCTGGGAGGTCCCGAACATCTGCATCCTGAGTGCAGCAGAAAAGAAGGACAGCCATGGACTTAAAGCACTGGGGCGTCCAGTCCATCGTTCACCAGGTGAAGAGATGTCCCCGGGAAACGTGCTGGACCTTCACCACGGTCCTGACACAGTGGCCACGCGGGTGGTGAGCCAGCCTCAGCATGCACCACGCTGCCCCCGGGCAGCCTGTCAGCCTCTGAAAATCATAGAATCATGGAATCGTTAAGGTTGGAAGAGACCTCTAAGATCATCGAGTCCAATCGTCAACCCAACACCACCATGCCTGCTAAACCATGTCCTGAAGTTCCCTATCTACACGTTTTTTGAACACCTCCAGGGACGGTGACTCCACCACTTCCCTGGGTAGCCTGTTCCAATACCTGACCACTCTTTCAATAAAGAAATTTTTCCTAATATCCGATCTAAACCTCCCTTGATGCAACTTGAGGCCATTAATGATTCTGTTGCCCCTGCGCACTCTGCCTGCCGGCACAGCTGCTGGCTGCCTGCTCCGCTCTCCCACAGCTCTCCTCACTTGCTCTCCACTGCAGCCAGCTGGGATATTTCTGGCAGCAGGGAGAGCAGAAACCAGGTCTCTTGTGTGAGCAGCCCAAGTGTGGCCCTGCATGGAAAATCTATGCCAACACGCTGGCTGCAGAGACAGGGCACTCCTCCATAGGGGGAATTCTCATGCTCCCTGCAAAGGTCCCTGGAGACCCCAGAGCTAAAACTGAGGTGCATGCTGTATAGCAGGGGCTACAAAACTCCTGAGCCCTCCCAAATGCTCACAGCCCCCATTGGTGAGCTCCTGAGCTGCTGAGACTGGAAAACTGCTGGAGCAAGGATGGAAAAGCCCCTGGGAGTCTCTGGGGCCCGAAGGGGAATGGCATCCTCTCAGGGAAGCTGTGATTAGGCAGTGGAGGAAGCACAGCACCCAGGTAAAGCACTGGCAAAGCTGTGGGGTCAGCAGGAATGTATTTAAGGAGGATTTTGGCTACCTTTCTGCAAGCCAAACTCTGCATCACACCCAAGAGTGGAGCCCCCTTAGTGGGGGACAGGAGTGGTGGAGTAAAATCATGGCTACCACTGCATTTCCTTCGCGTCACCTTCCCCCAGGCTCAGCACTGCTGCAGGCAGAGTGCAGCGAGGAGAAGCCTCTTGCCAGCCTCCCTCCGACAGCCCCACCGGCCTTAGCAGCCAGATTTTGGCAGACCGGCTTTCTTCATCAGCACAACCCGCGGGAGTTCTAATTGCTTGAGAAAGAGCTGTCTAAATAAGGTCAAACACACCCGTAATTCTTGTTCCTGGCCCCCCGGAGCAGGCAGGCTGCTGGGGTTTTGGGGCACGGCCACAGGCAAGCCCATGCAGTAAAGGGTCTCACACTGGGTCCTCCGCAGGCACCCAGGGCTGAGCAACGGTGCTGAGAAAACAGCCAGCATACCTGTCCTCCAGGGCTCCGGGGCCAAGGACAGAACATCTCCGGCAGCACTGCCCCGGCTCGCGGAGCACCGCGGGAGGGGTCTGCACCCCGAGGGGCCTGGCAGCCCTGGGCTGCGCAGGGTGGTCACAGCACCCATGGGGACAGGGGTGCGAAGCCACGTAGGAGCCATGCCCACCCTCCCCGCCGGCACCACCGCCAGCGAGGCTGCCTGTACCTTCCCCGCAGCATCCTCCGGCCGCATCCCCCGCTCCTCTGCTCTGTGCCTCTCGCAGGGATTCAGCCCCGTGTCCCTCTGCTCCGGCGAGTCATTTTGTCGCTGCAGACACAGACGATGACTGGAGAGCAGCGCAGAGCTGCCTGCAGAGAGGAGGAGATGGCAGGGTGGCTGGCAGCCTCCCAGCAAATCGCACTGCAGAAGCGGTCCCTGCCGAGAAGCTGCAGCGCCCAGGGGAGCCCCGAGTTTGCTCCAGCAGCTGAGTCACGCTCCCCACGGCAGCGATGTCCACCCATCGCCCAGCCTCCCGCTGCCGTCAGCCCACATGCGGCGAGACGCTTGCGCCTGAGCCCCTCGCAGCAGATGTCACGAGCAGGGGCTGCGCGGGGGATGGCGGGACCCCAGCACACGGATGCTGCCAGCAAGGAGCTGCAGCTCTGACAGATGCTTTGGTGCATCACAGGCTTGGCAAGCGTGCTGAAAAATCCCTTCCCTAACTACCAGTTTCAATCAGTCTTTACAGTATGAAAGTGTATGAACTTTTTTTATATATACATAATATATATTTTATATATACATAATATATATTATATATATAATATTATCTATATTATATATTATATATTATGTATTTTAATATATTATATATTATATATTTTTTTATATGTGTGTATATATGTATGTTATACAGTAAAATATGACGAGGTAGTGGAATTTTACTGGACTCTCTGGTATTATTCGTGCTGAAGTAAAACAAGCGAAAGGACAGCCCAGCCCTAGAAAGAAAGACTTTGCCTCTGGGAAGCTTAGAGCAGTCCATGAAGGACAAAGGACAGCTTTATCTCTGGGACAACCACAAGAATGCCAGCATCCCAGCCCCTCTGGCACATCTGCAAAACCCTCCCAGCATCATCTGGAGTCACAGATCAGTAACTCAAGCAAGGCTGACCTCAGGGATGCCTGGATCAATAGACAAGCACCAAGAATGCTGCAGAAATAGAGCAGCTTTGCAAAGTTTTAATATTATTAGTAATCGGTAGTGTGGGGGTTAGTGACCAATCCAATTGTGTTGTACCCGAACACTCAAAAGGTATAAGAACCCCATGTAAAACCGCATTCAGGTGCCCCAATTTGGCTGGGACACCTCATGCCTATGAATAAATATTTACCCTTGTAATTCTGTGCATTGCATCCCAGCCTCTCACCTCGGTTGACATCGGCCAGCTGCAAAGGTCTGTCCCACAAGCCTCTGTCGAGGAGCCTTTTGGCTGGTGCTTCCCACCTCCCCGTTTCAGATGCTCTCCACCTCTGGTTATGCTCTGTGCCCTAACTGAACTGGCTTCTCTGCGGGATTTGCAGCCACTTAAATCACATTTGCCACAACATTCACTTAACAAACCCAGCATTCACTTCCTCAGGAAATGTGGTGGGGAGCAAAACCAGGCCAGGAAGCCAGCCGAGGCAGCGGATGCTGCAGCAGCGAGCGATTTGGCTGGCTGTGGCTCAGTGGCAGGTACGCCAGGCAGTCCAGGTGACTGCAGCTTGGAGCGAGCCGAGGGCCCTGCAGCAGCTCTTGCTGGGAGACTGTAAAAGCTCAAGGGCCAGTGCCGGGAGACAGCTGTGAGGAGAGATGGTGCTGGTTCTTCAATGCAAGCACGTCCTCCAGGTCTGGGGCTGGAGCTCTGTGCCCCCTTCCATGTCGTGATGGGCTCAGGCGCTGGGGTGATGCGTTAAACAAGCAAGCAGAGTCTAAAGGAAAACGTGGTGGGGCGATCATGGCCTTAAGCTCGCTCTCCAGCCAAAGCATGTAAGTTAGCATGGGCCATCTACACAATGAGTTCTTCTGGTTTCCTTGAACAAGAGCAAACAGCTGAGACATTTCACAGGGAGAACAGATGCCACTTATTAGTGGTAAATAAAACCCATGTGCAACGCTTTACAGTTCAGTTGTAATTACCTCTGCACTGCCAAAAGAACTGAAGCCAGAACTGCACATTAATTACACATTAATGTGAACGTTCATCCGCTCTTGGCTGGCTAGCTCTCTGGAGACCGTGGCTTTTATTTCACTTTTGTATATGCCAAAACCACCATGGTGCAGTGGGATCCGTCTGGAGCCAGCGCACTGGGGCGTCTCCTGCTGCTCCTCCTGAAAGCCCAGCTGAAACCCAGCAAGTCTGAGAGCGAACCCTGGCAAGTTAATGCCAGTTTGGGACAGCGGGAGGAACGAGGTAAGAGCGTGAAGGACTCCAGCCACTCTGCAGGGGCTGTGCCCGCACACACGCCCCAAGCCCCAGGTCAAATTCAGCCAGATAGGTGTTTGTGAATCAGAATGCTTTTTGCTGTCAAAGAGCAGCAAACACCTCGCCAGCAGAATCACAGAATCACATAATGGTAGGGGTTGGAAGGGACCTCTGTGGGTCATCTAGTCCAACCCTCCTGCTGAAGCAGGGTCACCTACAGTAGGATGCACAGGACCTTGTCCAGGCGGGTCTTGAATATCTCCAGAGAAGGAGACTCCACAACATCCCTGGGCAGCCTGTTCCAGTGCTCCGTCACCCTCAGAGGGAAGAAGTTCTTCCTCAT